>ERZ772977.1346-NODE-1346-length-12655-cov-2.631032_pt1 | contig 12655 bp, 13 predicted proteins | sample MGYA00511131_ERZ772977 | MGnify/ENA primary metagenome ERZ772977 (study PRJEB29015, sample SAMEA2737935) | human oral metagenome | biome: human oral; feature: human-associated habitat; material: dental | place: China | collected 2151 ...
ACAAAATATGGGTAGGGTGCTGTGGTCAGATTTTGATACGAACTATGTAAGAACATTAAGCTTTTTTGAAGGATGCAGGCAGATACACTTTACTGATATAGAAGATATCTCGGAAAATAATACAAAGCTGTTTAATATGTTCCCTAAACTTAAGAGCTTATACGATGAAATAAAGAAAAATGATATAAATGAAGGAAGGGCAAATACTGCAGTGGATATAGTACTTACAGGTAATCCAAGTGAAGAGGAAATAATGTCAATTATACTGCCTGATGGTAGAGAAGTGTCTTTTGATGGAGTTAAAATAAATGCTGAAAATTCAGTAGACGGAAAAGAGCATGATATTCATAGCTTTGATGAATGGAGAGAATACTGTAAACCCGCTAAGGATCCCGGTAAATATGCATCACCGGTAGTTAAGTAATAGGATAGTATGAAAAATTAATTATAAAAAGCTCCGACTACGTTTAAATCGGAGCTTTTTATATCGAACAAAAATACAATAAAAAATCTCTCCTACCTTGAAAATGAGCCGTATTTGTGGCATACTTGTTCTTAGTGTCTCAATAAAAATTTGAATATTCTGACATAGTTTAATTGTTATACCGCCTTTTGGGCGGATAAATTTATATAGAAGAGGAGTGCTCATGAAAAAGGGATATTTAGCGGCTGCAGCATTACTGTTATTTTTGACAGGCTGTGGTGGAAATAAGTCATATTCATACCATCCTGATCAAAGCTCTATATTTATATCCAGGGACGGCACACTAAAGTCCGCCTTGGTTGAAGAAATAGATACAGAAGCAAAGAGCGATGAGCTTGAAAGCTTTGCCAATACGGAGATAGAAGACTTTAATAAGTTAAATGCAAATAATCAGGTAAAACTTGAAGATGCCACAATAAAAAATAATGTAGCAAAACTTGTATTTTCATATAGTTCATTTGAATGTATGAAAGAGTTTGCTAAATTTACTCAGGACAATAGTTTCGATTTGGAATCAGTGGCAGTTTATAAATTAAGTGACATTGGTGTATCAAGTATGGATTCTATAGTAATACCGGAGGGTGTAAGAGGCAGATATATTGCTATAGTATACGGTAAAGCTAATGTATATGTAGATGGTAGAATTGCATATGTATCTAATGATAATGAATTTAAGGGTAATACTGCCAAGGTAGATGGCTTTAATTATATTATATTTAAATAAAAGGAGAAGTTCATGGAATATAGCATGGAAAAAATCATAGCACTGGCAAAATCAAGAGGATTTGTATATCCGGGTTCCGAGATATACGGAGGTCTTGCAAATACATGGGACTATGGTAATTTAGGTGTTGAATTAAAGAATAATGTTAAAGCTGCCTGGTGGCAGAAGTTTATAAAGGAGTCACCATACAATGTAGGTGTGGACTGTGCCATCTTGATGAATCCACAGACATGGATTGCATCAGGACATTTGGGAAGCTTTTCAGATCCTCTTATGGATTGTAAGGAATGCCATGAGAGATTCAGAGCGGATAAGATAATAGAAGATTATATGCAGGAAAACGGCATTACTATAGAAGGAAGTGTGGATGCATGGTCAAATGATGAGATGAAAAAGTACATTGATGAGCATGAAATAGCTTGTCCGACATGCGGTAAGCACAATTTTACAGATATCCGTCAGTTTAACCTTATGTTTAAGACTTTCCAGGGTGTAACAGAGGATGCTAAAAATGTGGTTTATTTAAGACCTGAGACAGCACAGGGCATTTTTGTAAACTTTAAGAATGTACAAAGAACTTCAAGAAAGAAAGTACCTTTCGGTATAGGACAGATCGGTAAGTCATTTAGAAATGAGATAACTCCGGGTAACTTCACATTCAGAACAAGAGAGTTTGAGCAGATGGAGCTGGAGTTCTTCTGTAAGCCGGGTACCGACCTTGAATGGTTTGAGTATTGGAGAGGTTTCTGTAGAGATTGGCTTATAGCTCTCGGTATCAAAGAGGAGCAGATGAGACTTAGAGACCATGACAAAGAGGAACTAAGTTTCTATTCAAATGCTACAACAGATATAGAATTCTTATTCCCGTTCGGATGGGGTGAGCTTTGGGGAATTGCAGACAGAACGGACTATGACCTTAATCGTCATCAGGAGGTTTCAGGTCAGGATCTTTCATATTTTGATGATGAAACAAGTGAGAGATACATTCCATATGTAGTAGAGCCTTCACTTGGTGCAGACAGAGTTACTTTAGCGTTCCTTTGTGCTGCATATGATGAGGAGACTCTTGAGGGCGGTGATACAAGAACAGTTCTTCACTTCCACCCTGCACTTGCTCCTGTTAAGATTGGTATTTTACCGCTTTCAAAGAAGCTTAATGAGGGTGCTCTTAAGATATCTGAAGAATTATCAAAGTATTACAATGTAGAGTTTGATGACAGAGGAAATATCGGTAAGAGATATCGTAGACAGGATGAAATAGGCACACCGTTCTGTATTACATATGACTTTGACTCTGAGAATGACAATGCTGTAACTGTAAGAGACAGAGACAGTATGGAGCAGGTAAGAATCCCGATAGCAGAGCTTAAGGCTTACTTTGAGGACAAATTCAGATTTTAAAATTTAACTTATTTTTTGGTAGAGCTTTAACTTCACTTTTGTGGAGGGAAGCTCTAATCAACTTTAAACCGGTAGCGAAAGGAAGAGATTATGGCACATTATAATCATAGTGCAATAGAGAAGAAATGGAAGAAAAACTGGGAAGCAAACCCTGTAAATGTTGATGATGGAAAAAAGCCAAAGTACTATTGCTTGGATATGTTTCCATACCCTTCAGGTTCAGGACTTCATGTAGGACATTGGAGAGGATATGTAATATCTGATGTATGGAGCAGATATCAAGTGCTAAAGGGTAATTATGTAATACATCCTATGGGTTGGGATGCATTCGGTCTTCCGGCAGAGAATTATGCAATAAAGATGGGAGTTCATCCTGCAAAGTCTACAGCAGAAAATGTAGCTAATATCAAAAGACAGATAAATGAAATCGCGGCACTTTATGATTGGGACAGAGAAGTAAATACTACAGATCCTAACTTCTATAAGTGGACACAGTGGATATTTGTTCAGATGTTCAAAAAAGGTCTTGCATATGAGAAGGAATTCCCTATCAACTGGTGTCCTTCATGTAAGACAGGTCTTGCAAACGAAGAGGTGGTAGACGGAAAATGTGAGAGATGCGGAACACCTGTTACAAAGAAGAATCTTCGTCAGTGGATGTTAAAGATAACAGCATATGCAGACAGACTTCTTAATGACCTTGACAAGCTTGACTGGCCTGAGAAGGTTAAGAAGATGCAGTCAGACTGGATCGGAAAGAGCTATGGTGCCGAGGTAAACTTCAAAGTAGACGGAAGAGATGAGAATATAGTTGTTTATACTACAAGACCTGATACTCTTTACGGTGCTACTTTTATGGTACTTTCACCTGAGCATGAGCTTGCAAAGAAGCTTGCCACTGATGATCAAAGAGAAGCTGTTGAGAAATATATCTTTGACAGCTCTATGAAGTCAAATGTAGACAGAATGCAGTCAAAGGAAAAGACAGGTGTATTTACAGGTTCATATGCAATCAATCCTTTAAATAATGCAAAGACACCTATTTGGCTTTCAGACTATGTTTTGGCCGACTATGGTACAGGTGCTATTATGTGTGTACCTGCACATGATGACAGAGACTTTGAGTTTGCAAAGAAATTTGATCTTCCTATAGTTCAAGTTATTGCAAAAGACGGTAAAGAAATCGAAAATATGACTGAAGCCTATACCGATGCTGTAGGCACTATGATAAATTCAGGTGATTGGAATGGTATGGAGAGTGCCAAGTTAAAGCTTGAAGCTCCACAGATGATAGAAGAGAAGGGTTATGGTAAGAAGACTACCAACTACAAGCTTCGTGACTGGGTATTCTCAAGACAGCGTTACTGGGGCGAGCCTATTCCTATAATTCATTGTCCGCATTGTGGAAATGTACCTGTGCCTGAGGAACAGCTTCCGTTAAGGCTTCCTGAGGTAGAGAGCTATCAGCCTACAGGAACAGGGGAGTCACCGCTTGCGGCTATTGATGAGTGGGTAAATACTACATGTCCTGTATGTGGTGCACCTGCAAAGCGTGAGACAAACACCATGCCGCAGTGGGCAGGATCAAGCTGGTATTTCCTTAGATATGTGGATCCTCACAATGATAAAGAACTTGTAAGCAAGGAGATGGCAGATAAGTACCTTCCTGTAGATATGTATATAGGTGGCGTTGAGCATGCGGTACTTCACCTTCTTTATTCAAGATTCTACACCAAGTTCTTAAATGATATAGGTGTGGTTGACTTTGATGAGCCTTTTACAAAGCTTTTCAATCAGGGTATGATAAACGGTAGTGACGGACAGAAGATGAGTAAGAGTAAGGGAAATGTGGTTTCACCTGATAATCTGGTTCGTGACTATGGATGTGATGCTCTTAGAATGTATGAGCTTTTCGTTGGGCCGCCTGAGCTTGATGCCGACTGGGATGACAGAGGTATCGAGGGTGTATCAAGATTTTTAAATAAGTTCTATAAGCTTGTAATGGACAATAAGGATAAGAATGTAGAGGCCGACAGAGAGCTCTTAAGAGTTCGTGCAAACCTTATCTCCGATATTGAGCAAAGATTTAATGCATTCAGCTTAAATACAGTTATCGCAGGCTTTATGGAGTACAATAATAAGCTTAATGAACTTAGCAAAAAGAACGGCGTGGATAAGGAAACATTAAAGGCATTTACTATATTGCTTGCACCATTTGCACCTCATATAGGTGAGGAACTTTGGGAAGAGCTTGGAGGACAGGGTTCGGTATTCCATGCAGAGTGGCCTACATTTGATGAAAGCCATAAGGAAGTGGATACAATAGAGGTTCCTGTTCAGATAAACGGAAAGACAAAGCTTGTTATTGAGCTTGATGCCAATGTAAGCAAGGAAGACGCTATAGAGGCAGGTAAGAAAGCACTTGCTGAGGCCGGAAAACTGGAAGGAACAATAAGAAAAGAAATATATGTTCCAAAGAAGATTATAAATATAGTGGTTGGATAAAGACAAAGGAAGCTGTTGAGGAAACTTAATGGCTTCTTTTTTATTATATAGAAGAGAACATTGGATAAATATTGGTATTAAAGTATAAAAAATACCGTTATTTTTGGTGTAATATATAAAAATGTATCTTGACAGCAGAGTTAGGCAGTGCTAACATAAAAATATCAAAGGGGGATAAAACCATGAAAGTAAAAGATATTATTATTGTTAGCCTACTTGGAGTAGTAGGATTTGTTATCAGTATGTTATCCGGAATGGTAACGCAGATATTTGGGACTTATGGTGTTTTTATTCATGTTTCTATAGGAAGCTTATTATGTGCACCAATTTATTTTGTTATGTGTCATAGAATTCCTAAAAGGGGAACAATTTTTATTTATTACCTATTGTCTGGTATTATTTATTCTATTATGGGATTTATTCCTATGCTACCTATTATGTTAGTTGCAGGTGCTGTGGGAGAAGTTTGTATAGGCAGTAGTTATAACTATACAAATGATATGAGAATCAGTATATCATATGTAATTTCTCAAGTTATTTATGCATTACATGGATTTTTCTTTATACTTTTCCTAGGAGTAGAAGGCTTGGTAAAAACTTTCCCGAATTTATTTACTTTGGAAAAAGCACAGATGGTAAAAGATACTTATTTGAATCCTAAAAATCTGTCGATTATACTGTTTATAGAGATTTTGGCAGCAGTCATGGGTACATTACTGGGTAAATATATTTACAATAAGTTCTTTAACAGAAATATTGAACAATCAGGAATATTATCTTAATATGCTTTGAGAATATGAAAGTAGAAATGCAAATCAAACCTATTTCGATAGGCATTCTCATGATAATTTATACAAGCATTGCATTCTTTAGTACAATGATTGTTTATTGGTTAATGTTACTTTTTAGTTTCCTGTTAGTTTCTGCTATAAAAAAGAGAGAATCAATTCGGCTATTTGCTTTTTATATAATATTGTTTGCCATTATTTGGTTGGTTCCAAGTGAGATTTTCTATTATGGATGGCTGGGTGCACTTTATACAATGGTACTGATTGTACTCAAGCTTTTTCCAATATGGTCTCTGGCAGTTATTCTATCAAGTTTCAGTACATCCACAATTATTTATTCTCTAAGAAGTATACATTTACCAAATTATTTATGTATTGGAGTAGCTATTTTTTTTAGATTTATTCCGGAATATAGGGAGTATTTATCTGAAATAAAAGAAGGGCTAAAGGCACGTAATATAAGTATTAATATATTTAGACCGATTTATAGCTTGGAACTATATCTTGTTCCAATGATTTATAAGGCCTTTGAAACAGGTGAAACTTTATCATGCGCTTTAATTACAAAAGGTATTGAATATGATTGTAAAAAAACTTCATATCAAGATCTTTCTTTTACATGGAAAGACTATGGAGTTATTTTAGTTGGATTAATATTTTTAGGTGTTACTATATGTCAAAAATTATAAATGTTGATATAAAACAATTTTCATATAATCAGAAAACAATTTTGGAGAATATCTCTTTTTCTGTAGATAAGGGTGAATTTATTGTTATTACAGGATTGTCAGGATGTGGAAAAACAAGCTTATTAAGGCTATTAAACGGTTTAATTCCTACATTATATGATGGGAATATGACCGGAGAAATAAATATCTTAGATAGGAGTATTTCTGACTATAAGGCGGGAGAAATTGCAAAATATGTGGGAAATGTATTTCAAAATCCTAATGATCAATTTTTTTCAAAGGATGTTGAAAATGAAGTGGCACTTATCGGTGAGAATATGGGCATGGAACGGCGTATGCTGCATACACAAGTTGAAAATGCCCTTAAAGAAACAGGCATAGAAGATTTAAAAACTAAAAATGTAAGAGAACTTTCGGGTGGACAAAAACAGAAGGTTGCTATAGCATCAACACTGGTATTTGACAGTGAAATTATTCTTTTAGATGAGCCTTCAGCAAATTTGGATTATAAATCAACAAATGAGCTTGGAAGAATTTTAGAACATTTAAAGGCATGTGGAAAAACTATAATTATAGTGGAACATAGACTGTCGTATTTATTACCGTTAGTTGATAGACTGATTTTGCTTAAGGATGGAAAAATGGAAGGAATCTTCTCATCAAAAGATTTAACATATGAGATGGAATATAAAAATGAACTGAGGACCTTTAATAATAATAATCTAAAAGCAATTATGAAAGCTCCGGATGATAATCAATTGGTAAAAATTGAAGATGTATATGTAAGTAATAAGGGGTATAGCCTACCGGAAACTGTCAATTTTAATCTGAATCGTGGAGAATGTATGGCTTTAATAGGTGATAACGGAATAGGAAAGACAACGCTTGCCAAACAGCTGACAGGGCTTATTCCATTAAGGAAAGGTTATACATCATATGGTAAAACCATAAAGGACAGATTATCTAATGTAGCAATAAGTCTTCAAAACTGTAGCAATATGTTTTTTTGTGAAACTGTTGAAAAAGAATTGATTCCTAAGGATAAACTTAAAGACAGTAAATATTTAGAGGAAGTTAAAAGATACTTGATTAAAATGGATTTGTGGGATAAAAGAATGTTAAATCCACATGATTTATCAGGTGGAGAAAAACAAAGACTGGCAGTTATTCTAGCTTTGATTAAGGAATCTAAATTAGTTATTTTAGATGAACCTACAGCAGGGCTGGATTATAGGAGAATGAAGCTGGTTGCAGAGGTCATTGGCGAAAAAATCATTAATACCCCGGTTATACTCATAACACATGACATTGAGCTTATCTTTAAAGTTTGTAATACCGCATATATGCTTTCAAAAAGTGGAAATAGAAAAATAGTAATTCGTGGAAATGAAGATAAGATATTAGGTTTTTTCAAAAAGGATGATATAAAATATAGAATTAATTAGTTACAATCCGGTTTCCATCACGCTTTGATCCGATTCTTTTCAGTTTTATTTAAACCGACATTATTAAAATTATAAAAACAAAAAAATCCCGGAATTGGCAAATACCAATTCCAAGATTTTTATATAAGTTTTTTAAAACAATTACCAATTAAACATTTCAATTGCCTTTATAATATCGGCAGATGTAGAAGGGTTTTCTTTAATCTCATTTATCAATGATAAAAATTCATTATGGAATGGACTGTTCATATCATTATAGCAACGGTGAATCATCCATATATTATGAAATGTAGGACTTTTCCTTACAGATTCAATCAGTGCTTCTTCATAGCCTTTTTTATAAAACTTTTCTACAAAGTGCACCAACTCTCCGGGAGATCCGAAGTCGACGCCCTGGTTTTGCGATATTATTTCCAAGATAGGTTTCACAAATTGGAAGGGATCCGGATACTCAAGCATTGCATCTATTATTTCACTATCAATATAATACTCTTCATCAGGTATCACTGCTGTCTTTAGTGCAGTGATTATATCATCTTTATTCATAATTCTTACATTTACAAATTACTGTAATCCCTTTTTAAAGAAATTCTTGAACTCAGCCACTTCTGCAGATGATTGAGTAATGGAAACCGAATGCCTTGCACCGGCAGTGATTCCCGGTTCATAGGTCATAGGTACAAATTGCAGAGAAACATCTTTATTTCCTACAAAACAAAAGCCTAGAGATGTCTTTGTGAAGCTCTCATTTGCTTTATTAAATATCATTGCATCGCCATATTCTGTAAGTTGTGAATCCACAGGAATAACAATAACTTCGCCTTCTTTGTAGCCTACAATAAAGTTACTATGTCTTGTAACCTGAACTATAACAGCATTGGTACAGTTTTCCATATGGCAATAAATAAGCTTGTAATCATCACCGTTTGCAACACTGCTGTTAAATATTTCTCTCATTCTGGCTTTGTTTTTTCGATTTTCCTCGTCAGTTGCTCCCATAAAAGCCTTTTTAAATAAATCCGTTAACCCCATAATAATCTCCATTCCGTCATCTTAGTTGATGGCATAAATATATTAATGTCTAAACCAAGGTATTACCCTGTTGACATGTTTACAATACTCAACATACTCTGTGCCGAATTTTTCAAGTAACCATTTTTCTTCTGTCTGCTTCATCAGTATAGTAAGAAAAATATACGATACTATCGGAAATATAAGCAGAAAGACATTATGTGCTGTTATCAGAACACCTGTGCATACACATAAGAAGGCCAAATAAATAGGGTTTCTGACAATGGAATATATTCCTGTTGTTACCAGATTCCCACTGCTTATCTCTCTACTGATTCTTTGAATAATTACAGCATATATCCATACTGCAACTCCGATAAAATTGAGCAGACCTCCTATAACCATTGCTACAGACTTTAAGCCCGGAAGATCTCCACCATTTAGAAATCCTTTCTTTTTTAAGAAAAGTCCAAAGGCGGTTAGAAGTAAACAACTGACGGCATAAATAGGACCGACACCAAAAACAGGTAATGTATTCTTTTTCATATAACCCCCTTTATATAAACTATTTATACATTAAATCTAAAGAGTATAACATCTCCATCCTGTACCACATATTCTTTACCTTCTATACGCACCAGGCCTTTTTCCTTGGCAGCAGATGTAGAGCCACAGTCAAGAAGATCCTGATAGTTGATAACCTCAGCCTTTATAAATCCGCGCTCAAAGTCTGAGTGGATCTTTCCGGCCGCTCCCGGAGCCTTTGTGCCTTTCTTTATAGTCCAGGCTCTACACTCATCCTCACCGGCTGTAAGATAGCTTAAAAGTCCAAGCAGATCATAGCTGGCTGCAATAAGCTTATCAAGACCCGATACGGAGATTCCAAGAGCATCAAGATATTCAGCCTTTTCCTCATCATCAAGCTGTGAAATTTCTTCTTCAATGGCTGCACATACAACAAATACCTTTGCATTTGATTTTGCGGCATATTCTTTTACCTTAGCTACATACTCATTTGAAGCACCGTCATCAGCAAGGTCATCCTCAGCTACATTTGCGGCAAAGATAACAGGCATATATGTGATAAGTCCAAGTGATTTTACAAATGCGACATCCTCTTCATCAGAAGATGTGTAGCTGCTTGCCATATTGTCGTTTTCAAGAATATCCTTGAGTTCCATAAGGATATCAAGCTCATGCTTTAGGGCTTTGTCATTCATTGCAGCTTTCTTGGTCTTTGCAATTCTTCTTTCCAAAATCTCAATATCGGAGAATATAAGCTCTAAGTTGATAGTTTCAATATCTCTGATAGGATCAACACTTCCTTCTACATGGATGATATTTGAATCATCAAAGCATCTTACCACATGGATGATGGCATCACATTCACGGATATTTGATAAAAACTGGTTTCCAAGACCTTCACCCTTGCTGGCACCTTTTACAAGACCTGCGATATCTACGAAGTCTATAAGTGCAGGTGTAACCTTTTTTGTATTATATAATTTGCCAAGTTCCTTTAATCTGTCATCCGGTACCGCTACAACACCTACATTAGGGTCAATAGTAGCAAAAGGATAGTTTGCGGCAGTAGCACCTGCCTTTGTCAATGAGTTAAATAATGTACTCTTGCCTACATTTGGCAAGCCAACGATTCCTAGTTTCATATAAAAACCTTCTTTAAAATATTTTTGTTTTGAATAAGTATATTCACAATAAAACCTGAATAAATATCATGGTTAACGTGTTATATTTTAACATATAGGTATATAATTTAAAAGAGTAAAGCAAGGAGCTTTTGCAGAAGTGGGTGGTGAAGTGAAATTATCGTATGAAGTAGCCAAAAGATTATTTTCAAATGAATAATACAAATTGGAATTTGTGGGAGTGAAGCATGAACTATATAAGACAAGCAGTGGTTGATGATTTGGGGAGAATAGCTGAAATATTTGTATTTAACTACAGACTTAATTTTTATCCGATATTTCAAGAAGATACTTTCTATTTTGAGGAGTTAACGGTTTCTAATCTGATGGAAAGTTTTGCGAAAGAATTAGATAGTATATGGGTCTATGATGATGGTGTAGTAAAAGGATTTATTCAAATCCAAAAACGAGAAGTGAAGAGATTATTTGTTGAACCTGTTCTTCAAGGGAAAGCAATCGGAGCTGAATTGTTAGAATATGGAATAGCAGAAAAGGATGCTAATCATTTATGGGCATTAGAAAAAAATATAAAAGCAATAGCATTTTATAAAAGACATGGTTTTGACACGACAAATGAAAAGAAATATGAAGAAGACACAACAGAGTTTCTTGTTCGTATGGAGAAACAACTCTCAGTTTAGCAAGATATGGTTAAATTCGAACTTTACAGGGAGAAATTTTATGGATGTAATACAAGCGTTTCTTGATGGTGTTGCTATAGCGGCTATTTTTAACGGGGCGGTAGCTACCTTGATACTCATTAATTCAAGATTCTTTTTTAATTCTTATCCAAAGGCCATACAAAAGGCTGCACCCGAACAAATGACAAAACAGGAGAAGAAGATAAACGGGATATTAACCGTTTTCATTGTTGGAATTTGTTTTGCCTATTCGACAGCAAGCGTTTTACACAAAGGGATTACCGGTTTTTGGAATGTATTTTGGACGGTATATATTCAGTGGAGCATATTAAACTTAGGTGATTTTTTCTTGTTAGACTTTCTGTTGTTTCAGGGAAAGTATAAAAACAAAATTGTCATCCCAGGAACAGAAGGGCACAAGGATTATGAATTTAATAACTGGATGAAACATTTGGCAGTTGTTGAACATTTTCTAGTGATTCCTTTCTTATTTATTCCGGTTGTATCAGCAATTCAGGCTTTGTTTATTGGTTTTTTAGGAAGATAAGCAAGGAGCTTTTGTGGAAAGGATGGCAATATAAAATTGCTATATGGAGAAATCAAAGATTATTTTGAATAATGTAAAGGAATAGCTTCAAAATTCACATAGTATAATAAAAGCCTAGATAAAGTTACATTAGAAATAATGGATATATCATATTTTAGCGGAGGAGGTTATTCGGATGAAATATTAATTGCTTATGTAAAAGCTTATTTTGAAATGAACAGTACAAATTAGGATTTGTGGAGGGAATATAAAAATGGAGCAGATTTGGAAAGAGTTATATCAGGCAGCAAAAGCTGTGCAAAACCCCAGAGACATTTCTGAAAGAATCTCCGCCGGTGGCGTGGCAGCTGCGATTGAGTCTGCAAGTGGCAAGATATATACAGGAGTATGCGTAGACACATCTTCTTCGCTCGGAATATGCGCAGAAAGAAATGCCATGTTCAATATGATTACAAACGGTGAAAATGAGATTAAGCGTGTTTTAGCAATCATGCCCAACGGAAAAACAGGAGCCCCATGTGGTGCATGCAGGGAATTCATGGCTCAGTTGATGATAGGCAGATATCACGAAGTCGAGATCATGCTTGATATTGAAAACGAAAAAATAGTGACGCTTGATGAGTTAACTCCAGAATGGTGGTTATAAATTCCAGTTTGTAGGGAGAGCAAAATGTTAAAGATAAAAGATTTTACATTTCAAGAGGATTGGGAGAA
>ERZ772977.1348-NODE-1348-length-12654-cov-4.556473_pt1 | contig 12654 bp, 14 predicted proteins | sample MGYA00511131_ERZ772977 | MGnify/ENA primary metagenome ERZ772977 (study PRJEB29015, sample SAMEA2737935) | human oral metagenome | biome: human oral; feature: human-associated habitat; material: dental | place: China | collected 2151 ...
TATACCCCTCGGTGTATTCCTGGTATAGATTATTAAGGAGGCATCTTACCAAGATGATTTTGTGGGGCTGAATTTGCTATTATTTTGTTTTACATCATTTTCTCTTTCCTCCTGAAGAAAAACCGTCTACTGCCATAGCTGCCTTCCAACGATTCATAGCATCAAAAGCAGTGGTACGAATAGAAGTCAAACGCTGGGGAGGTTTGCTGTTCTTTTGCATATCCTTGGCTTTCTTGATACTGTTCCATGTCAAAAGAAGCTGGGTGAGATGATAGTTCCTGCTTACAATATCTTTGTAGATGGCGAGGTACTCTCGTTTTTTCTTACCGGAATCTTGATAGGATTCTCGTGTGACCTTGATGGCTGTCTGTATACAGTTGTAAATATTCTTCCACTGACGATAGTCTTCTGATGTTCCACCATAGGGCATGATATTGTTGATGTTACTTTGGAAAATGGATAGCTTGCCTTCTATCTTGCTTTTCTCAACTGGCCATGCTGTATCGGTCAACGGCTGGCGGTCTAGAACATTCAATGCCTCTACCTTGGCTCGACGCATAGTAACAGAGTCAATGCTGTCCGCATAGACTTTCTCATCGGCAACTCGTGCTTTCATGTGAAGACGGAACAGCTGCTTGTTCTCTACATTGGCAGTACGCTGATATTGCTTGTGGAAAGCATTATAGTAGAAACGTGGAGTGAGTGCGCCTGCACCAGTCTCCATAGTCGTGAACTGCTGCATGATATACTCCTCGTGATTCTTAGTCACCTGTACATAACCCTGACTGAATACCGAAAGGGTTAAGCTAAACAATATGGATAGTATGTATATTCTCTTTCGCGGCATGATAGCTTTTCTTTTTAATTATAACGTCTTCCTCCAATGAGACCACCACCGCCTAAAGGCTCATGGTAGTATGATTTGTGTTGCTCTAAGCACTGAAAGGCTTCCATTGAGTTGCCTAACCAGCGTCCAAGGGCATCATTAGCAATGTCTTTAATACTACGGGCCAGATAATAGTCTTTTTTCCAAAAGCCCATCCTGACTGTCATATATGCCCATAGCTCCATATAAGCGTTTCTTATAGAGGCTTCTATACCGTCAATACAGAGATTGATGTCATCCAAAATCAACATCATATCTGCAGTGGTACAATTCCGTTTACCTGTTATGACAGCTGCAAGCTCTACATAGGATTTCCATAAACGGTTTGCTTCATGGGATACACCCTCTACAGCTCGTTGACTGGTATAGAGAATGGTGGTATCACTCGTCCATACGGCTCCATGAAGTAGAATCTCTTTTGTATAGGTGTCAAGGAGCTTATAGTAGGAGGTGAGGTTTCTCTTACAGTTTTGAAAACTGTTATAGGTGTGAAAGCCAGTTGCAGTGGCATTCAAAATGAAGTCTATCTTCTCAAAGCATTTTCTGTATTTGTCTAACCGTTTAGCTACTGCTTCATGATTCTCCATTGTCTTCATGCTCTTCTTATGATACTCTCTTACACCCTCCTCAGCAAGTACACGTAACTCTAATACTGCTTTAATGGTCTTATGATTATAAATCATGGCTTCTAATGAAGCTGGATCAGTAGGCATATTGGATGCACTCGCTTCTCTTGGAAGGGCAAGGCAAAGACAGGTGAGTAATATGTATAAGCATTTGTTCATATATGCTATGACTTTTTATCTGTTATTTTTCCTTTTTGGGTTTCTCTGCTGGGGAAGCTGAAGTCTTCTTGGCTTCGTCGCTGGCTTCTTGCCAACGCCCTAAGGCATATTCGGCTATCGTGCCTCGTGACTTTCTTGTGATGGACTTCAGGTAATTATTGGTAAGAAAGTCTTTGACTCTTTGACGGTCATTCATGACCTTCTCGATGAGTACTAACTGGGAGTAGATGTTGCTAAGCTGGTATTCAACTTCTCTTGCCACATCTAAACGGTCACTAGCCCATAACAGATGTATTGCATCGGGGTCGTCTTCTTCTGCCACATCCCTACCATAGTTGTACTTGACGCTGATAGCACAGTCAGGGAGGTCTTTCATCAACTGCTTCTGACGCTCATTGACTTTGTCTGCTCGCTCTTTCTCTGATAAGCTCATATCAAGATTCATCGTCTCAATAACATTCTCGGATGAGTAGGCTGCAGAGAGCTTATAATCAACACTCAAAATGGCACGGTGGATACGGATACCTATAAGGTACTGTGGTCTCTTTTGTAGTGTCAATACTGCCGTGTAGGTCAAATTGGCTTTCATCTGTGAACTGTAGGCATGACGGACAAAAGTGTATTGATTCTCACCATTGACCCACTCGCCAGCATCTTGCCAAGATAATTGAAAGAGACTTTCCAATTCTCTCATATTAGAATTTATTCTGTAAGGACCGCCTGTGTCCTCACTTAAATCCTTATAGTACTCTGCTATAGCATCTTCTATCTGTGCTAAATCGTTTTGTACCTGTGACAGCTGGTTTTTGAGTGTTCCCTGCTCTGCATTGAGATTATCGTATTGCACACGAAGCTCACTGACTTTCTTATCGTTATGAGCCATCTTGGCTTGATTAATCTGTGTTATTAAGCTGTTTAGCTTTATATCATTGGCTTTTATCTGCTTTTGGAGATTTTCGATATCTACTTCATAGCCTTTCTTCTTATCTTGCAGCTCTTTAGAGTCATTGGAACTTAACTGGGTATAGTCTAAAGCGAAGTTCTTTGACTTGGGGTCTTCTAAGGACTTGCCTTGCTTGCCGTTTTCTTTCCAGTTGAATGAGCCTTCTGCTACATTGGCTCCATCGTCGCACTTGGAAAGGAAAGTCACGGAATTACAGCCTTTCATCTTGTTCTCGTCAGCCATAGTGTAGAACTTCTTGTCACCAAAACCTAACTTATAGGTTACACGCTCGGAAGATGGCTTGTCTTGCTCTAAGCTGTTATAATATCTTAGTTGACTCTCCATACGATTTCTGAATGTCCCTTCGTCCATAGACTGGGAATCGAAAAACTCCTCATACACTTCATGCTTGATACTCCAAGAGTCTACAACTTTGATAGCATAGGCATAGAAACAATGACGTTTATGATGAGTTCTTCCCAATCCATGCTGATAAGATTCTCTACGGTTTTCATGCTGCAACACATATGTGATGGTGGCATGGTGTCCAGGATGTTCTTTGTTGTACTTATCGACCTTTGCCTGATTCCATCTTGCATGACGATAGGATTCTGTCTTAGCGGATGCCATCTCTGAAGAGGTTAAGACATGACAATACTCATTATCACGTGGACTAACAAAATGCAACCACCCATTCCATTTGTCATCCTGACTGGCTTCGGCCTTGGGCTTGTAGTCGCAAAGAACCTTACTGCCACTATCATCAGAATAGATATACCAACGTTGCTTATAGTACTGTCCCTGCAGCTCCTTGATATAGTTACTGATATAGCCTGTGATACTGTAATTGTCTATCTGAAAGAGTCGTCCTACTGCTGCTGCATCATCACCTTGCAGGACGCTCATCAAGATATTCTTTACATTTCCTGCATTTCGTATATTTTCGTATTTGTTGCGGAAATTCTGATATAGCTGGTAAATCTCTTCAGGTGATGATTTGAATATACGACCAAGGGCAGAAAAGTCTTTCATATTGCTGTCAACGGCTCCTTTGCCTGCTGAAGCAAGGACTGCTCCAATTTGGTTTATATCACTCTTTATACCTTCCTTGGCTGCTTTTATATCAAGATCACCAACCTTCTCTAAGAGTTCCTTCCAGTTTACATCTGCAAGCTGGGATAAGTCAAAGATTTTTTGCAGCTTTTCGTTGATAACTAAGAAAGTCACATCTTTGAAAGATAGTTTTCCATTAGTAACAACTAACTCAAACTGCTTGCATAACTGCTCAACATTATTGGTAGTTTTATAGAGGTATGGACCCCAATAAAGGGCATTGTCGGGTTGCTTAACCATTTTGGCAGCAACAACAATGAGCTTTGGCATAATACCATCTTTAACCAAGAAGAGGATACGCTGATAGTAATAGTTTTCGTCTGTACCGAAAATACCTGCATCACGCATGGCATTGCGGTCTTGACGCTTGGAATAATATATTCCAACTGTAGATAAACTTACCTTGGTATAATGGCCAAGGATAGAATCTATGTCTGCTCGTGTTCTGCGTTCTGTTTCTGATTCTACAACATAGGCTGCACCCATAGCTGCAACGGTCTTTGCATCAAAATTAACAGCATGGTAAGACTGTGCTGACAACTTGGTCAACACAATCATCATGAAGAATATAGCTATGAAACGACGCATATATGATTTTTTATTTGTCTAATACTTTTCTTTCTTTTAATACTTTCCTGGCAAACTCTAAGGAACTCTTGATACGTGAACGTTTCCAGTCTCTAACAAAAGCTTCGATAGCTTGCTGGTGATTACAACGCAGAATCTTCTTATAGAGCTTCAAGGCGAGTTTCTCGACTTTCTCGGTCGTATAGCTCATATAACATTCAGGCGGTTCTTCAATGCCGTAGACATCGCCCTCTTGACCTCGCTTAATGAAGACTTCTTTAAAGGGTGAACGCCCCTCCTTGTTCTCTAAGCGATTGATGGTGAATATCTTCTTACAGTCTATATCTGTCAGAGCCAAGGTTTTCTTAATGTTATCAAACTTGTCTTTGAACTTGCTTTGATCAAGCAGCATAAAGACACCTGAATTGTTAATGATAGCTTCCTTGACAATCTTGGACTCGGTGACATCTTGAATCTCCTGTGTGACAACGCCAACCATTGCCCAGTGCTTACGAGCGGTCTTATAGAGGTATTGAATATAGGTAGCCATGACTGGGGTGGCAATGGCTTTCCATGCCTCTTCAATAACAAGACACTTACGTCCTTCCTTTAAGAGCATCTTTTGCGTAAATACATCCATAATGATAAGGACGACAATAGGGAATAGAACTCGGTTATCTTTTATCTTGTCTATCTCAAAGACAATGAATTTCTCATTGAACAGAGAAGAGTCCATATCATTATTGAGGGTATATTCCATCTCTCCCCCTTTGTAGAAGGGTTTTAAGATGGTGGCAAACTCATTAATAGCGAAGCTGACGTGGTCTTCTTTCAATATCTGTGGTATGCGTTCGATAGCGAACTCATAATAGCTATTGAAATTGAGTTCAGTTACACGCATCTTCTTACGCTGACGTTCTATCTTATCTATCTTTCTATTGATATGCTGAAGATATTTACTCTCGATAACTTCGGGAGTGAGACGAAGAAGTTGGCTCTTGGCATTTTTCTTCTCACCTTCTGTAGCTGCATTGTCATCAATGACAGCTTGCAACTTATCGCGGAGGCGAAGATTACGCTCCTGACGTTTGTCTTGACTTGCAGCAGACTCGGACTGTTCTGTGGCAGACTCATCTTCGCCATCGGTAATATCATCGATGTCTTCAGATACTCCATAACGTCTTTCTAACTCTTCTTCATACTCATCGTACTTACCGGTGCGTTTGTCTTCGAGTTCCATAATATGGCGCATATCCTCTCGCTGTGCTTCGGTAAATCCTTCAAAAGGATGAAAATACTCCTCGAAGTATTCTATCAATGTTTGATCTACTATGGTCTCCTCTAACTTTGTTGGCTCGTCTTTGCCCTTGAAGATAAGGAAGATAATGTTTCTTAGGAAGTCTTTCTTTGCCTGGAAGTTTTGTTCGTACTCTGTCTTCTCTATCTTGAAAGGGTTCATAGAAATAGGGTGCTCCTTAGAGTAGGTCACATATACACCCTCAAAGTAGCTACAGAGTCCTTCATAACTATCACCTGTGTCTACAATTACAATATCAGTGTCCTGCTCGTAGTATTGACGCATGACAGTGTTCATAAAGAAAGACTTGCCACTTCCTGAAGGTCCTAATACAAAGAAATTACTGTTGTCAGTGTATTTTACCTTACCTTCCTTTCCTGATACATCGATAGCCATTGGAACACCTTGCCTATCGGTATAATAACACTTTAAGTTCGTATCGTCTCCCTTTTGTTGACGTTCCTTATAAAGGAGACATAGAGCTGGCTCGGAGAGGGTTAGAAAACGGTCATAATCTATATTGAGTTCGTAGCAGTTGCCAGGGAAACTGGCTACAAACAACTCTAATTGGTTATAGGCACGCTTAGATAGGTGCATACTATAGCGTGCTAATAGGTTCTCTAAACTATTGGTAACCTTCTGAAGGTCTTTGGAGGCTGATGTCTTGACCATTAAATTATAATGGGCATAGACGAATTGCTTGCCGTCACGTGCTACTTCATTTAAGACATTGTTAATGTCTTCAACGGCTATCTGGTTGTTTGGATTGGGGATAGAGGCATGACGGTTTTTCTTCTTTTCCAATTTCATAATCTCTCGCTTCTGATTAGGAAGAAAGATGACCTGATTGTAGACTATGGTGTCTACTTCAGGAAGTATGCTTAAATCGGAAAGAAGATCTTGGGGCATAACTGTGTTATTGACATTAATATCGGCATAGGGACGAAGAACACCTGGAAGACCAGGATCATCAACATCCAAAAGGCTGTAGATCTTCAGCTGCTCATCGCCCATGCCGATTTTCTCTGATTCTACTTTGAAGTCCGTCATGGAGACAACATCGTGCTTGAAATCTATAGCAAAGAAACGCTCGGTGAACTCCTGACATTCGTCGCTGTTAAGGAAACGACAGTTGATGTTTTCACTACTTAAACGGTCGTAGACTTTCTGAACTTTAACTTGAAAGTCTCGCCATTTATCTGCATTATAGGATTTTAAGCCTCCAGTACGGCCACGTTGAGTGATGGTGAGGTAGGTAACGGAGTCTATATAGGGACGACCATTGAAGAACTTGAAATAAGCATCTGAAAGGAAGTGCTTCTTCACATCAGCTTCTTTGCTGGCGATGCTTGACATATTAAAGTTCTTACGGACGAAGATGTCTTGCTTATGAATAGCATAGCCTTCGCCTAATACTTGAAGGACAGAGGCTAGTAAATTTGTAAACTCATAATAGCCTTCGGTATCGGCTGAATATTTTCTTACTGGATTATCCATCTTTAAGATGGCTGAATAATCGCCCTTCTTGGTATAGACAACACCTATATCATTGACATCTTCGAAGCTGAAATAGATGTCTTCAAAAATTTTAGCTCGCTTGCTTCCTGTGCCAAAAGCTTTGACAGAAAAGAACATTCCTAAAAGGACGGAAGCAAAAACTAATATGACGATTATTGTAATCATGTATTTCTTTTATTTACTATCAAAACTGTTTTCTATCAATAATGCCGAGAACGACAAAAAATATAGATGCCTTTCGGACTTTTCTTTGAATGAAGCCCTTTGTGCTGTTTGACGAAGATAGCAACACCACCTACAGAGAGGATAATGGTGAGTAGGGCTAAGGCTATAAGGAAGCCAAAGACAACGTAACCTATCAAGAAAGATAAAAGTCCTCCGCCAACAGTGCAAGCTGCCCAAACAATGTATCTTCCTCGAAGACCCAGGAATTCAAGGGGCTTTTGAAGCCCCTTGAATACTGGGTAGTCGGGATAGTCATTCTTGACTTGCGACATTGTGTCATCGTTTAGAGACCGAAGAACAATGGTAATGCCTGTGCAGCTGCAATGAGGAAGATACAAGCACCGACGATCATCATGATCGACTTCTTGACATCCTGTTCCTCATTGTTCATCTTGATATACACAGAGATGGCACCGAGAACGGCAACAATACCGGCAATAACATAGATGAGCTTTGTTACTACAGGAAGATACTTCTTGATGGAATCACTGGCCTGAGTAATGGCCTTTACACCAGAATCCATGCTCTGGGCTTCTACTGAAACCGTACAGATGACCAGCAGTAACATCACGGCTACAAAGCGTGGGTCCATGACTACCGTCTTGATTTTCTTACCTGCGGTTACGAAAAATTGCTTGGCACCGCTTACCATTGTTGACAAGTTTCTGTTCATTGTCGTAAAAATTAAATTAATTAATAAAGTTATGTAATAAAAGTATTACCAAAGTCGATCGGTGATTCCAAACTGGAAACCGAAGAAGGCTGGAAGGACTACAGTTGCAACCAACAGGAAGATACAGGCTCCTACTAAAATGAGTATGCTCTTCGTAAGACCCTCCTCACCAGTCTGCATCTTGATGTAGATGTTGGTTGCACTATATATGGATAATATTGCTGCAATGGAATAAAGGAGATATAATACTGCTGTACAACAGGTGAGTACATAGACAACCATATTATAAAGGCGTCCTGAATTACCACTATAGTCTGTTGTTCCGCAGTTTGCCATCATTGGCTGTGCTAAAAGCAGTAATGATGCCAGCAGTGTGTAGCTTCTATATTTAAAATTCTTCATGATTAAACCGATAGTAGTTGTTCTGCTTGCTCTTCTGTATCTCTTGCCTTTTCTAAGGCTTCCATAAATGTTTCTTGGAACTCATCTACATATACAGCACCTTGAATAGTAGGAGGAATAGTGTTAAGTTTTTCATTGATACCATCAACCTTTGCTTTGGATTGAGCTGCAATCTCGTCAATGTCTGCTCCAATAATATCTGTTGCTGAAAGAGATTCCTGCCCTGATGGAACAGATGAATCTTCCTCTTCAGCAGGAGGAGTGATATCTTGTTCTTTTTTTGTTTCTTCTTGCTGATTATCAGGATTGTCTATACTGAACTTACCATCTGCTTCCTCATTGACATTTATAGGAGTGGTGGCAGAAGATCCTGAAGTATTTTCTACAGGGGTACCTGCATGAATAACTTCAACACTGTCTTTCTTTTCGCCTTTGGTGCCGAACAAATCAAGACAAATCATGACTACATAGTAAATGACAAAGATGAATGTCACTACAATTGCAAATATTCCGAATGATCCCATATTCTTTTATTTATTGGCTACAAAGTAAATGACTTCATTCCAAAAAAACACTATCAAAAAAATAAAAGTCTTATATTAACGTTTTCAAAATCTTTTAAGGGGTTTTCAGAAGATTTTATGTTAAAATTTGGGACTCATAATTTTTTATATTTTTAATTTCTCGGCTCTTTAATGGCTCTAAAGAGCAAAATCAACATACTTTTTTAGTTTCCAAAAAATACTCGTCATATTCCTTTTGCAAGTGTTTTTATATGCTTATATTCTCTTATATACGTAAATATAGCTATACAAATATATTGTAATAAAGCTATATCATTTGAATAAGAATATTCCTATGCTCTATCTATACCTATAGAAGTCTTTACTTTCCCTTTTATCTATATTTTCATTTTGTCTCTATTTTCGGCCACTCACTTCTCTTCTCCGCTTGTAGTCATCTATCGACTTTTAGATGCAAAGGTAGTACTGGCAGGAAACACGGCAAATACCAGTCCCCTATTGACAATAAATTTTTCAAGACCCTCCGAAATCAAATAGATTGCGGTTTCCTGAAAAATTTATCGATCAATTATTTGCCTTACTTCCCTTTTAGCCAGTACTCTTACCTTGCACATAAAAGGTTCGAGATGACGGTTACACCGGAATAAAAAAAAGTTCGGGTCGAAGATCCAAAAAACTTTTAAGGTTGAGAATCAGGATGCCCGAAATAATTATAAACTTCATAAACAACAAAATATATGAGAAGAATTATAATCAAAAACAACAAGTCTGCTGAAACTATTAAGAGAGAGGTAGAGCAAATAATTGCTCGACAGGAACATGTGGTTAGTGGAAAGGAAGAAGCTGAAAGGTGGTTTGCAATGTATGGTGACACGAGATATGTCTACGCTGCTGAAGATAGAAAGTATTCTGTCGAAGGGGAAGTAAAAGGAGGATGGCAGACAACATACACGGTTGTTATAATTGCATATTTCACAGAAGCAGGAAGTGACGATTATGTCTACTCGGTTAGGGTTACGGAGGATTGATAATTACATCATAAAGCTGGGCTAACGGCTATACGAGCAGGTTTATTATAGGTTTTAACTTCTTTACATTAAGGATATGGCAAATTGGGCAAGTACAAGTTATGCTATCGAGGGTAGCAAAAGCGATTTAGAGAAAGTGTTTAATGCGATTGATGGTTTCGTGAAAGGTAAGATGAAACCTGTTGCAGAAAACGCAGCTAATGACTGGGAGGGTAATGTCCTTGTAGCTTTAGGGGCAACAAAGGAGCAGGTGGAAGAGAGTTATCTCCGTGGCTTCATCGAAGAGTATGAGTTAGATGAAAAAGCTCTTCGCATCAATGCTGAAGAAGCTTGGGGAGCAACAGACTTTAGACACGTTTTGGGGAAACTTATGCCCGACCTCACCATATACTATATAGTAGAGGAAGCAGGATGGGAGGTGTTCGCTACAAATGACACTGATGGGAAATACTATCCGGAGCGATACTTAGTTGATGCTTATGTAAAGGACGCAGATTACTATGAATATTTTGAAACAGAAAAGCAAATGAAGAGTTTTGTTTCTTCTTTGCTTGAAAAAGAAGACTTCACCGAAGAGGATATTGAAGCATGGAACGAGGAACATGAAGATGATGACTCTTACATAAATGTTCATGAATTCAAATACGTCGCATAATGATAGGTAACGGAGAGGTTAACCACCTCTCCATAAACCAATAAGATATGATAAGAGAGAATATAATTAAATCTATTAATGAAACCTTAAAGGAATTACCTCATAAGGCTTATATATGGAAAAAAGATTTTCCACAAGTAATAACTATCGATGAAATTACATCAAAAGAAATTTTTATCGAAATTCACGCATTAAGATATCCATTAACAAAGAATGAAGGGCTTTTCTTTACTGTCCTCTTTGCGTTTTGTCCTTGGATAAATGAAAGAGGATGGAATAACGTATCAACTAAGACATTAAACAAACTTCTCACATATATACAAAGAAATAAGTAAAAGGTTAAGTCAGGGGAAACCCTGACTTAACTGTTAAGAATACAACCTTTACCAAATTGACACTAATAACTACACTAAACTGCAAATATATACGTTGAATTCTTACTTTTTATGTTATTAAACGTGACCTTATTATAAGGACTTTCTTTGTGATATGGTGCATACCATCTTCTGTTAGTAGATGACTAAGATATTCTGCAGAACAATCCAAATCCTCTTCAGTAAATCTTCTGAACAAGGCTGCAACACTACCAAAGTAATAGTTCCTATGGTTGTAGAGAAAGTGAACGTGTATCACCTTTCTGTATTGCTTTTCTTTCATACTTTATAGAAACATTCCTGTATAATCATCTATATATTTAATATATAGAATAATTACTAACGAAATATAGTGTTAATATCACCACGTACACCTTTCTTTGGACGTATCTGACCATGCTGCTCTTCATACTTAGAAACAACCATATTTAATCCTAAAGTAATAAGCTCGTTGATTTGAACTCCTTCCTTTTCAGAGATAGCACGTATCTTATTCATAAGTGTCTTATCTAATGATGTGCAAATGCGCATCTTTCCGTTTGTCTTTGAACGAACGCTTTTAGAACTATCCTTGTGTTCCTCTTGATTGCTGTTTCTATTTTCAGAAATAGTGGTAGATTCTATTGACTCACTCACTGGAGAGACAGCTGAAGATGTTAGACCTTCTAACAGTTGTCCCATTGCATCATTATTAATCTTTTTACTCATTTCCTGTTTCTTTTGTTTATTTACCTGATGTCTTACTTAATAACTCTTCAACAAAGGAACGATAGTCCGCTGCACCATTGCTCTTTGGGTCGTATTCTACTATATTAACAGCTTCAAGTGGAGCTTCAGCTATCTTGATGTTCTTACGTATCTTGGTAGTAAAGACACTATTACCTAACTTGGCACGAAGACCTGCTTCTATCTGCTTGCTTAAATTGGATTTCTCCCAGCGTGTAAGGAGAATTCCTGCTGTCTCTATCTTTGGATTGAGCTTCTGCTTTACCATCCTGATAAAATCACTTATCATAGTTAAGCCCTGGAATGGCAGTACTTCAGCCAAGAGGGGAATAACAACAAGGTTAGAGGCGGTGAGAGCATTGAGGGTAAGAAGTCCTAATGATGGGGGACAATCTATGAGAATGTAGTCATAGTTTTTAACCTGTGACTGCAAAACATCAGAAAGAAGATGCTCCCTTGCCATTACTGAAGAAAGTTCAAGGTCTGCAGAGGCAAGACGCAATGAAGATGGAACAATGTCAAGATTTTCCGTTATCGGATAGACTGCCAAATTATAGGCTGCTCCTCTACAAGAGGCAGAGAGCGCATCATAGATGGTAGACTCTACTTCTTCATTCTTTAGTAAAGACGATGTAAGATTACTCTGTGCATCCATATCTACTAATAACACTTTCTTACCTAAGCTGGCAAGAATAGAACCAACACTTGCTGTTGTCGTGGTTTTGCCGACACCTCCCTTATGGTTGGCAAATGAAATGATTGTTGCTTGGTGTGTCATATCTTATAAATTTATTTTCCTAACTTGTCATGATACTGTAATAATATATATTGCAGCTTGTCGCTAGCTTCTACTGAAACCACTACATACAAGTCTCCGTAAGGCCCACCGTTAAAGCCTGCTTCACCTTGACCAGCGAGGCGGATTTGTTGGCCTGTTT
>ERZ772977.1353-NODE-1353-length-12584-cov-4.749701_pt1 | contig 12584 bp, 9 predicted proteins | sample MGYA00511131_ERZ772977 | MGnify/ENA primary metagenome ERZ772977 (study PRJEB29015, sample SAMEA2737935) | human oral metagenome | biome: human oral; feature: human-associated habitat; material: dental | place: China | collected 2151 ...
ACCCCGACCGTGCTGGCGCCCTGCCCCACCAACCACAACAAACACGGCTGCTGACGCGCGCCGCATCCGGTCGGTGGAGCTTCTACGACTCGGACGCGAGCCTGTCGAACGAGACGGGGACCTCGGTGTCGTCCTCCCGGATCTCCTCAGCCGCCCTGGCCTCGAGTTTCCTCGTGCGGCGGGCGGTCAAGTGCTCGAGGTGTTGCCTGTGGTGCTCGGTCACGAGCTCCCGGCAGCCCCCGCGGTCGTCCAGGGCCTTCAGGACCTCGTCGAAGCGAAGGAACATCAGGTCCTCCGAGGCCGAGACCTGGTTGCGGTCCTGCAGGCGTTTCGCGACCTCGTCGAAGGCCTGGTGGAAGACGGGGATGATCTCCAGCAGCAGGAAGATCGTCCCGACCGCCCCGGTCATCAACTTGCGGGTCGTCGCGGCGTTCCGTTTCCAGCGGGCGCGTTTCCTGAAGGGCAGTTTCCGTGCCACCTGTTTCGCGGCGTCCTCGTCGGTGAGCAGCTCGTCCAGGCCCTCGATGGGTTCGCTGCTGAGGAGGGCAACCAGCAGCCGGAACGGGAGCTGTGAACGGGGCGAGAACGACCAGTCAATCGCCTCGGGGGCGACGGGAAGGTCTGCCAGGAGGGCGTCCACCCGTGACTCGATCCGGTGGCCCTTCGGCAGGCCACGCAGCTTCTTGAAAATGGTGTCCTCGATGTCCCGCGAGGCGTTGGCCGTCAGGAAGGCGGAGTCCGGGAGTGAAACCACGAACGCCTGCAGGCCCACCTTCTGGGTGTCCGCGCTCAGCATCCGGAACTGCTCGAACAACGGCGACAGGGGGTTCTTCCGGTCGGTCAACAGCAGCTGGAGAAAGTAGGCCGCGACGTTCTCGGCCAGTTCGTCGTCGGCGTCGGGCTGTTTCTTGAGCAGGCGAGCGGTCCGCCAGTACATCCAGACCAGCCCGAGACCGTAGTACGTCGCGCCGTCGTGCAGGCATGCCCGGAACAGATCGACGATCCCTTCGAGCAGGTGCGCCAGATCCTTGTCGTTCAGGGTGCCGGCCTGCGTGGTGCGGCGCTGGAGGTGGTCGAGCCGGGCCCGGAAACTTCGTTCCTCCCGTCGCCACCGGGCCGGGTCGTGTCGTAGAACCTTGAACAGCAACCGAGGGACACGATGGATGGCACTCGGTTTGAGACGGAAGGACGAGCTCTCGTCAGCTTTCTTCGCGGGAGCCTCCTTCACGACCATCGGGTCCGCGTTGGGATTGGTCCTGGCGTTCAGGTTGGACATCAGGTCGGCCGGGTTCAGGTCGATGTCGATGCCCGCCGAGGCAACCAGACCGGTGATGACCTCGATGATGGTGGTGACGGCGAACTCATCCAGCGGATACATCACCCAGTCGTCGTCCTGGCCAAGAAGGAGACTTCTCGGATCCAGCGACCCCTTGGGGTTCGTCATGGCGTTGATGATTGCTCCTCCCAGCTATCCGTTACCACCCCCCATTAACCCCCCATTGTGTCAAATCTACGGGGTCCGCTTGTCTTCTGGGCGATTGCTTGCGCTGTAGCGCTGGCGTTTGTCGGGAGAGCTGGCGCCACCCATCCCGGCTTCTGACCGTGGTCAGATATTGACCACGGTCAGGTTCTGGTCTAGCGTGGACCCATGAGCGATCGAGTGAGCCGCAGGCGCGCCAGGACCCGGGAGAGGATCTTCACCGAGGCCATGCGCCTGTTCGCCGAGCGGGGGTTCGACGCCGTCACCGTCGCCGACATCACCGAGGCCGCAGACATCGGCAAGGGCACCTTCTTCACGCACTTCCCCAGCAAACGCGACGTCTTCCGGTACCTGGGGGAGCAGGTGGTCCGGGTCGTCCTCGACGCGGATGTGGGCGACGGCACCGCCGAGGAACGTCTCCGGCGGATGCTCGCCGCCGCCGCCGACTGGCTGGAGGCCCATCCCGAACCGGCCCGGCAGATGGTCAGGGCGCGGTCCTTCAACCTTTCCCTCGACCTCGGTTCGGAGAACCAGAAACGCTTCAACGCGGCCGTCGCGGACATCCTCGCCGCGGGACGCAGCAGCGGTGAACTGCGCGACGACGTGCCCCTCACCGATGCGGTCCTGGCCGTGCAGTGCAGCTACTACATGTGCGTGCTGATGTGGGCCACACACCCCGTCGGGGAGTCCCTGCGCGACCGTTTCGCAACCTCCCTCGACATTCTCCTGAACGGGCTGAAGTGACCCACCCCACGACGAGCCGCCGTGCCCTGCTGACCGCTGTGGGGGCGGGCATGGCGGTCTCCGCCATGATGCAGACCCTCCTGGGCAACGCGACCCCCCGGATCGTCGACGAACTGGCCGCTCCGGAGCTGTACGGCTGGGTCGCCGGCAGCTACCTCGTGTGCTCCACCCTCCTGCTGCCACTGTTCTCCCAGTACACCGACCGCCTGGGAACCCGCCGCGTCCTGGTGGCGGGGCACGCCTGCTTCCTGACCGGCACCCTGCTGATGTCCTGGGCGCCCACCATGCCGTTGCTGCTGGCGGCCAGGGCCGTCCAGGGCGTCGGCGCGGCCGCCATCACTCCCGCAGTGCTCGCCGCCCTGGGGCTGAGCCTCGACGCATTCTCCCGCGCCCGCGCGCTCTCCCGGCTGGCGATCATCCAGCTGGTCGCGAACCTGATCGGCCCGCCGCTGGGCGGCTGGTTCACCGACGGGCCCGGGTGGCGGCTCGGGGTGCTGACCGGGGTGCCGCTGTCGCTGGTCGCGCTGCTCGCGGCCCGGAGCTTCCCCACCGCCACCCCACCCGGGGGCTGGTGGCGCATCACGGTGCGCGAATCGTCACCGCGCGGCGCCGGCCCCGGGGCACTGGTGTGGCTCGCGGCCCTGTCAGGGGTGGTCTCGATCGGCGCGATCACCTACGCGCCGCTGGCCCTGCAGACCCTCCACGGCGTCGACGCCACCACCACCGGCTGGTTCCTCATTCCCATGCTCCTCGGAATCGGGGCGGGAACGTTCGCCTCCGGGAAGCTCGCCCCGAGCGGGTGGGCGCGTCCCCTCGGCTGGGTCCTGGGGTTTTCCGGTGCGGCCCTGGCGGCCTTCCCCCAGCTCGTCGTCTTCCTGGTGGGTATCACCCTGCTGGGGGTGGGGGTCGGCCTGGTGCTGCCCCTGCTGCTCCTCGACGCGCAGGCAACCGCGTCCGAGGAGCGCATGGCGCGGGCCAGCGGAATGGTGCAGTTCGGCCGCAACGCCGGTGCGGCCGCCGGGATCCCCGCCCTGAGCCTGTGGATCATCTCCGGACTCGCTGCGGGCCCCGCCCTGACCGGTCTGTTCGCCACACTGGCCGTCCTCGCCGCCTTCGGGCTGGTGGTGTGGCTCACGCAGGGCGGCGTGAAGGAGAAGACATCATGATCATCGGACTTGACCGGGTGCGCGCCACCGACATCCCCCTGGCAGGCGGCAAGGGAGCCAACCTCGGGGAACTGATCGCGGCGGGCCTTCCCGTCCCCGGCGGGTTCTGCGTCACCGCCGAGGCCTACCGGACCGCGATGACCCCGCTTCGGGAGGAGATCGCCGGACTGCTGGAGGCCGGGAACCACGACCGGCTGCGGGAACTCGTCGCCGCCGCCCCGCTGCCCGACGGGCTGGCCGACCGGATCCGTGCCGCCGCGGGCGACCTCGACGGGCCGGTTGCGGTGCGGTCCTCGGCCACCGCCGAGGACCTCCCGGACGCGTCCTTCGCGGGTCAGCAGGAAACCTATCTGGGGGTGACCGGCGGGGATGCCGTCGTCGAGGCGGTGCGCCGCTGCTGGGTGTCGCTGTGGAGCGACCGGGCCATCGCCTACCGCGACGAGCAGGGATTCGCCCACGACGACGTCGCCCTGGCGGTCGTGGTGCAACGCATGATCCCGGCCGACGCCGCGGGTGTTGCGTTCACCCTCGACCCGGTCACCGGGCGCAGGCGAGTGGTGATCGAATCCGCCTGGGGACTCGGCGAGGTCGTCGTCTCGGGTGCGGTCACTCCCGACTCCTTCGCCGTCGAACGCGGCCGCATCGTCGAACGGAGCACCGGCGACAAACGCATCCGCATCGACATGACCGCCACCGGCGAGACCACCACCACCGAACTCCCCGGCGAACAACGCGGCCGAGCATCCCTCGCGGACCGCGACGTGGTCGCGGTGGCGCGGCTCGCCGAGCAGGTCGAGCGCCACTACGGCCGGCCGATGGACATCGAATGGGCCCTGGCCTGCGGGAAACCGTGGCTGCTCCAGGCCCGGCCCATCACCACCGCGGCCCCGGCGGGGCCGGATCGACGGGTGGGGCGGACAAGTCGCTTCATCCGCAACGACATCATCGAGCACTTTCCGTCGCCGTATCCTCTCGACCTGATGGTGACCCGGATCCTGGTGCGCTGCCTCGACGCCACCACCGGGTTCGCCGGGCTCCGGATGCGGCCCATCGACGGGCTCGTCGAGATGGATGCCGACGGCGCCGTCACCATCGGCCATCCCCGGATCTCGTGGTGGCGGCTGCCCACCGGGATCGTCCGGATCGCCCGAACCCCGTGGCGCGACCCGCGCGGCTGGGATACCGACACCGGCGCCAGGGTGCGACGGTTCACGGCCCGGCTGCGCGACCTGCCCGTCGCGACGCTGCCCGGCGCGGACATCGCCGACGCCCTGGTGGAGGCGTCCGGCCAGGTCGAGGCCATGGTGACCTCCCGTTTCGTTGAATACCTCGGCTTCCACGTCCTGCGCGGGGCCCGGCTTCGCGTCCTGCTGCGCCTGGCAAGGGTGAAAACCCGACCGGAGGACCTCCTCGGCGACCTCGACTACGCCACCGTCGTCGTCGACCGGGAACTTGGCCGGCTCGTCGCATCCATCCCCGAACCGGTGCGACAGCTGCTGGCGCAGGACCCCATCGACGTCGACGCCGTCACACAGCAGGACCCCGAGTGGTGGGGGAGGGCCGAGGACTTCCTCGCGAGGCACGGGGCCCGCACCACCCGCATGTACCAGCCGTTCTCCAGCCGCTCGTGGCGCGACGACCTCCCCGCCTTCCTCGGGACGGTCGCGATGATGGCGCACACCGAGCGGCGCGAACCGGCCACCGCGCGCCCCCACGCCGACCTGATGGCCGAGGCCACCGGCCGGCTGCCCCGGTTCCTGCGCCGCCGGTTCCGGCGTCTCGTCGACGACTACCGCGCTGGTCACGTCACGCGGGAGGCCGGGGTCGTGGACTTCGAGGAGCTGGGGGAGCAGATGCGCCGCCTGGCCCTCGAAGCGGGCCGCCGGATGACAGCGGCCGGGCTGCTGGCCGAACCGGGGGAGGTGGCGCTGCTCGGTTTCGACGAGCTGCTGGACTGGCTGCGTGGCGCATCGGTGGATGTCGCGGGGATCGCTGAGCGCCGCCGCCGCGCCCGGCCCCGCGCCCTGGCGGCGTGGCAACCGGAACACGATCCCGTGAAACCGGGAAGTGGCATGACCGGAGTGGCGGCCAGCCCCGGGGTCATCTCGGGGCCGGTGCGGGTCATAGCCGGCCCGGCCGAGTTCACACGCCTGCGGCCCGGCGACGTCCTGGTCTGCCAGGCCACGGACCCCGCCTGGACCCCGCTGTTCGCCTCCGCCTCAGCGGTGGTCGCGGAAACCGGGGGGCTGCTGTCGCACGCCGCCATCGTCGCCCGCGAATACGGCATCCCCGCGGTGCTCGGGGTCCTTGAGGCCACCACCCGCCTCCACGACGGCCAGGTCGTCACGGTCGACGGAGGGACGGGACGGGTGCGGGAATAGTGACGACGGTGCTGGACTTTCAGGGCTGATCAACCCCGATCCCGCCGGTTTCCCCAACCCCGGGCGTCACGACACCCCAGCGGTCAGGCCGGGTCTGCCCAGGACCGGGGCCTGATCCCGGACGTCCACCAGCCGGGTCCCGATTCCGTGGAAGCGGGACCCGGCCTCGTCCGTGGCGCCGTAGACTCGTCCCATGGACGACACCCCAGCGCTCAGGAGGCTCCGGGAGCTCGGGGTCGCGCACACCGTGGTCCGGCACGGACCCGTCAGGTCGGTCGCGGAGGCGGCGGCGGTGCGTGGTATCGAGGTGCGCGACCTGGTCAAGACCATCGTCGTGCGGCGTGGTCTCGACGACCACGTCTTCGTCCTGGTGCCGGGGGACCGCGAGTTCTCCTGGCCGAAGCTGCGGGCCCTGCTCGGGGTCTCCCGCCTGTCGATGCCCGACGCCGACGAGGCGAAACGGGTCACCGGATATGAACGGGGCACCATCACACCCTTCGGTTCCACCCATCCCTGGCCGGTGTTCGCCGATTCCTCCATCGTCGGCCGGTCCATCTCCATGGGAGGCGGGGCCCACGGGGTGGGGGTGAAACTCCAGGCCGACGACGCGATCGCGGCCCTCGACGCCACGGTCGCCGACCTGACCGCTCCGTCTTCCCACGCCGGCTGAGCCGGCCAGATCCATCGAGGCTTAATTCATGGCCCTCCCCAAGTGTGCGCTGACCAGGAGTTTTCCGACCGGCACACCGTCTGTGAATAAGCCTCATCGTTATGTTACGTGGAAAACTTTTGGTCATATCGTGAAAGGTTTTGTGCCGTACACGGCACAAAACCTTTCCGAATGACATAACGATTCCGTGGGGTGATTCTTCAGCCAGCGGCGGGAGTGCTGGGTTGGGAAGTGTTGTCCCGCTTGAGGATGATGGCGCCTGCGATGAAGAGGATCGCGACGACGGGCCAGCCTCCCCATCCGGTGAATGCGGCGGCGACGGGGTCGTAGGGGTGGTTGACGTCGTTGAGAGGCGCGAAGATGAGCAGCGCTGGCGCTATGGCGTTGATGGCGGCGTGGGCGGATGCTGCTGCCCAGACGGAGCCGCCCCAGTTCATGAGGAGCTGGATGGGGATGGTCAGGCCTGCGCAGGTGATGATGAACATGAGGACGCCGAGCTGGGGGTTGTCGGGGTAGTTGTGCCCGAGCAGGATGGCGGGGGCGTGCCACAGACCCCAGATGATGGCGGTCAGGGCGAGGGAGGCGGTGACGCCGAGGCGGTCGCGCAGGCGTGGGTAGAGCCAGGCATGCCAGCCGATCTCCTCACCCAGGGCTCCCACCATGCCGGCCAGGAACAGCATGGGGATGACTCCTGCGATTCGCGGCCAGAAGGCGTCCCACACCTGGGAAGTGGTGAGTCCGGTCTGCCCTGATGTTTCCAGGACCTCCTGGAATTCGGAGAGGTTCGTCAGGTCGAAGTGGTAGGTGCCCAGCAGGGCCGAGGAACCGAGGGAGGCGAGGATCAGGATGAAGGCGATGGGGATGGAGAGCAGTGACCAGAGGAGGGTTTTCCTCCAGACTCCCTTCAGGCTGATCTTGAGGGTGGAGAACAGGGGCTTCTTCTCGATGAAGCGGACCACCGCTGCTGCTGCCACCGCCGGGGTCCACATGAAGGTGGTGGAGAAGATTGTGCCGATGAGTGTTGTGGGTCCGGCGTTGAGCAGGAGCCCCGGGATGTACATCATCCATCCCAGGCCGAAGGCCAGGGCCGTGTAGATGATGATCGGTTTCCACGACCGGTCGACGGTGTTCTCGGCCGGCGTGGAGACCGACCGGATGGGTTGGGACATGAGGATTTTTGACATAGGGTTTCTCTTTCCTGTGAGAAGACTTCTGCTCACGTCGTGGAAGGTTTTGTGCCGTGTGCGGTACAAAACCTTTCCGAATGACATAACGACAGGAGACCGGGGATGGTCAGGGCAGGGGCCCGGGATGTTCAGGACTCGACGGGGAGTGTGATGTGCGCGGACGTCGGACCGCCGATCGGGCTCTGGATCGCCAGGACGCCGTCGAAGGCCGCCAGGCGTCGTTCGATTCCGCGCAGACCGGTGCCGGTCTGGGGATCGGCCCCGCCCCGGCCGTCGTCGGTCACGCTGATCCGCAGCTCGCCGTTCTCGATCCGCAGGTCGATGTCGACCCGGTTCGCGCCGGAGTGTTTCACCACGTTGCCCAGCAGTTCGGAGACCGCGAAGTAGGCAGCCGACTCCAGTGCCGGGCCCACCCGCTCGGGAATCTCGACGTTCACCTCCGCAGATATCGCACAGTCCGCCGCCAGGGCCCTCACGGCGTCGCCCAGTCCGCGGTCGGCCAGCACCGGAGGATGGATTCCGCGCACCAGGTCACGCAGCTCGCCGAGTGCCGTGGCGGAGGCGTTCTTGGCCTCGGTCAGCAGCGCCTCGGCTGCCTCCGGGTTGCTGCGCATCATTGCTTGGGCGGTGTTGATGGTCATGCCCATCGCGACCAGACGGGCCTGGGTGCCGTCGTGGAGGTCGCGTTCGATGCGGCGCAGCTCGGCCGCGGAGGAGTCGCGGGTCTCCCGCCGGGTCTGTGACAAGGCAGCCATCCGGGTGCGTTTGGTCGGGCCCAGCGCCCACCGGACGAAACGGTTGTGCAGGTTCACCCACCAGGGTGCGAGAAACAGTCCGACGAGCAGCACCAGCAGGCCGGGAAGGGGCATGAAGGGCGCGGTGGTCTCGTTCACGGGGACGAACAGGTAGAGACCACCGTTGTGCCAGTTCTTTACGAACGGTTCCCAGATGATGGGCATCGCCAACCCCAACAGTCCGCTGATGACAATGGTCATGCCGAGACACGCGAGCACCACGGAAACGTACAGGTCCATGAACAGCCAGGCGAAGTCGCGCCAGGTTCCGGGGTCCTTCAACAGCCACACGGCCTCGTCGAACCGGCCCCTGAAACCCGGCCCGGCCGGTGGTTGCGGCAGGTACGGGGACTCGACCCGGATCCCCGACCACTGATGGGCCATGCGGCGTTTCCACTCGGCCAGTGATCGCAGTGCCTTCACTGCGACGGGCACCAGCAGGACTCCGATGCCGAGCGGGATCAGGGCGGCGGCCATCCAGATCGCGATGAACAGTGCAATCGACACCGGCCACAGGGCCAGCAGCAGAAGACACCGGCCGAGGGCTCGCACGCTCGACCCGATGCCCGATCCGCGGGAGGCCGGTGCGCTGAGGTGGGTGTTCATGTCATCTCCTTGACTCTCTGATGCCCACAATCCTGCTGGCGCACGGCTCGGAAAACAGTGGTGAAAATACCACCTTTCAGAATGGTCCGAGCCGGGCCGTGGCGGAGGGGCTGCCCATGTCGAAACCATCTGGTGGTCGAGTTGCACGCCCGGCCTCGGGGAACACCCAACCCCGCGTAACCTCGTGCGGGATGGCAGACTCCTTCCCGGAGGTGATGAGCGATGCGTGTGTTGATTGCCGAGGACCAGTTCCTGCTGCGCGACGGTCTCAGCCGGATGCTGCAGGCGCTGGGCAATGAGGTCGTCGCCGTTGTGCAGACCGCTTCCGAGCTGCGCAGGGCGCTGCTGACCGAAGACGTGGACGTCGCCATCGTGGACGTTCGGCTGCCCCCGACGTTCACCGACGAGGGACTGCGGATCGCGATCGAGGCCCGCAGGAAACGCCCCGGGCTGCCGGTGCTGGTGCTCTCGCAGTACGTCGAGACCCTCTACGCCCGCGAACTCATGGAGGACAGGCGCGGCGGGGTGGGCTACCTCCTCAAGGACCGCGTGCTTGGCGGCGAGCAGTTCCTCGACGCCGTGCAGCAGGTGGCGGCCGGGGGCACCTGCCTCGACCCGGAGGTCGTCGCCCGGATCCTCGGACGCCGCACGGGACGTCCCCCGCTCGATCGGCTCACCCCGAGGGAGATCGAGACCCTGACCCACATGGCGCAGGGCAAGACGAACGCCGCGATCGCCAAGGCGATGTTCGTGACCGAGAAAGCCATCGCCAAGAACGTGAACAACATTTTTGACAAGCTCCGGTTGACGCCCTCCGGCGACGACAACCGCCGCGTCATCGCCGTGCTGCAGTACCTGGAGGCATCCGACCCCGACACGTCCCCGCAGCCTCAGGCGGCTGGCTGAGCAGGAGAACCCCTGCGCGGGCACACGCCTGTGCGTGGTGAGGAGCGGGTCTGGCCCTCACCTGTGAGCTTGTCAGCGAAAATTTCCGGCATCACCCAGGTTGGTCACCGGTCAAACCCAGAACCATGAGAGGCCGGGATCCCGGCCTCCCGGGAGTCCCGGACCCCAAGGTCAACCATCCCGGCAACATCACCATCTACGTGGCGCGGAAGAAATGCGAGTACGACCTTGAAGCCGTGCAGTACGCCCCGGGATCGTCAATCACGAGTACTTCCACCAGGTCAGGAGCAGCTGGGAATGCCCGAAACACGTGGACGGCACCCCGGGAGGTGCCGATTCGCTGGATCGACCGGGGCTTCTGTGCGACGTCGCCCCTGGGTCACAACACCCGGGGCGCCCTCCCGGGAACTGGCCTGAAAGTGCCATCCGGGAAGATCCCGTTTCTGCCCATGGGTGTTCTCTGGCGCATTCTGAATGATGACCGGGGATGGGAATCAGGTTTCGTCGGTCAACAGGCCGCGGACCGATCCCTCGGCCCCGTGGCCCCGGAAGAAAATTGACGAAAGACAGCAATAATCCTCCCGAGTTGACCGATGGATGTCCTTCGTATCAATTGGTGTCAACCTTCGATAATTCCTGAAATGAGATTCGTTCGGCAGTGGTTTGGTGGCATACAATGCCGTGACGAAGGAGGAAAAGTTGAGAACAGAAAAGGCCCGCAGAGGGCGGGGGGCATTGGCTGTCTTCCTGGCGTTTCTGATCGGCTTGGCCGGATTCGTGATCGCGAGTCCCGATGCCAGAGCCGATGAGGTTGCAGCCATTGACACAGCGAGTATAAAACTTGCGAAACTGAGCGCCGAAGATGCTGCGATCTACATGTGGAGCAATGTCCGGCTGGATGCGAACTGGAGCATTCCGGACGGCACCGGGAAGGCCGGTGACACCTTCAAGATCGTGTTGCCGAAGGAACTGGGGGGAGCCGAGGGCAGCTTCGACCTCCAGGGCCGGGAGGGAGATCCGCTTACCTACGGGACCTGCCAGGTCACCAGGGGCGAGGTGGTCTGCACCTTCAATGCGAACGTCGAGAACAAGAACAATGTCGGCGGTTCTCTCTGGGTGAAAACCCAGGCTGTCGCCCTGACGACGGCCTCCAAGCTCAGCTTTGAGGTGAACGGCGGGACAAAGGTGGAGGTGCCGCTTCCCGACGGGCAGCAGGGCATCGACTACAAACCCTACGTCCCGGCCGAGATCGACAAGTCCGGGTGGTTCCCCGGTACCGATCCGACCGTCATCCACTGGCGTATCGTGGTTCCCGGATCCAAGATCTCCGATCGTTCCAGCACGACCATCGTCGACAAATACAAGCAGGCGGGGTCGAATCTCACCGTGTCCGCGGGATACCCGAAGGTCTTCTGGATCCCCAGCACCCCGAAGTGCTGGAATGAAATCGATTCCGCAGAATGCCACAATGACATGAGTGGCGCCAGTGTGCCGTCGAGCAATGTCACGATCGATGAAGACGAGGACGAGGTGAAGGCCGTCCTCGACAACAACGGTCAGAACTTCCAGTCCGACCGAATCTACGTGTTCGACCTGGAGATCAAGACCGAAGGCGAGATTCCCGTTGGCTCCCAGTACGTCAACCGGGGTCTCGTGGATGGTGAAATGCGTACCGCCCGCGCCGAAAAGGCCTCCTCGGGTGGCGGTACCGGAGCCGGCGACGCCGTCGGACACATCGGGTTGAAGAAAGCCGTCACCGGCGGCACGGTCGATGCCGGAACCATCTACCCGGTGACCTGGTCCTACCAGTACAAGGGCACCACCCGTACCGGCGAACTGTCCGTCAAGGGCGACGGGACTGTGGAAACCTTGAACAACGTCCCCAATGGCACGGTCGTGACGTTCACCGAGAAGATTCCGACGGTTGCCGGGATCAGTTTCGGTGATCCGGTGTTCTCCGGTACCGGCGTGGCCGATGGGGTTCCGGATGCCAACAGCGCCCAGGTGACCGTTGAGGGTTTGAAGACCCTCGACGTGACCCTCACCAATCGGGTCAATCCGAGGCTGTCCACCGTCGAGGTGACTCCCGGGGTGTGTGCCCCAGGCGCGACGGAGCCGACCGAGCCGACCGTGGTGGTTGGTCCCACCGATGGGATCACGTATTCGGCTCCGGAGTTCACCAAGGCCGGGGATCAGGTGACGGTCAAGGTGACTGCCACCCCGGAAGCGGGTAGAACCATTGATGATCGGGATCTTCCGGACGGGTGGGTCGCCAATGGAGATGGCACCTTCACCTTCACCAAGACGATCACCCAGCCGACCTGTGCCCAGAATGTGGTGCCGGCCGTCCCGAACGTGAGTCCGGGTGTGTGTCCGGTGGATTCGACCACCCCCACGCAGCCGAGCGTCACGGGTGTCGACGACACCGAACAGATCGACTACGGGGAGCCTGCCTTCGTCGTGAACGGCACCCAGGTGACCGTGACCGTGACCGCCACCGCGAAGACCGGGTACCGGATCGATGTGGCGAACCTGCCTGAGGGCTGGTCGGTTGTCGACGGGGTGGTGACCTACACCAAGACGATCACCCAACCCACGTGTGTGACGCCTGTTGTTCCGAAGATTGATGTGGGTACTTGTCCTGTGGATT
>ERZ772977.1355-NODE-1355-length-12565-cov-7.364109_pt1 | contig 12565 bp, 9 predicted proteins | sample MGYA00511131_ERZ772977 | MGnify/ENA primary metagenome ERZ772977 (study PRJEB29015, sample SAMEA2737935) | human oral metagenome | biome: human oral; feature: human-associated habitat; material: dental | place: China | collected 2151 ...
GCGACGCCGGCAGGGCCCCCGTCGCCCGCGGGGGCCGCGCCACCACCTGACGCCCCATGCGCGGGCTCACCCGCGTTGGGCGCTCCGCGGACGGGAGGCCGGATAGCGGGGCGCGCCTCGTCGGCACTGCGCATCCGCAGCCCCATGCGGCGCACCTCCTCCGCACTGAGGGCGGCGAACTCGTCGGCGCCCCACACGCGGTCCACGTGCCCGGCTTCCATGCGCACGTACCTGTCGGCGATCCCCGTCAACCACGACAGGCGGTGCTCGGCGACCAGCACCGCGCACCCCGCCTCCTTCGCGCGCGCCACGAATCCCGCCATGTCCGCCACAGCCGGCAGATCGAGGTTGCTCGTCGGCTCGTCCAACAGCAGATTCGCGGGGCGCACTGCCCAAAGACTCGCGAACGCCACCTTCTGCCGCTCCCCTCCCGAAAGGCGGAAGAGGTCGCGCCCCGCCAAGGCGCTCATGCCCAGCTCCTCGAAAGTGGCGCCGACGCGCTGGCGGATGTCCTCCGGGGGCCAGCCCGCGTTCTCCAGGGCGAATGCGACCTCCCCAGTGGAGTCGGCGCTGAAGAACTGGGTGCGCGGATTCTGGAACAGCGAACCCGCCCGCTGGGCGATCTCCCACGTTTCCAGGGCGTCCACGGCCCGGCCGTCGAGGCTGACGCGTCCGTGCGCGGTTCCGGGGAAGAACCGGGGCGCCAAACCCCCGGCCAGGCGCAGTGCGGTCGACTTGCCGCACCCCGAGCGCCCGCACAGCACAACCACCTCGCCGGAGCGCACCGTCAGCGACACATCCACGGCCCCGGCGCGCCCCTCGTCGACCTGCGCGCGGTAGGTGAAAGAGGCGTGGTCGAACTCGATCATGCCAGCGCCCGCAGAGCCAACGAGCCGACGGCGGTGGCGCCGAAGACCGCGAGCACGGCGTAGTCCGCGCCGCCCATGGCGATGGGCAGGTAGCAGGTGCGGCGGACCGGGTTCTCGATGCCGCGCGCTATCGAGGCCACCGCCAGTTCGTCGGCGACCCGCCCCGCTCCCAGGAGCAGCGGCGCGTAGACGCAGTCGATTGTGCGCATCGGCGCCCGGAGGAACCCCGCGGGGCTCGGCGAGACCCCGCGCATCCGCATGGCCGTCGTGATGGCGCGCCAGTCCTCGCGGACGACGGGCAGGTACCGCAGGGCCACGGCCAAGGGGACCACCAGCGAGCGGGGGGCGCGGGCTTTCACGAGCGCGCCCATGAACTCGTTCACGGGAGTGGTCCGCACGGTGGCGTAGGCGATGAGCCCGCAGGCGAACATCTTGCGCACGAGCACGAGGAACGCGGTCAGCGCGGTGCGCAGTGCGACGCCGTCCAGGTTGGGGACGAACCGCGCGGCTACCACAGCGCTGATCCCGAGGACGAGTGCCACAACGGACCCCCGCCTCACGCCGACCACGACGCCGAAGGCGGAGGCCACGCACATGAGGGCGACCTCGCAGGAAGTGCTGGGGGCGAGCGCCACCGCCACCGCCATGGCGGCGATGGACAGGAGCTTCGTGCGGGGGTCGAGATGCACGCTGTTCCTCACGACGCGCCTTTCTGCGGACGGGGCTGGGCTGGGGACCGCCGTGCGGGGCTGGGCTGGGGACCGCCGTGCGGGGCTGGGCTGGGGATCGCCGCACGGGGCCGGGCGGGAACCGGGGCGGATGCTGTGGCCGGGGGCGGGGGAGGGCCTGGGCGGTGCTGCTCAGGCTGTGATCCCCGCGCGCTCGAACTGCCTGCGCAGCAACCGCAGGCCGACCAGGCCGCTCACCACGGCGCACGCGATCGTGGACAGGACCATCGCGGGGAGCATCCATCCCGTGGCCGTCGCCATCATCGTGTCCATGTACGCCTGCTCGCCCCCTTTTCCGGTCAGGTACGAGGCGTAGGCGGCGGGGTCCACCCACAGGGCCAGGTACGAGCCCATGGGCGCCAGCGAGTACACGACGAACGCGCAGAAAGCCAGCGCCCTGCTGCGGAACCCGCCCAGGCCGGCGATGAGGTCGGCGAGGACCGCCAGCACCACGCAGGCCACGGACCACCCCCAGTACATCCCCGTCACGAAGAGGATGATGCCCTCGATGGCGCCGAGGATGATGAGGGGCCCGTGCTTGGGGACCCTGGCGATCAGCAGCAGGTAGACGGGGCCGGTGAGCAGGGCGGCCGCTGCGGGCATCCAGAACGTGAGTACGGGGTTCGTCGCGAAAAGGCCGCCCCCGACCATCGTGAACACGAAGTACAATGCCGTGAACGCGCCCGTGGTGACCAAGTCCCGGGTGTCGAGCCCCGTCGGCTCCGTATCGGTGGAGTGCTTCACCGTTCCCCCGTCCTTCCCTATCAGGTTAGGGTCGCCTTCCCTTTTCTTCGTTAGTATATGAGTTGGGGCGGGACTGGCGTGATCCGTCGGGGAACTCCGTCCGATCCGCACGGATCCGCGTCCGATTGGAATAGGAAGAAAGGACGGGATGATGAAGGAGGCGTTCCAAGCCGCGCTCCTCGCGGGGGCGTCGTTCGCGCCGGCGGAGCCGCCCGACGGTTTCGGCCCATTGTGGAACTCCTACAAGTCCGATGGCCAGGGGTGCCGGGGCTGGTTCCACCACCTGTCCCCGGAGCGCGCCGAATGGAGCATCAGCATCCACGACTTCGTGATGGAGGGGGACTTCGTCATGGACTCGGCCCCGCACCGGTACCTCACGGTCACGTGGTTCAAATCGATTTGCGGCGAGGAGTTCCAGCCCTATCGCAGGCTCAGGCCGGGGGCCGTCTGGGGGCTGAGCATCGGGGGCGGCCCCTGGCGCGGAGTCGCCCATGGGAGCTCCCCCGTCCAATGCGTTTCCATTGAGGTCACGCCCGGCTTCGCGCAGAACTGCCTGGCGGGAGAACTCGCGGGAGACGACGGCGCCGGGGCCCGGGAGGAGGAGGAGGTCGAGAGGGCGTTCACCGCGTTGGGCGACAGCGGTCCCTTCCCGGAGATGAGCGCCCTCCTGTCCGGGCTGTGGCCACGACCGCGGGGCGGCGCGCGCAGCGCGCTGCACTACGAGGGCAAGGTCCTCGAGGCGATGGGCCTCATCGTCGAGCGCTCGCGTTCCGCCACCACCGGCGAGGCCAAACCGGTGGCCGCCGTCGACCGTGAACGCATGCGCGAGGTGGCGCTCTACATCGACGACCACTGCTCGGCGCGCCTGCGCCTGGCGGATCTGGCGGCGATCGCGTGCATGAGCCCCACGAAGTTCAAGGAGACCTTCAAGAGGGTGAACGGTAAGACGCTCACCCAGTACGTCCAAGAACGGAGGATGAGCCACGCGGAGGCACTGCTGCGGCACAGCGACCTCACGATCGAGCAGGTGGGGCGCGCCGTGGGCTACACCTGTCCGAGCCGGTTCTCCGCGCTGTTCAAACGCGAAGTGGGCGTTCGCCCCAGTGACCTCCGCAAGGCGCTGAGCGCCTGGCCGTGAAACACTCCCCGTCCCTCAGTTCTGGCTGGGCCCGCCACGCGGCTCGGGTGGCCGCCGGGCCGTATGTCCGCCCGGCGGAGCCATAAGCATTGCTTATACCCCCTGCCCTCCAGGGCCCGTCGGCGCGCCTGGTCGGCGGGTGAAGCGCTGGCGGAACCCGTCCACGTCCGTGCGGACAGCGCGGTCGGGCTTGAGCGGGGATGCCACGGCCCGTGGGGCGCCCGAGCGCGTGGAACCGGTGGTGCGGTGCCGGCGCGGCATCGCAGGTCGCGGATGGCCAAGGGGCGCGCCTCGCCGGCCGGATCCTCGAACAGGGAGTGCTGCTGGCCCGCCGTCGATCGTGCCTCCTCATCATTACCGCCAGTGGCGGTATAATTGTGGCGGTAATGGGAGGGTGGTCATGGTCTACGAACCGCCGTTTGAGCGCACCAATGCGATCGATGCGCTCTGCATGGAGATCGCTGAGCTGGTCGGCATGCTCTCGCCGCAGGCGCCCCTGGCGACGAACCCCGCGCTGCGCCGCGAGCTGAGGATCCAGACGATCTACTCCTCGCTCATGATTGAAGGGAACAGTCTGGATGAGCGGGCGGTGAGCGCTGTCCTTGACGGACAGCGGGTGCTTGGGGATCCGCGCGACATCCTGGAGGTGCAGAACGCGCGAGCGGCCTACGACCTCATTCCCGACCTGGACCCCCACTCCGTCGACGATCTTCTTCGTGTTCACCGCGTGATGATGGACGGCCTCGTCGCCGATGCCGGGCGCTTCCGCTCCGGCAACGTCGGCGTGTTCGATGGGGGAGTCCTGATCCACGCCGGTACCCCGGCCACCTACGTCTCCGAGGTGATGGGGGACCTCTTCGACTGGCTGCGCTCCACCAGCATGCACCCGCTCCTAGCCTCGTGCGTTTTCCACTTCGAGTTCGAGTTCTGCCACCCCTTCTCCGATGGGAACGGCAGGACGGGAAGGCTCTGGCACACCCTGCTCCTGTCGAAGTGGCGGCCGGTGCTGGCATGGCTCCCCGTGGAGTCCACGATCAGGAGGAAGCAAGCGGGCTACTACGCGGCCCTCGCTCAGTCGGGCGCGAGCGGGTCGAGTGAGCGATTCGTTGAGTTCATGCTCGAGGCGATCCACGAGTCGGTACTCCCGTTTGCTAAGCCCACGAGTGAACGCGGCGTTGCCCGGTCCCGTGCCCTCGGGTTCTTCCGTGAGAATTCGCGCGCTACGGTTGCCCAGCTCGGAGAGTATCTCGGCTGTTCGAAGCGAAGCGCTGAGCGCGTGGTCGCGCAGCTGAAGGAAGAAGGCACACTCGTGCGCCAGGGGAGCGCGCGGGCGGGCGTGTGGGTGGTCCGGGATCCTGGGCTCTAAAGGCGTCTGGGACGCTGGCGGTGTCGCAGGGCTGGTCATCGATGGCGTTCTTGCACCCCTTGGAACGGGTCCAGCGTTGCGATGGCGCCCCGGAGCGGAACCGCTTGCCGCGTTCGGCCAGCCAGTTCCGGTAGGCCGCGCCACCGGCCTGGCACCAGGTCCAACAACCGGGTCGCACGACTCGATCTCCAGGACCATCCCCGCGTCGGACCGCTCGGCGGCGATCAGGTGGAACCCCTCCACATCCCACTCACTCACCCCCAACTCTGAAGAGCCTCGAATCGGGAGATGGTGCCCCATGCCCGCTTCAACTCGTAGTGGGCCTCCTTCCTGTTACCGCCAGCTGCGGTGTACTATAGACGGCAACTGCTGTGTGCCGAGGGCCTATTGGTTGAAAAGTCGGCGCGGGCTCGCTTGTGCGGTGGTGCGCGCCGTGTTTGTGTGGATCGTTGCCTACGCGGTTAACGGACGTAAGAGGACTGAGCAAGGGGCCCGCTATGATCTGAGAAAATTGAGGGCAGCTCGCAACAACCTGTAAACCTATACGAGGAGTCGGTAATGAGCGAAAGTAAGTCGGAGCAATGGTTGCTCGACGAGATCTGTGCGTATGTTGAGGATGATAAACGCAAGTACGCAATTGCGATCGAAGGACCTTGGGGATCGGGGAAAACGCGATTCTTGAACTCCGCGCTATGCTCGTCATTGAAAGACCGCCGCAAACGCATGGTTCGAGTCTCAATGTTTGGCCTGAAAAACGCTGATGAACTCTATGGCAAGCTTGGGGCTGTTTTGATGCGCCTCGAGAGTGATGGCGGCGGCAAGCTCCGGAAGGTTCTTAGGAGAGCGGCTGCCGGTCTGCCAAAAGTGGCCTCTGCCGCAATGTCCGCGGTTGGGATTCCGTTGAATGGCGATATGGGAGCGGAGCTGGTCGTGGACCTCCTGTTGTCAGACAAGCATGTTCTCGTGTTTGACGATGTGGAACGGCGCTCTGGATCCTCAGATGATCTGTCGCTATTCGGTGCCGTAAATGAGCTGGTCGAGGGGAGCGGGGCAAAGGTAGTGTTTGTTGCGCAGGGTCTTGGTGATGGTGCGGGTGGTCGTCGCTCGTTCGACGCGGACATTCGCGAGAAGCTCGTGTGGAAGGTGTACTCTTACAATCAATCCCCAGTTCAGTTGGTGGGCGATATATTCGGTCAGCTGAATCGCCCTGTTGGTGGTATTGATGTGCTTCAGTGTGTTCAGGAAGCCGTGGCGCGGTCGGAGTGTTCCAATGCGAGGGCTATGCTACGAGTTGAACAAATGGTTGCTGAGGTGGTCGACTCAGGGGTGCTGGAGGATGAGTCAATATTCATTGAAAACCGCAGGTCGGCCTTTATAGATCTTGTGCAGTTCGCATTGATGGTTTGTGGGGGCGGGGCGCCTCGTGAACCTTCGCCGCCATCTGGTGAGGGGAAGTCGGGGTTCTTCAATGTTGAGTATTGGGCCGCTCATCGGCTGTATGAACAGTACCGGGACATTCCGTGTGTTGAAGCGTATTTTTGTCCGCGTAAGAGCGGGGGGCGGATTGATCTGGACGGTGGGATTCGCAGCTATATTGAAAAGCGGTACCCAAACTCGAGAGACACGCAGGCTGTCTTTGATATCAAATCTGTCATTGAGTCGAAGATGGGCACATTGTCTGACCAAGACGTGAGTCCCATAGTCTTCAGATTGTCGAATCTGATCAGGCGTAAGGAGTTCTCGCCAATCGTGCTTCGAGATGTGGTTTACTGGAACCTGTGGTTTTCTGAGCACGGTTTCGAGGATGCGGTGCCGGTGGATGAGCTGGTTTCCTGCTGCGAGCGGGCTATGGATCGAGAGTTGCAGAGGGCGCTTGAGTTCTCGACGAATCAGCGTTCTGCGTTTTCGCTTGGCGAGCCCGCTGATTCGGTTCTCGCGAGGTTGTCGGAGTACGCTGTTGAAGCCTATGCGAGTGACCTTGCGGAAAATGTGGCCAAGTGCGTCTCCGGTGGTGGCTCCGCCGACGAGATCTTACGCATGTTGTCAGAGTCCTTAACTTTTGGCGTGCAGGGCCTGTTGTCTGTTGAGCCATCGCACATTGCTTCTGCGTATTTCAATTTGGCCCCGGAGGGGCAGGAAGAACTTAGGCGTGTCGTTCATAAATTGGAAACTGGAGTCCCCATCCCGGATGGAGCTAAAGACCGGATCGATGATTGGCTTTCCGCGCTCAAGAACGCACTCAATGAGTATGATGATACCGACCGTATGACCCGGGTGCGGAAGGGGTGGTTTATTCAAACTATCGATAGGGTGCTCGGTCCGTAGTTGGAGATGTATGGAATCCGAGTGAGGCGTCCTCAAGGTTCCACAGGTGAACGCCTAAAAGAGGAGGAGGGTGGGGTGGGGCATGCGCGTATGCACGGGTTCCCCGTGCGTCTATTGCGCGCAGGCTATCCGCGGGAATGACACGCTCCGATGGCACCGAGGCTGACGACAGGACCTGCGTCGCCAGGTGTCCTCGCCGTTGGGCTTGTAGCCGCCCCACTCGGACATCGAGCAGTCCGTGTATAGGTCGTCGGCCAGCTCTAGGATCACATCAACGAGTTCCAAAGGGGCGACCAGCCCGCCTGGGCTCTCGTTGAAGCCGACCCGAGCCCCCACGAGTGTGCCCGCGAGCGACGCGGCGGCATTGGAGTCGCCATGGTTGGCCGCGGAGGTGCTCGCTCCCGCGATGTCGTCCTCGTGGCGCCGCTCGCCCTCAGCTGTTCGCCGCGGTGTCCGCGAGGAAGCCGTTCACTTCGGTGGTGAACTCCTCGGCGTGCTGGAAGAGCGAGCCGTGGCCGGCGTGCGGGTAGATCACCAGGCGGGATCCCGCGATGCGCTTGTGCATGTCGTAGGAGTTGGGGGTTGGCACCATGTCGTCCGTGTCCCCGTTGACGATCAGGGTCGGCATCGTGATGTGGGACAGGTCGTCGGCGGGGGAGGCGCCCCAGCGTTTGATCGCGCGCAACTGGCGCAGGAACGACGGGACGGTCACGGCCTTGTCCGCGTACTGCGCGGTGCGGGAGCCGAGACGGCCGAGGACCTCGTTCGCCACCGCTTCGCCGTGGGCGTCGCGGGTGTAGAAGATGTAGCGCTTGGGATCCTTGCGCTTCAGCGCCGCCCGGAACATGTGGCGGAACGTCGTCGGGGTGACCTTGTCGATGCCCAGGCCCGCGCGCGGACCCGTCCCGACCAGGATCAGGCGCTCAACCAGTTCGGGGTCGTGGCGCACGACCTCCTGCGCGATCATGCCGCCCATCGACAGGCCCAGCAGGTCGACGCGGTCGTGGCCCAGGCCTCGGACGATGCGGGCGGCCTGCTCGCCCGCCTCCTCCAGGGTGGGGGGAACGGTGCCGCTGCTGGCGCCCACGCCCGGCAGGTCCAGGAGGATCAGGTGGCGGTCATTCGCGAGCTGGTCCACCAGGCGCGGGTCCCAGTTGTCCAGGTTGGCCGCCAGGTGCACGAGCATGACGAGGGGGAGGCGCGAGGCGCCCGGGGACAGTTCGCGGTAGGCGATCTTCGTCCCGTCAACGGCGATGAACGAGGTGGGGGTGGTCAGGTAGCTCACTGGAAGTCTCCGATACGAACGATGGTCTTGCCCTGCGAGCCGCCCGCGCGGACCTTGGCGAGGGCGTCGTTGATCTGGTCGAGGGTGAAAGCGGAGTCGATCGACGCCGTCGGCGGACGGTCCGCCGGGAAGAGGGAGGCGATGCGCTCCAGCTGAGCGCCATCCTCGTGGACGAAGATGAAATCGTAGGTCTGGTGTTTGCGCGCGGCCATGGCGTCGTACTTGCGGCCCGCGAAGGACAGGAGCATGCGCTTGTACCAGGGCATCCCCATGCGGCGCGCGAAACGGCCGTTGGGCATCCCGCGCAGCGACACGAGATGGCCGCCCTCTTTGAGGACCGCGAACTCGCTGGGCAGTTCGCTCTCGCCCAGGGTGTCGAGCACCAGGTCGACGTCGGACAGGACATCCGTGTAGTTCTGCTTCTTGTAGTCGATGAAGACGTCGGCCCCGAGGGCCCGCACGCGCTCCTCGTTCATGCCGTTGCCGTTCGTGGCCACCGTCAGGCCCAGACTCTTGGCGACCGGGACCGCCATCGCGCCCAGCGACCCCGTGCCCCCCGAGATGAAGACCGTCTGGCCGGGCTGGGCGTCCATAAGCTCGAAGGCCTGCATGGCGGTAAGGGCCGTCAGCGGGACGGTCGCCGCCTCCTCCAGGGACAGGTACTCGGGCACGTGGGCGAGAGCCCCGGCTTCGACGGCCGCGTACTCGGCGAACGCGCCGATCTTCGCCAGCGGCATGCGGCCGTACACGCGGTCGCCGACTTCGAAAGCGCGCACGCTCGCGCCGACCTCTTCGACGACGCCGGAGAACTCGTTGCCCATGACGAGGGGGAAGGCGTAGGGGGTGATCAGCTTGACTTCGCCGCGCTGAATCATGTTGTCCAGCGGGTCGACAGCGGCGGTGTGGATCCTCACCAGCACCTCGTCGGCGGCGGGCGTGGGAATGGGGATGTCGCGCACCTCGAGGCCGGTGGTGTTCTTGTCGTATCGGGTGAGGATAGCGGCTTTCATGGTGGTCCTTAAAGTTCGTGGTGAGTCGGTGGGCTCTGTCAGAGGCGCGAGCGCATCGAGGCTATGCAGTCGGCCAGGGTGGTCGTCGTGAGCTCGCGCTCGAGGGCCTCCTGCTGCGTGGCGAAAACGTCCTTCAGGGTGGGGCGGATGTGTGCTCCGACGATGCACTCGTCGTTCGGGTTCCTGTGAATATCAAAAAGCTGGATGCTGTCCGTGTCCGTGACGGCGCAATAGATGTCGCGCAGGGAGATCTGCTGCGCGGGCGCAGTGAGCGTGAAGCCGCCCGCCGCGCGGCTGGACTTGACGAACCCTGCCTTTGCCAGGCGCGTCGTCAGCTTGCGGATGTAACTGGCGTTCGTCCCGACGCTCGCCGCGATGGCGGTCGAGTTGATGGGTTGCTCCGCCTCGGAGATGAGGATCAGTGCGTGAATCGTGTCAATCGATGGCGCTGTGACGTGAGCCGCGCGTGGCGGTTGCGAAGGGCCCTAGGCCGGCGGCAGCAGGAGCGGCAGGCTGTGGGCGACCTGGTTCTGGACGGACTCCATGGAGTGGGTCTCGCCCTCGTCCACCCACAGTTGCAGGCTGTCGGGGGTCATCAGCTCCGGGTAGTCGAGGCGCAGCTCGTCCAGCTGGGGGCTCATGTCCCCCATGGCCGGGTCGTCCGATCCGACCGAGGCCAGGATCCGGAAGTCCCCGGCCCCGTAGTCGGCGCGCTCGGAACCCGCGGTGAGGAGCTGTGCGATCTGGTCGAGGTCGGCGTCCGTCGCGCGCCCGATCCATGACTCGCCGGCCATCGGCATGTACCCGTAGAAGTACTGGGGGCGCATGGAGAAGACGTCCCACGTGGTGGTCGCCCCCATTGAGAAGCCGCCGAAAGCGCGGTGCGTGCGGGAGTCCCGCAGGGACTGGTCCGAGGTGTCGCCGTGGGCGAACGTCGTGTAGGTGGACTCGACGCGGTCGATGACCGTGTCGATCTCAGTCGTCGCGAAGAAGCGGTTGAGCTCGTAGTCGTCCTCGTAATCGTCTGTCGCGAAGGAGCGGTCCGGGTAGTAGGTCGCGAACACGACGAGCGTGGGGGAGAGCTGGCCGGAGTCCGTGAGGTGGTCGACCACGGGGGCGATGCCCTCCGCCAGCCCTTCGGCGCTGCCCTGCCAGCCGTGCGTCAGGTAGACGATGTTCGCGGGGGAGTCTGGGGAGTAGGTGTCGGGGACGTAGACGTACGCCTCCTTGTCGTAGGTGGTGCCGCGGTAAGCCTGCTGGTAGGCGACCGTGTCGATGGAGCCGTGCAGCTGCGAGGCCGTGGCCGAGAAGGCCGTGAGCACCGACAGGGAGCTCTCCTCGTCGTCCTCGTAGGCGATCGGCGAGGGATCCCGCTCCGTGGGCGCCCCGTCGAAGGCGTGGGAAGCCAGGCCGACAGCGCTCAGCAGGGAGACGGAGACAGCGAGTGCCGAGCCGATCAGGGTTGCTCGGCCGATGGACGGCCTCAGGATTCTGATGTTCATCGATTGTGTCCCGTGCCCTTCGTCCTCATGGCTCCCACTGTAGTTCCCATTTCCCCGTCACTGCTAACGGGTGTGGGGTGTTCCGCTCGCACGGACGAGGGGGCGGCCTCGTGCGCCGCTTCGCCACGGCCCACTGGCGATTCGCCGTGCGGGTGGGGCGTCCGCGCGCGTGCGTCCGTCATTTCCTCAGCTTTTGTGCGCGGTGATGGCGAACTGCAGGGGGAGTCGTTCGGGCCGGTCCCGCAGGCGCCAGCCCCCGTCGGAGTCCTGTTCCATGAGCCCCGGCCACGGGCACCACGCGGCGCGGGCGGCCTCCTCGACGCTGTCGATGACCAGGCCCGCGTCGATGAGCGCGGTGATGGTCTGGCCGAGGGAGTGGTTCCACTGGTGGTTCGTCGTGTGGGCGATGCGGGGCGCTCCGGGGGTGTCCACGTAGCTGGAGTCGTCGTCCCAGGTGGCGGGCTCCTCCAGCTGGAAGTACGGCTGTTCCACCTTCAGGCCGTCGGAGACATCCTCGCCGATCGCCATGAACATGGGGTGGTCGTCGCGGATGAAGAAGGTGCCGCCGGGTTTGAGCAAGGACGCCACGACCCGCGCCCACTCCCCGACGTCGGGCAGCCAGCACAGGACGCCGATCGACGTGTAGACCAGGTCGAAGTCGCCGGACACGGCCCGCCTGGCGTCGTAGACGTTGGCGTGGACGTACTCGATGCCGGCGCCCGCCCTCTCGGCGATGCTCCGCGCGTGTGCGAGCGACGCCTCGGACAGGTCGAGGCCCACGACCCGCGAGGCGCCCAGGCGCGCGAAGCCGATGGTGTCCGTGCCGACGTGGCACTGCAGATGGATCACGTGCCTGTCGGTGAGGTCTCCGAAGCGCCCGATGTCCTGGGCGAGCTCCGCGCTGATGGCCGCCGGATCCGCGAGCAGGCGCTGATAACCGCAGTAGTCGCCCGCCATATGCAGTTCCGCGCGGTCGTCCCAGTTCTTCGCATTGTCGGAGAACCACCGTGCTCGTCCGGTTGGTTCGCTCATCGGGGATCCTCCTGGTCCGCATCGTGCCCTGCCCGGCCGGCGCTCGCGGCGCGGTGGCGCGCGCTGCGCCTGCCGCGCGATGGCGCCTCCGCAAGGCCGGTTGCCCACGAGGCGCGCTCCGCCATCGTACGCCATGGTGCGGGTGGGCCGTGTGCGGGTGGTTTGGCGACGCCCGGCCCCGGGGAATGCGATCGCCGGACCGCGGTCGTCGGGTCGTGTGTCCGCCGTCGGTCCGCCGCCACCGGGGTTCGGGTCGTGTGTTCGCCCGGCGGGGCCATAGACGTTGTCTATACCCCCGCGGCCTGGGAACACACAGGTCGGGGGACTGGAACCGCCCGGGGGGCCGGTTCGCGGGTTGGGTTGTGGGTCGGGTTCTCTCCTCTTTTCGCGTGGTCCGGCTGGGCCCGGTGGGTCGGGTCCTCCTCCCTTTCCTTGCCCGTCCGGTGGGCGGGGCTTCTGGGCCCGCGAGGCGGGGCCGGTCAGACTGGTCGGGTTCGCGCCGGGCCGGGCTGGCCCACGGGCCCGCCGTGCGGGGTTCGGGTGGGGTGTGGGGGTAGTGGCCGTCT
>ERZ772977.1356-NODE-1356-length-12563-cov-7.143748_pt1 | contig 12563 bp, 7 predicted proteins | sample MGYA00511131_ERZ772977 | MGnify/ENA primary metagenome ERZ772977 (study PRJEB29015, sample SAMEA2737935) | human oral metagenome | biome: human oral; feature: human-associated habitat; material: dental | place: China | collected 2151 ...
CGCCCTCCCCCACCTGCCGCCACCCACGTCCACGGTGCGAAACGCCTCAAGTTTGTTTTGCTCATAAGCGAAAACCATTGACAATCAGGGGTCTCGGCGACGCCGAAACCGCTGTGAATCGTGCACTTCGACGTCTAAACGCCTCAAAGCATCCTGCGGTGCCGACTGTCGCGGATAGCACAAACTCTTCTCTTACTAAAATGCGGTCCTATCGTCGTCGAGAGCCTCCGAAACGACGCCTTCGCGCGGTGATCGACCATGACTCTTTCGGGGCCGACGAAACGCCCGGCGCGGAGAAGCTCTGCGCTCCTCCACCTTTGCGCCCAACTCCTTCCACCGCTCTTATTGCCTTTAAACTATAGAAATAAACGTAAAATATTAAAAATAATTGTTTACAATATATTTATATATTTCATTCTAATACGGTAGCAAATAGACATATTCTTAATATATTCATACTTGTCCAAAATATTTTCATTAGTCAAGCAACGATGACTGTGGCCCACTTGACACATACGAGCCGTGAGTCTAAAGTTTCTCTTATAACTGATTCCCAGTAAGGGCCTCCGAGTTTGAGGACCTGAATGCTCAGCTTATCGGCTGAATGGCGGCACCTTTGAGTGCCGCCATTCCTTTATATTGAGCACTTGATAAAACGGTCAAGAAGTGTAACTATTTTCTTATGAACGCAATGAAGCAGTATAATGCAGGAATTGATGTAGGAATCAACTCAGTCGGCTTTGCGGCGATAGAAGTAGATTCTAAAGGCCTACCTTTGAATATTCTCAACAATATGGTCGTCTTGCATGACTCGGGCGTCGATCCCGGGACGGCAAAAACCGGTGCCACCCGCTTAGCCAACTCCGGAACAGCACGTCGAACTCGCAAACTTATTGCGAGACGCCGTAAGCGGCTGCAGAAACTGGACCGATATATCGAAGTGCAAGGATGGCCGCTTGTCGATTTTTCTTCCTTGCCCGATCCGTACACGCCGTGGAAGATCCGAGCCAAACTAACGCAGGATAGGCTCGAAGGCGAAGAGCAAGGTCGTGGGCTTTCAATAGCCTTAAGACACATGGCGCGACATCGCGGATGGCGCAATCCGTACGAGGGAGTAGAGTCTCTTCATTCCCCCAAAGAAGCCTCCAAGCAATTCAAAGATCTGAAAGATCGTGTTACTAAAGTTAGTGGCGTCATCTTCGATGAAGATGCCACTCCTGCTGAAGTTGTTTGCGACATCGGTCTTTCCCCCAAACAGCGCTTGCGTTCCGCGCCGAGCGCAAAGTACAAAGAAGGAGCTACTCTCGCCGATGAACCAGTGGGGGGAAAGTCAAAGGAAGGGTTGCTTGGAGGCAAGCTCATGCAGTCCGACAACGCAAACGAACTTCGCAAGATTGGTATCGTTCAGGGTCTCAGCAACGAGAAAGTGAACGAGATAATCGATCAGGTCTTTGCTTCAGAAAGCCCCAAAGGCCAAGCAGGTAAACGGGCCAAGAAAGATGAGCTCCCTGGCCAAGAGCAGTATGTTCGCGCGCTCAGGGCGCATCTTGCGTTTCAGCGCTTTCGGATTGTTGCAGCAGTTGCAAACCTTCGGATACTAGAGGCTGAACCAAAACATGAACGATTACTGTCACAGAGCGAAAAGGACAAAGTTATCGAATTCCTGATGTCCGCCGACGGAGACGACGGAGTAACTTGGTCGGATGTTGCAGAAGAGTTGGGAATCGAGCGTGAATGTTTATCCGGAACAGCTAAACGGGGAGCCGACGGGGAACGGCCTTCATCATTCCCTCCGACAAACTCAACAAACATCAGCATAGTTCGAAGCAAAGTTAAGCCACTCATTGAGTGGTGGCGAAAAGCTTCTGATGATGAACAAGCTGCCCTGGTCACCGCCTTGTCAAATGCGGACGAATTGACTGACGATCAACCAAGCGCAGAAACAGTCAGGCAATTCCTTTCGTCTCTCGACGAGCAATCACAGGAGAAAATAGACAAGATATCTCTGCCCAAAGGACGGGCTGCGTACTCTGTAAACTCCCTAGAACGCCTCACCAGAAGGATGCTCAAAGATTCCGTCGACCTTTTTGAGGCGCGAAAACGGGAGTTCGGCGTGGATAACAACTGGACTCCTACGCCGGATTCAATCGGCGAACCAGTCGGCAATCCCGCCGTTGACAGAGTCCTCAAAATTGTCAATAGGTGGTTGTTGGCTGTCACCAGGAAATGGGGGCCTCCAAAAGTAGTCAATATAGAGCATGTACGAGTAGGGTTCACTTCTGCAGCACAAACTCGCAAATACGAAGAGGAAAACAAAACAAATCGTGAAAGAAATCTAGCGATCCTTGAAGAGCTTCGCGATAAATTTGGCACCAGTGGCAAGATTCGTCGGGAGGACATAACACGGTTCGCTGCTCTAAGACGTCAAAACTGCCAATGCGCATATTGCGGAGAAGCAATCACGTTTTTCGATTGCGAAATGGATCATATCGTACCCAGGAAAGGACCAGGGTCAACTAATACCCGTAACAATCTCGTTGCGATCTGCGAAAGATGCAACAAATCGAAATCCAACATGCCTTTTTCCCTGTGGGCTCAGAACTGCGATATACCCGGTGTGAGCGTCGAAGCGGTTATTGACAGAGTTAGAACCTGGATAAAGGATCCAGAGCTAAGTCCAAAACAATATAACAACTTCAAAAAGGATGTTATTGAAAGACTCCGAAAAACTGTTGATGACGATGCCATCGACAACCGGAGCATTGAATCTGTCGCTTGGATGGCTACAGAGCTCGCAGACCGCATCGGCAGTCACTTCCGCACTGCAGGAGCAAATACCAAGGTCAGGGTATATCGAGGTTGGCTGACATCAGAAGCTCGAAAAGCATCAGGATTCGAGGGGAAAATCAATCTCATCGGCGGCCGAGGAAAGACACGGCTTGACCGTCGGCACCATGCAATGGATGCGGCAACTATTGCATTAATGCGTCAATCTGTGGCGCAGACACTGGTTGAACGGGCGAGCATTCGAGAGTCGGACCGACTGCGACGAGTCGTCTCGAGTTCCTGGAAAGACTACAGGGGCGCAGACCGCGATAAGCAGTTCTCTTACGGCTCATGGCTTAACTCCATGAATGCACTCGCCGAGCTATTCAATCGTGCGATCGACGCCGACGGGATTCCTGTAACTCAAAACCTAAGATTGCGTTTGGGAAATGGCGAAGCACACGATGCCACTATTCGAAGCCTTGAAAAGAAACGCGTAGGCGCTTCTTGGACAATAGGGGAGATAGACAGAGCGTCGACACCTCAGCTCTGGCTTGCTCTCACGCGTCAGGAAGACTTTGATCAGAACGACGGTTTACCAGCGAACGCCTCACGAGAACTACGTGTAAAGAATCACTGGTTCCACGCGGAAGAGAATGTTACACTGTTCCCCACCAAGTCCGCTGCAATTGCAGTGCGAGGAGGATACGCTGAGATCGGCAACACCATTCACCATGCAAGACTGTACAAGCTTCCGGGAAAGAAACTGACATACGGAATGATTCGCGTCTTTGCTATCGATCTTCTTTGCGCATGGCACACGGATCTATTTTCGTCTCCTTTACTCCCCGAAAGCATCAGCCTACGAACAGCCGAAACGAAGGTTCGTAGAGCAGTAGAAGACGGAACTGCCATGTACATCGGTTGGCTTGTGGACGGTGACGAAATCGTCCTTGATCCTGAGACCAAAGCGTTCAAGTCAAACAAGATTGGTGAGTATCTATGCGAATTTCCCGGAACAAAACGGTGGAAAGTGGACGGTTTTCCTGACAAAGAGAAACTTCGTCTCCGACCGCTTCAGCTCGCGGGTGAAGGGCTCCCTGAAGATGTTAGTGCTGGTACCGAAGAGATTTTAGGCCCCAAGGGAAACGGTTGGCGAGTGGCTATAAACGCGCTTTTCAAGTCGTCGCAGTTGGTAGTGGTGAGAAGAACGGCATTAGGGATGGTCCGAAAACTATCGCGCAGACATCTGCCGCTGACCACAAGGCTCCGTGGTTAGATTGTCCAATAGGTGGCGAATAATCGATTGCTCTTCGCTTAAGGGTAAGATCCAAACGGCACGGGGAGCGGTCAAGATTCTCAAAGATGATCATCCTCCATCATCTGTACCGACAGCAGACGTGGCTGTGGTGCTAATCGGAATGTCCGCGACTTTCTCAGTCGCAGCACTCCACCGACTCCTAAGCGAAGATATAGCGGTGCTCTTTTGCGATTGGAAAGGAGTTCCTGAAGGTGCCGCTTTCTCATGGAGTAGCCACGGCAGGGTTGGAGCCAGGCACCGTGCTCAAGCTTGCCTTTCAATTCCACGGCAGAAGAATGCATGGGGAAGAATCATCCGAGCAAAAGTCGAGGGACAGGCAGCAGTGCTTCGGGAGTATAATCGGGTAGACACAACGGAGCTTAGATCTCTCGCAAGAGAAGTTCGCTCAGGAGACCCTGGGAACATAGAAGCAAGAGCTGCCCGCCTGTATTGGCAGGCGCTCTGGGGCGAAGAAAGCTTTCGAAGACACCCCGGCCTAGGTTCTGGTGAATCCTGTAGAAACTCCCATTTGGATTATGCCTACACTGTTCTGCGGGGACATGGTATCAGAGCTGTGCTAGGAGCCGGACTATCCCCAACGATTGGTCTCTTCCACCACGGAAGATCTAACAACTTTGCCCTTGTCGATGACATCATCGAACCCTTCAGACCCGCAATAGATTCAAGCGTCTCTCGCTTAGCTCCAAATGCCGATATGAAAGACCCCGAAGTGCGGAAGCACCTTGTCGCCGCTGCAGATCAACGTTTTCTCCCAGATGGACGTAGAATCAGCGCAGCTCTTGACGAACTTGCGCAGCATTTTGGTCAGTATATAGAAGGCGAGCTGAACACTCTTCCCGTTCCTTCTTGGACTGGACCAATCCGGAGCTGGTAATGGCGGATGACCCTATGTGGTGCATGGTCCTCTTTGATCTTCCCACAAAAACCGCTGCTCAACGCCGCGAGTATGCTGCTTTCCGAAATCTCTTACTCGACAACGGTTTTGTGCGTACACAGTACAGCGTCTACGCAAGGTACTCCCCTGCAGGAATACTGGCGTCGCGTATTGTCTCTTCGATAAAGGGAGCAGTTCCCCCTCAAGGGGAAGTCAGGATTCTGCACGTCACAGACAGACAATGGGCAGCTACGCTGAGATTCTTTAACGCGACCGAGGAAGCTGTCGAAAACGAACCCGAGCAGCTTGCCTTTTTCTGACGTGACACAAGCCGATAGCCCTCTCTACACAAGGAAAAACCTTCCCCCTGAAGTCTATCAGGGGGAAGGAGAACTGATTCCCAGCTGCGAAGGTCGAGTCCGTTGGGGTCGTCGAAGTCTATCAGGGGGAAGGAGAACTGATTCCCAGCTGCGATCGCGCCGTCCCTGGGGATGGGAGAAGTCTATCAGGGGGAAGGAGAACTGATTCCCAGCATTACAATCAGGTGTTTCTCGCGATAAAGAAGTCTATCAGGGGGAAGGAGAACTGATTCCCAGCTCACCGAATGCGAGCAAGCATCTCACCAGAAGTCTATCAGGGGGAAGGAGAACTGATTCCCAGCAAATTCACTCTATCCTTACGTCATGGAAGAAGTCTATCAGGGGGAAGGAGAACTGATTCCCAGCCCTCGCCCGCGACGTCGGGGTCGCGAGTGAAGTCTATCAGGGGGAAGGAGAACTGATTCCCAGCTGAAGAAGGTTGACACAGCTTTGAGTTCGAAGTCTATCAGGGGGAAGGAGAACTGATTCCCAGCTCGACGACGCTGTTGCATAATCCACATGGAAGTCTATCAGGGGGAAGGAGAACTGATTCCCAGCATGTCATCATACGTGAGTGTGCATGCGAGAAGTCTATCAGGGGGAAGGAGAACTGATTCCCAGCTGGACAATTCGACGGCCCCGTATTCGACGAAGTCTATCAGGGGGAAGGAGAACTGATTCCCAGCCGTCACGCTTGGCAACGTTCAATGGGACGAAGTCTATCAGGGGGAAGGAGAACTGATTCCCAGCGCGTCCCGATCGGTGTTGGCTGTTACGTGAAGTCTATCAGGGGGAAGGAGAACTGATTCCCAGCTTACCGAGAAAGGGAGCTTCTTCAGTGAGAAGTCTATCAGGGGGAAGGAGAACTGATTCCCAGCGCGGATCGTAATGTCTCGGGCGTACGAGGAAGTCTATCAGGGGGAAGGAGAACTGATTCCCAGCGACTGAAAACGCTATTGCACCCGCAACCGAAGTCTATCAGGGGGAAGGAGAACTGATTCCCAGCACGACGAGGTAGTTGTATTTCTGGGCCTGAAGTCTATCAGGGGGAAGGAGAACTGATTCCCAGCCCGATCCCGGCGGGGTCCTCGCTGTTGCGAAGTCTATCAGGGGGGAAGGAGAACTGATTCCCAGCAGTCTGCGGACGGGTTGGGCGGGACGTCGAAGTCTATCAGGGGGAAGGAGAACTGATTCCCAGCTGAAAAACGTGGAGACCGCCTTGAGCTCGAAGTCTATCAGGGGGAAGGAGAACTGATTCCCAGCCGTCGCCTGACGACACGGGCGTGACGCCGAAGTCTATCAGGGGGAAGGAGAACTGATTCCCAGCCAAGCATGCCTTGTTCGTCCATGAACTCGAAGTCTATCAGGGGGAAGGAGAACTGATTCCCAGCTACCCGGCTGTGGTCACGATCGAGGAATGAAGTCTATCAGGGGGAAGGAGAACTGATTCCCAGCACAAGTTGTTTACGGAGCGCTCTAACAAGAAGTCTATCAGGGGGAAGGAGAACTGATTCCCAGCGTCACCGACGAAGGCATTCCGGTCGGGTGAAGTCTATCAGGGGGAAGGAGAACTGATTCCCAGCACTTGCGGGCGCATCCCACGATTCCGCCGAAGTCTATCAGGGGGAAGGAGAACTGATTCCCAGCTTCTTGACGACAACGGCAAATGGGTTCCGAAGTCTATCAGGGGGAAGGAGAACTGATTCCCAGCTCTTAGGTTTTGAACGGAGCACCCTTCCGAAGTCTATCAGGGGGAAGGAGAACTGATTCCCAGCGCTTCAGTGCGCGTCCGTCAATGATCTTGAAGTCTATCAGGGGGAAGGAGAACTGATTCCCAGCGGGCTGATTGCCCGTAGGCTCTCCCCGTGAAGTCTATCAGGGGAAGGAGAACTGATTCCCAGCGTGGGGCGACGGCGCTTCCCAATAGCCTGAAGTCTATCAGGGGGAAGGAGAACTGATTCCCAGCCCGGCGAGTCCACATCCCCCAACGCCGCGAAGTCTATCAGGGGGAAGGAGAACTAATTCCCAGCCAAACGTGCCGATAAACTGGCCCGCAGCGAAGTCTATCAGGGGGAAGGAGAACTGATTCCCAGCCTATGTCGCATCGGCTGAGGACGGGGCGGAAGTCTATCAGGGGGAAGGAGAACTGATTCCCAGCCGTGGATGAACGACCGCGTCGTGCGGGAGAAGTCTATCAGGGGGAAGGAGAACTGATTCCCAGCCGGCGCAGGGGCGGGGATCGCCTTGCTTGAAGTCTATCAGGGGGAAGGAGAACTGATTCCCAGCCGCCGGCGGAGCGGGCGCGGGCGAAGAGGAAGTCTATCAGGGGGAAGGAGAACTGATTCCCAGCTGTGGGTTGGCGTGCTGGTCCGCCGGGCGAAGTCTATCAGGGGGAAGGAGAACTGATTCCCAGCCATGTTCTATAGCGGTGCGAAGGTCGAGGAAGTCTACCAGGGGACAGACAACTGACCAGCCCGCCTTCCGAGCCTCGCCCCTACACAGGATGCGTGTGGCGTTGGCCTATCCAGCCCCCCCGAAGCCAGACCAGGCCCTTCACACTTCCGGAACGCCAAGGTTTCGAGTCCAGGAAAGAGGTGAGGGCGATGGAAAAGCAATCCTTGCCCAACAAGGCAAAAGCCCGGATGCTGCGCACACTGGCAAAACTACGCGGATCAGGGCTTTTGCCTTGCCACCGCCATGACAGCGGTGCTAGCCGCACTGCTCAACGTCCCACAGATGGCCGCTCACAACCACTTAACAGAGCAACCAATTCCCACTGTCCTTTTCACGCCCCAACGGACAAGAAAGCGCGAAGCCTCAAGTTTCGAAAACGCAGAGCCTCAAGCCTCGAAAGCTGCGGAGGGTCATGTCTTCCCATCGGCCTGGCCAGCTTCGTCGTCGGGCTCCTTGCGCGGCCTTCCCCTGCCCCGCATCGGCTTCGGGCGAGGATCCCTTCCAGCTTCGACGAGAGCGCGACGCAGAATGATTTCAATCTGAGCGTTGACCGACCGAAGATCGTCGGCAGCCCACTTGGCTATCGCCTCGTGGACTGCCGGATCCAGCCGGAGAAGGAGCTGTTTACGCTTGGTTTCAGCCCCTTTGCCGGCAGCCGCACGCTTGCCCTTCTCGGGCGGCACAGCGCTTCCGGCCTGCTCGTCCCTCCCGGACACTGACACCCTACGTGTAAAGGGAGCCAGCGTTGACAACGGGCTGCGTCCGCTGGTCCGAACACAGAACGACAAGCAGATTCGAAACCATTTGGGCCCTGCGTTCGTCGTCCAAGACGACTATGTCGGAATCCTCAAGGCGCTTGAGCGCCTGGTCCACCATGGAGACGGCGCCTTCCACGATCTGTTCGCGCGCCGCGATGACGGCTCCGGCCTGCTGGCGCTGGAGCATCGCCTGCGCGATCTCGGGAGCATAGGCGAGCGAGGAGATGCGAACCTCGATGATCTCCAGCCCCGCAAGCGCGACGCGCGCAGCGACCTCCTCGGCCAGCTCGGAAGAAACGAGGTCGGTTCCCCCGCGCAGCGACGTCTCCCCCGGACCAGGCCCGTCGTACGGATGCGTCGTAGCCACATGGCGCAGCGCGGACTCAGCCTGTGCCTTGATGAACGCCTCGTACTGCTCGACGGCGAAGACCGCCCGAGCAGTGTCCGCAACTTGCCATACGACGATCGCCGCTATGTTCACCGGGTTTCCGTCAAGGTCGTTGACCTTGAGTTCGTACGTCTCGAAATTGTGGACCTTCACGGAAACCCTCTTGCCGTACGTAAGCGGAGGGATCAGCACCAGACCGGTCCGCCGGACGGTTCCGATGTACTTGCCGAAGAACTGGCGAACACTGGTTTCACCCGGAGAAACGATGTAAAAACATGTGCCGAGCAAGCAGACGACGATCACCCCGACCGTCCCTATGGCTATCTTGATCGCCCCAGAGACCACAATGCCATCGGCCGAATCAATGGCGCCGACGACGATCAGGTAGATGAAACCCGCCAGCGCGGCAAGTAGGCCGACGGCGGCGAGGAAAGCGGGGCCCGAACCCGCAGACCAAACAGTCTTCTCGTCGATGTGAACGCGAGCGCGGAACTCGGCCGCCTCCGCCTGCAGTTTTGCAGACTCGGGCAGTTTCGCCGATTCCCGCGGCTTTGCGGACCGCCGATGTTTCATAGATTCGCGCGGTTTCGCGGATTCGCCAGAATCCGCTTCTGGATTGTCGTTGGCAGGCATTTCCCTCTCCTATCTAAAGTCCGACGCCTGGAACGTTCGGGGGCGGCGTCGGAAACGTTCGACGCCCGACGTCGAGAACGCCGTTTTGGCCCCGCGAACCTTGGCGATATCAATATGATATCTATTTTTGGGCGAAAAGCAAGAACTGATCCCCTCAAAAGCAAGAGCTGCCCTCGGCCGGAAGGCTGTGCCCAACCCGCCCGGATGAAGACATGCCGAACGTCGGACTCTCCATGCGGAAGTAGTTGCCGCCCAATGCGCCCATATGCAGGCATGCCGCTCCGAAAAGTCAATAGGTTTGAGGAGCTTCCGGCCGATGAGCGCGGATGAGGACGTGCCGCACAGACGGCTTCCTCCGTCGCCGTCGGGCCGAAAGAGCCACATCCTTGCCGGTTCGAAAAGTACCGGCCACTCGCCCGTTTTCGAAAAGTACCGGCCACTCGCCCGCCGCCGAACCGAATAGACCCAAGCCGTCGTCAATGCGTCCCAAAAGGAGCCTCGCCCGGTGTGTAGGCGTGCGGGTGTGCGGAACCTTACCGCAGCGCCCCTTACAAAGCCGTAAGAAAACTGCGCATAAACGGGCAGGGGCCCAAAACGCGGGATTCCTCCCCCTTTCGCCACCGGCAATACCGTGAAAGAATGGCTGCGCAAGGCCGAAAGCCGCTCTTCGCGGACCTCGGCCGCGTCGGCGGGGCGCCTTGTCCCGCCGCAGCACGCAGGGTAAGCACTGGGCAACATAGCCGGTTCGGCGTCTACCACGAAGCCGCCGACGCCGCTATGGGAAAGTAGCACAAACATGACCAGCACATTTGGCACCTCTACGCAGTCGTCGGTGGCGGCGTCGCTCGCCAGCGCCTTCTTGGCGCCCACGTATGACCGTTCGGCCGTAACGTCCGGAATCGTGCATTTCGGACTGGGAAACTTCCACCGCGCCCACCAGGCCATGTATCTTGACCGCCTCATGAGCGAAGGCGAGGCGCTCGACTGGGGCATCTGCGGAGTGGGCGTCATGCCATCCGACAAGCGGATGCGCGACGTCATGCAGAACCAGGACGGCCTCTACACTCTGGTCCTCAAGCATCCCGACGGGACGCTCGAGCCCAAAGTCATCGGTTCCATCCACGAATACCTCTACGCACCGGACGACCCGAGCAAGGTCCTCGACAAGATGGCCGACGCCGGCACCCGCATCGTCTCCCTGACCGTAACCGAGGGCGGCTACAACATTGACGACGCGACCGGTCAATTCAACACCCAGAATCCCGCCGCGAAGCACGACGCCGAGCATCCCGACAAGCCGACCACGGCCTTCGGCTTCATCGTCGAGGCGTTGCGCCGACGCCGCGACGCCGGAATTCCTCCCTTCACCGTCATGTCTTGCGACAACCTCCCGGGCAACGGTTCGATCGCAAAGGCCGCGGTCCTCGCCCAGGCGAAGCTCACCGATCCCGAGCTCGAGGCATGGATTCGGGCAAACGTCGCCTTCCCCAACGGCATGGTCGATAGGATCACCCCGGTGACGACGCCGGAGGACGTCGAGATGGTCCGCGAGCGCTACGGCATCGAGGACGCCTGGCCCGTGACGGCCGAGCCGTTCGCGCAGTGGGTCCTGGAGGACAAGTTCACCCTGGGGCGGCCCCCGTTCGAGGACGCGGGGGTCCAGCTCGTCGACGACGTCGTCCCGTATGAGCTCATGAAGCTTCGCCTCCTCAACGCCTCCCACCAGTCGCTCGCGCACTGGGGGCGTCTGCTCGGCTTTGAGTTCGCCCACGACGCCGCGGCCGACCCCGACGTCGCCGCGTTTACGCGGGCCTATCTGGAAAAAGAGGCGCTGAAGACGCTTCTTCCCGTGCCGGGCATCGACCTTCCGCAGTACGTCGACACGCTGTTCGAGCGTTTCACGAACGCCTCGATCGCAGACACCCTCGCGAGGTTGGCGCAGGATGCCTCGGATCGGATGCCGAAGTTCGTTCTTCCGACGGTTCGCGACAACCTCAAGGAGAACCGCTCGATCAAGCTCGGCGCGGCCATGTGCGCCGCGTGGGCTCTGGGAATGGAAGGCAAGGCCGAGGACGGCTCGGAGATCGTGGTCGACGACCAGCAGGGCGATCGTCTGGTCGCCTTGGCCGCCCGCGAGCGTGACGGCGAGGACACCGCTGTAATCTCCGACGAGGCGGTCTTCGGCGAACTCGGCTCCGACCCCCGCTTCGTCGAGGCTTTCACGGAGGCCCTGAAGGCGATTCGGGCCGACGGCGCACGCGCGGTCATGAAGCGCCTGGTCGAGGAAGGCTGAGCCAATCGGGAGCGGCTGACTCGGCAGAGGAAAGCGTCGAAACCGAGGAAGCCGCCTGGGCCGAGCGCGGCTGGACCGCAGGAAACGAGCTGGCCGGGCAGAAACGGCCGGGCGGGCGGGCGCGGCAAAACCGTCGCGACCGCCCGCGGCTCCGGCGTCGTCGGACCGGCTCCGGCATCGCACGAGTCCCCTCCGGCGTCGCGCGGCTTCTGCAGCAGCATGCATTCGCGAAGTCGCGCTAAACTGAGGACGTTATGGCTACAGGCACAGCATTGATCTTCGAAGGCGGCGGGATGCGCGGCACTTACACGGCCGCATTGGTTGCTGCAATGATTGAATCGGGAGTCGAGGTCCCCTGGGTAGGCGGGATTTCTGCGGGAGCGACCCACACGGCGAATTTTCTGGCACGCGATGCCTGGCGGGCGCGCGCTTGCTTTGTCGAGCTTGCGAAAGACCCGAAGATCGGAGGCCCGATCAGCTTTATAAGAGGAAAAGGCTACTTCAATTCGGATTACATCTACCACCAGACGACGGCGCCCGGCGAGCTTCTCCCCTACAACTGGGAGGCGTACTCGGCCAGCTCCACGCCGTTCAAGATCGGCTCGTTCGACTGCACAACGGGGAGGACCGTCTACTGGGGTCGGGAGGACGTGAAGGACAACTCGGATTTCACGACGCGATGCCAGGCCTCGTCTTCCATACCGATCGCCATGCCAA
>ERZ772977.1357-NODE-1357-length-12561-cov-6.426275_pt1 | contig 12561 bp, 9 predicted proteins | sample MGYA00511131_ERZ772977 | MGnify/ENA primary metagenome ERZ772977 (study PRJEB29015, sample SAMEA2737935) | human oral metagenome | biome: human oral; feature: human-associated habitat; material: dental | place: China | collected 2151 ...
ATGTTAATTCTTGGGTTATATAGTTAGCTTCCAAATAGCCGAGCGATCCCGTTAGCGCAATGGTGCGAATCTTGACTGGTGTAAGCCAGTTTGCCTGAATAAATCCAGAGGCTCGACCATAGTCCATCAATATCTCTGCTGAGTCAATCTTTTTACTATGGCGAGTGCGTGAACCGTGACTAGAAATAGATCTTGGTTTTTGACCCAAAAGGTAGTTTACGATATCAACGTCATGTACCGCTAGGTCAATAATAACATCGGTTTTTGGCTCTACCGCTGGAAATCCACCAACGCGTTTACAAACCACAGAAGTAATATCACCAATAGCATTATCATCAACCATTTGCTTCAGTTTCTTGATAACTGGGTTAAACCGCTCAATATGACCAACCGTAAAGGTAACGTTATTCTTCTTAGCACAAGCAATCAACTTGTCAGCTTCTTCTACCGACGAAGCTATTGGCTTCTCTAGCATACAGTGAATACCTCGTGACATAACCTCTGTAGCCACCTCAAGATGAAATGGCGTTGGCACAACTACAGAAACTGCATCAGGTCGCGCCTTTTCAAGCATCTCCTTATAGTCGGTAAAGAACTTTACCTTATAGTCATCAGCCAGAGACTTTGCCTCAGGGTTTACGTCAGCAATTGCCACTAATTCTGATTCTGGGAGCATGAAGTAGTTGCGAACATGATTCCTGCCCATATTGCCAGTACCAATAACGGCAACTCTTAGTTTTCCTTCCTGCTTATTAGCCATTGATAGACTCCTTGACCGCCGCAGCAATTACCTCAATATCTTCGTCTGTAACCTTTGGATGGACTGGCAGAGATACAACTCGTGCTGCCAAGTCTTCAGCCACCGGGAAGTCACCAACCTTATAGCCAAGCTTTGCGATATGTGGATATATGTGCAAAGGTTTTGGATAGTAAATACCAGCCCCAACACCCTTATCCCTTAGACTAGCAATAAACTGATCTCGCTGCATGCCCTTGTTTAGTAAAATGGTATATTGATGATATACATGGTTTCGATTGTCGCTAATGGTCGGTGTTTTAATACCTGCAACGCCCGCCAAGGCATCATTTAATTTGCGAGCATTTTCTTGACGTTTTTTTGTAAATTCTTCTACTTTTTTCAATTGTTCAACAGCAATAGCACCATGCAGATCTGACATGCGATAGTTATATCCCAAATCTGCATACTCGTATGGTGCAACCATACCGTGTTGCCTAAACGAACGAATCGCTGCTGCAGCCTCATCACTATTTGTCGTTACAACACCACCTTCGCCACACATAATATTTTTGGTGGCATACAGAGAGAAACAACCAAAATCACCCAATGCGCCAGCTTTTATGCCTTTATACTCTGCGCCAACGGCCTGGCACGCGTCCTCAACAATTTTTAAGTTGTGCTTTTTGGCAATTTCCTGTAGTTCAGCCCAATCACACGGTTGTCCATACAGATCAACTGGCACAATAGCCTTTGTCTTTTCAGTAATAGCAGCTTCTATCTTGGAAACGTCAATATTGAACGTTTCTTCATCAATATCTACAAGGACTGGTCGAGCACCCAACATCAATATTGGATTAATAGTAGCGATAAAACTATACGGCGTGGTAATGACCTCATCACCCTCTTTCACGCCAGCAGCATACAAAGCACAGTGAATAGCCGCCGTACCGCTATTTACTGCTAACGCATGTTTTACCCCACAATATTCCGCCCAGTTTTTTTCTAGTTCGGCAACTTTTGGCCCTTGAGCCAACATGCCCGATTCTATAACTTCATTTACTGCTCGACGCTCTTCGCTGTCGATAACTGGTGCTGCGATATTTATCATTTAAGTTACCTCCTTGACTTATTGAAACTATTATACCACACACCAACTAAATCTTATAGTTAATACTTAGACAGTAGTACAGTCTAGTAGAATGTGGTTATTTGTTGATATATATAATATAATTGATTACATTATGAGAATTAATTTTAAAGAAACTCTGTCTTCATTTTCCAGTTTCTTATATAAAAAACAAGGTTGGATTTTTCCAGTAATAGTCTTATCTGCCCTAATTAGTCTATCTACTCTTCAAATATCTGGTACATCCGCAGGAATATATGACTATTTACTTGGCAAGAAACCAGTAAATCTCATCGCTGGAAAACCACGACCAATCCGTTCAGATGAATGGGTTGTCACAACTCCATTTGCAGTATCTCAGTATAATAACGGCATGCCAGCCAAAAGCAAGGATATTGGTATTGGACAAGATATGAGTATTGTAGCTGACGCTCCATACACAGATTGGAGTATGTTATTTAGACCACATAACCTTATTTTTTTTCTGTTACCCATAGGGTTTGCATTTGCCTTTAAATGGTGGCTGTTGTCTGCCGGTTTAGCTTTATCAGTCTATATATTTGTATTATTTTTATATCCACGCAAATACCTCATTGCTAGTCTACTCGGATCTATAATGCTCTTCAGTCCTTTTATTCAATGGTGGTATCAATCTGCAACGATTTTGCCAATAATTTATGGTCTTTTGGGAATAGTTTCAGCTGTCAAGTTAATCGAAAGTAGGTGTCGTAGAACCGCAATATACTGGTCTATAGCACTAGCCTACTTAGCGGTATGTTTTGCGCTAGTGATGTATCCAGCATTTCAATTAACAATTGGCCTTGTTTCTCTCGTAACCCTGTTAGCTATACTACAAGGCAGAGGTACCCTGCATCTTCTTTGGCAACGTCGTAATCTATTCTTAATATTCGGATCAATCATACTAGCTGGTGCTATTATGGGACTATTTTTATGGCAACATAGCGATGCTGTCAAAGCCTCACTAAACACTATCTACCCAGGGCATCGCAATATTAGTTCTGGTGGTTTTGATATTTTTCGACTTATTAGTTGGCCGCTAAGCTATCTGTTGCTGGATGACAGTAATTTAATGATACTTGGCAATAATCAAAGTGAAGTCTCTAACTTCCTACTTATTGGTATAGTGTTGGTGCCTTTCCTAATTTATTTATCTATAAGATATAAATCTACCTTTTCAAAACTTGAAAAATCTATCATTTATATAAGTTCTGGTATCCTTATCTTTATAGCCATACGCATGTTTATACCTATTGGCGACCGGTTGTTTAGTTTACTTGGTATGTCAAAAATACCACATGAGCGTTTATTTATTGGCCTCGGGCTAACTAACTTTTTATTACTTTTGGTCGCCGTTTCAAGGCGGTCAAAGAAGCTTCCTAAAAAATGGTGGAAACCACTGATAAGTATCCAGCAACTAATATTCCTTGCCATAATTACTGTAATCTTTTCAATACTCATATGCGCAACGGTTCGCCATTATAATATACCAAATATAGGACCACTAGAGTCCGTAGCTGTAATATTAGCCTTTAGCGTTTCCTCAACCTTATTACTATCATCATACGAACAACTTCGTATAGTTGGTCTTGTGGGAGTCCTTTTGTTAAATATTTTATCTACCTATATGGTAAACCCTCTCTACCGAGGAGTCGGTATAACTGATAATGAATTTTCTCGATATATCATGGACGTTGAAAAAAAGGATAATTTTTACTGGGTTGCAAATGATTCATCTGTGATATCTGCTATCATGGTGGCAAGTGGTGCTGAAGTCTATGGTGGTGTTAACACTTACCCTCAAACAGACGTCTGGAGAAGATACTTTCCCAATAGTACTAACATATTTAACCGCTACGCCCATGTTCGTTTTCTTTTTGACTCATCACCCCAAAAGCGCTCACTCAGTCTTATTCAGGACGACTCGTTCTTCGTTCATATATCCCCTTGCGATGAAATGCTACACGACCTAAATATACGCTATATCGCATCAGAGAGACCGCTTAAATCGAGTTGCCTAGAATCCAACCGAGGTAGAATATTTGATGGCAAAAGAATATATATCTACACCATAAAAAACAATAGCACAAATACTCGGGAATAGATAAAGTTACAGTGCCGTTTATGTCAGTTATGAAAACCTTGAGTTTTATCGGGCTATTTTAAACCGTAAGTTTACAACCTCCCCAGAGCCGCTACAACCACTTTTCGGCCCCATGTACCCCACGTGCGCACCGACTACTATCAATGTATTAGCGTAGCCTGCTTCATTGTAGTAGCTGTTTTTATAAAGTATAATACCCCTATTACACCACTCTCTAGAGCACAGTTACTGGTATTAATACCATTCTTTTGTCTATCTAAATCTGTTAGATTCTTGACAGAGAAGGTTGCATATTTTATGACATCGAGTTTTTCTTCGCCCTCAACTATTTTATACTCCACCCCCTCTGGTAAGACAAATTGTATGCCTAGTTCGGGGATTTTAAATATGTTTTCTTTTGTTATGTTTAGTTAGTTATTTTCTGGTTGTTTAGTTGTAGGTTCAACAGAATTCGGTTTTAAGTATATCACAATAGAGTCCTATATTGTCTATTCTTACCGCTTGCGGTAAAATAATAGATATATATTTAAATAAGATATATTTATAATAATATAGGAATCTAATGAAAATAAATAATCTTAATCGGTATTCAAATAATAAACGTCGGCGCTATATTGTTATAATAGTTACAGTTATTTGCTTGTCTGCTATTTCTTATGGAGTGTATTGGTATTTTTACCAGCAAAATAAGGATGATAAGCCCGCGTTGACTTTACCAGATAGGCAAGTGGGAGAGACTGACTACTCGCATCCAACTAAGGATGAGCAAAATCCAACATCCGACAATGACGACAATAATCAAAAAAAACTCACACCTCAACAAAATGCACCCGCTACCTTACCTATCCCTGTTTCCATAACTCGAGTAGACAGATCCCCACTACAAGTTGGCGTTATAATCAATGAGCTTCTATCTAGTGGCACCTGTACGCTAAAGCTCTCTAAGCCTGGTTTGAGTGACATAACCCAAACAGTGGAAATCTTTAACGGACCAAGCTATACCACCTGTCGCGGCTTTTCTATTGATAACGTTCCCGGCGGCACATGGAAACTTACTATAATCATAAACTCTGAAAATAGATCCGGTAGTACTAGTCAGGAGATTACTGTATGATACATAAAACAACTATTTTATTTGCAGGTCTTGCTGCAGCTATTATTTTATCTATAGCTATGACCAATCCTGTTAATGCAAGTTCCTTCGATCCAGGGAATATTATTAGCGATTCTATTTTTACTAACAGCAGCACCATGACCGCTGACCAAATTCAGTATTTTATAGAAGTTAAGGGTAAATATTGTACTGACGGCGAAGCTCCATGTCTAAAAAATTATCGTGAAAATGGCAAAAGCGTAGGTACAATAATATATGAGATATCCCAACAATATTTGATAAATCCCCAGGTTATCCTAGCAACCCTTCAGAAAGAGGTTGGTTTGGTAACTATTAGCAACCCAGGTTCGTGGCGATATCGTACCGCTATGGGATATGGATGTCCCGATTCTACGCCAGGTGTCTGTAGTTCACAGTATTTTGGATTCACAAATCAGGTTCGTTGGGCTGCTACTATGTTTAGAGCAATCATGAACAATTCTCCAACTTGGTTTACTCCTTATCGCATAGGTGTTAATTCGATTTTATGGCACCCAAACCAAGCCTGCGGCATTAGTAATGTAAATATTGTCAACCGAGCAACTGTTGCATTATATAGTTATACGCCGTATCGGCCAAATAATGCCGCCTTGGCAGCTGGGTTTGGTACTGGTGATGGTTGCAGTTCATACGGAAACCGTAATTTCTGGTTATATTTTAATACCTGGTTCGGTAGTTCAACAAGTTCTATATTAATCCAATCACCACAAAGCCCAGCCGTTTACTTACAGAGTGGTAGTGTTAGGTATGCTATACCATCTTGGGATATTATTAATGCCTATGGATTTGGAAGATTCGGAGTTACTCCAGTTTCAAATTCTTACATGAATTCCCTACAAGATGGTGGCATATTAAACACAGTTTTCTCTAATAAGTCTGAGCCTGGCCCAATATATCTAGCAGACAACGGTTACCGTTTTGGGTTTTCATCTTACCAACAATGCGTTGACTGGGGTTTTCCTAGGTGTACCGATTCTTCATACACTAAGCCACTAGAACCCTCTGTATTTGACCGTATGTATCAGTATGGTGCAATATCACCACTAATGCTAAATGGTTCACACCTACATATAATGAAGGATGGAAAAAAACACACCCTATTATCACATGAAGCAAGGGTAGAAAAGGGCTATGCCAACATAAACTATACACCAATAACCAACCCAGCTAATCTAACTCAGCCATACGCCAAATCTATACCGCATAACAACAGTCTGGTATCATTTAGAGCAACTCCCGCTATTTATTTATATACCAATGCAAAATTTTATGCCCTTAGCTATGATGCCTTCCTTACTTTCTCATCAAAACTACCGACATTGGTAGATTCGTTCTCTGAATATAATAGCCAGTTGCCAGTAGAACAAGGCTTTATTCAGTCCAACGTTGCTTTGAGTGACGGCTCTCTCTATAGTTTTGTAAATGGCAAGAAAATTAACCTTACAAAGGTTAAACACCACTGGCCACAAGCAGCTATTATAGATGACCTAAAAACAATTTTAGCACTGCGTAGCGATGATTATACAGCAGATGAAAATTCTACCTATCGCACGACAGCTGGCTCCATACTAAAGGTTGAAAATAAGCATTTTAGAGGCTTTTATAGCTTATATGACTATTTTGCCCTAGGAAATACCAGACCGATACCAATCAATGAATTAGCTATCGCTAACCTTACTAGTGGATCATCTGTTATGGCAAACGGTCAAGGTTCTGTTTATCAGCTCGCTAGCCCCGCCAATCAATCCCTCATACTAACCCCTTCAATTGATGGATCGCCATGTCAATTATCATCACTTGACCAACTAGGCTCGTATTACCTTATTACTAATAGCGTACAGAGACTTGCGCCTTCCCAACAGCCAATTTCTACACTAACTAATACAGCATACGACCAAGATGGAAATATTCATATAATCTACTCTGGCAGACACGCTATACTTAATGCTTCTGAATTAACTTCAGTGTGGGGCGTACACCAAAAAATACCAGCCTGTACATTTCATAAGTTACACCTAGCTAAAATTCCAGTAAACTCTTCCGTTCGTTTTATTAGAGATCCTATAACGGGTGTAATCTACCATGGTGAAGATGGTAAAAAACGACCGATATTCTCTTATACCGCTTTTATAAGAATGGGTGGAAATACATCAAATACACTGGATGTTTCGAATGAATTTATCACAGCATCACCAACGGGTGTCGCAATTACTGAGTAGCTATTATTTTGTTTTTAGTTTATACTATATAGTATGAGTAGTGTTTTAGATTTGTCAGTTGTGATTGCTTTCCATAATCACGCCAAAATGACAATTGATTGCGTCTCCTCTCTACAAAAATATGGCCCAAATGTAAGAGAGATTTTACTTATAAGCAACAACTCTTCACCGGACGAACTACGTATAGTTGAAGAATATAGCAAGAGTCAGCCGAATATACGCGTTTTGACCTGGGATTATCCCTTTAACTACCAGAAAGAATACAACTGGGGTATATCACAGACTAGTGGAGAGTTTATTCTAATGCTAAATAATGACATTGAACTAACCGAAGGTTCTATAGGACTAATAGAGTCTATGTATAAAAAAGCATCTAAAAAGAAAGTTGGCATTGTTGGTTGCACACTATTATATGGTAACGAAAGAGATATTCAACATGCCGGTATTTTTCTTATGCCAGAAGGTATGGCAGACCATATGTATGTTCGCGAACGATATCAGACTGCACTCAAGCAAGTCGGCTCCGAAAAGTTCCCCTATGACATATCCAAAGATATGCCAATGACTGCCGTAACAGGTGCGGCACAGCTTGTGCGTAAATCTTCTTTCGAAAAAATCGGAGGATTTGATGAGAAATTTATTATTTGCGGTGGTGACGTAGACCTATGCATCAGAATGAATGAATCCGGTCTACAAACTTGGTTTGTTGGTGGAGGATACATGCTCCACAAAGAAAGTATCTCTCGTAAGTTTATACCGATACCAGCAGAAGACTTTTATAATAGTTATATAAGCTACATAAAGGGCTACGATCCTGAAATTGGCGATCCGTTTTTACCAGAAATTACTAAAAAAATTAAGATACATGGAGTTTAAATATGAGTGTCCTTCGTTTCTCTATACGCGCTGCACGTAAATCTGCCCATATTAGTGGAAAATTATTGCGTAAAAGCTTAAACTTTACTAATAAAGTAGAACACAAGGCTACCAACTTATTAGACGGTGTCGATTATAGTATACAGATTAACGAAAAGGTTCCGCTTGAGAAAATTTATTACAACTCTATACCATATGTTCTACCGATTCATGCAGCCATGCCCGCTGTTGGATCAAAAGGGACTGTCACTCTTTTGATTCCATCTCTGGATGGTAGTTCCTTCTTTGGTGGAACCGCGACTGCATTGGTTGTTGCTGCTAAATTAGCTTTATTAAAAAAATGTAAACTTCGTATTGTACAGACTCTCAAAACTGGCCATCCGGGCGATCTTGTAAAATTCTTTACTGGCGAAGGCATCACTATCTCTGATGACGCTATTCAAGTAATAAGTATTGCCGAGCGCAGTTATAACGTTTATGGCTATATTAGCACTCATCCAGATGATATTTTTATAGCTTCAGCCTGGTGGGACGCTTACAATTTATCACGTATGCCTCTAAAACGTAAGTTTATATACCTAGTACAAGATTTCGAACCGATATTCTATAACAACAGTGACCGATATGTCCTAGCCGAGGAAACATATAAAAATAACAAGTTTATTCCACTATGTAATACCAAGTTTATGGCTGATTTTATGTCAGATAGAAACTACCCTGCCTTCAAAAAATCTCTATTCTTTGAGCCAGCAGTATCTCGCAAAGAGTCTGGCACACTCTTATCGAAAAAGACTAATGATAAAAAGACTTTATTCCTTTACGGTAGACCGAATGTTCACAGGAATATGTTTTTCACTGCGCTTCAGGCTATTGACCATGCCTTTAAGGCTGGTTTTATAAATCCTAATAACTGGGACTGTTATATGGCCGGTCAGAATAACTTACCCGATATAGTTCTATCTTCTGGCGCAGTTATCAAAAACAAAGGTAAGATGTCTATGGAGGATTATATTGAGTTTAGTAAAACCGTAGATTTAGCTATATCACCTATGATGGCTCCTCATCCAAATTACCCAACGCTAGAATTTTCATCTATCGGCTCTATGGTGGTTACAACCAAATACGCCAACAAAAAAAGTCTTGATAAATACTCAAAAAATATTATAATGTCTGAATTAGACGTAGAGTCTATGGCAGGAGCTATAAACATTGCCGTAAGAAGAACTGAAGAAGATCGTCTCGCTAACCTTAATAATACAAATATATTAACTAGCTGGGACGAAAGCCTAGATGATTGTCTAAAAAGTATACTGGATCGTATTAATAAATCTGAAAACTATTAACGCCAAACCTATGGATGTGTGATTAGTAGAAACTTTACCTCCACTTACCCATAGAGCGCATCGGGCCATCCCTAAGTACATCTTTGCCTTTAACTACGAAAGAATATGCTCGTGGTAGGTGCTTAAGTGTACTATCATCCTTACTCCTGTGAATAGATATATAGACATCATACTTACCAGGATTTAAGTCGGCTATAGGTTGTACAAATTCAATCTTTTTACCATTCTGAATAAAATCATTAGGCATATCTCTCGAATTCCTATCTGAGAATATAATTCCATTAGCCGACAATGAAAAATTAGCAAACACCTGCTCTTCAATGCCGTTAACCACTACACCTAACTTTAGCTCTTCACCTTGGGAAAAACTCCTCTTTTTTGGCTCAACAATCTCAATTGAAACCTGGTTGGTATCTACCTCCCTATCTTTTTGGTTTTGATTTGATTTATCTATGTTAACCTCTGTATATATATCAGCTATATCAATAGGCGAACCCTGGTGTTTTATCTTACCATCTTCTATATAGATAGCTCTAGAACAGAATCTACGCACCGCACCCATATCGTGAGTCACAAAAACAACTGTTTGTTTATTATTTTTAAGATCCTCAAAATAATCGAAACATTTCTGCTGAAATGCAGCGTCACCAACAGCCAAAACCTCATCTAAAACCAAAATATCAGCATTAGTTTGAATTGCCACCGAAAAAGCCAACCGCACCTGCATACCACTAGAATAGTTCTTTAGCTTTTCTTCCATAAATTCATGTAGCTCAGCAAAATCAACTATTTCATTATAAATAGAATCAATCTCTGATCGACTAAAACCCAGTAGGGCACCGTTCAAATAGACGTTTTCACGACCCGATAACTCTGGATTAAAACCCACACCTAATTCAATAAACGGCACCAGCGAACCGTTAACCTTTACCGATCCGCCATTGGGAGTATAAATACCAGCAATGCTTTTAAGCAGGGTACTCTTTCCCGAACCATTGCGCCCAACAATACCAAAAAATTCACCTTTTTTAATTTCTAAAGATATATCCTTAAGCGGTGTAAACTTGCGATAGCCTTTGTTTCTCTTGAATATACCAGTAACCCGACTCTTTAGGCGGTTGGTTGGCTCTAAGGGAATTTTAAAGGTTTTTGTCAAATTATTAACTTGAATAGCCACATCGTCACTACTCTTTTTCATCTAAATATCCTCCGCAAAAAACTTTGATTTCTTTGAGAAATACCACACACCAACTGTAACCATCAGTAGAATAATAAATCCTGGAATCGCCAATCGCCAATCGTGTATCAAATCAGTCATTCTAACGATTGAGGCGTCTTGACTAATCATCGCATAGCGCGCATCCTGAATAATTTGCGCCACTGGATTGATAAACAAAATTTCAGCAGCTTTTTGACTACGCTCCATCACCATAGTTAATGGATAAATAATTGGTGTAGCATAAAATGCCGCTTGCAGAAAAATTTCCCAAATATAGCCAGTATCGCGAAACTTAACATTTAGCGCCGACAGTAACATAGCGATACCTAGAGCAAAAACATATAGCTCCAAAACTAGCGGAATCATCCATAAAACATGCCAGGTGAAGTCCACACCGTTAATCAACGCAAACAACATAACCACCAGAAGATTAATTCCTAGGTTAATCAACGACGAAATTGTACCAGAAATAACGATGATATATTTTGGGAAGTTCAATTTACGTATCAGGTCGCCACGATTAACGATTGAACCCAAGCCATTGCTAGTAGCCTCTGTAAAAAACGACCACAATACTACACCAAGCAGTAAGGTTACAGCAAAATGCGGCACGCCGCGATCCATTTGCAGAACATAGACAAAAACTACATACAAAATCGCGAACAAAAATAGAGGTTTCAAAACACTCCAAATATAGCCAAGTACCGAACCCTGATACCTTAGTTTAAAATCAGTTACTACTAGTTCCCGCAAAAGAATTCGATTCTTCCGATCCAACAGACCAACTCCTTTTTTCATGTACTATATTATAGAGTATAATTGATAATATGAACAGTCTTGCTATCATAGTCCTAAATTGGAACGGCGCAGATGACACGCTGAATTGTGTTGAGTCGCTGCAACAGCAGACTCTACGACCAGAGATAATTATTGTTGATAATAACTCAAGTGATGATTCGGTTGAGCGGTTTGAAGACCACATCAAATCTCAGAAGAAAGATGCGCCAATTTTAATTAAAAATAGCCAAAACCTTGGTTTTGCTGGCGGTATTAATACAGGCCTGATTTATGCAAAAGAACATAATTTTGAATATATTGGCGTGCTTAATCCTGATGCCATTGCCGACAAAAAATGGTGCCGCGCCATCGTCGATGAGCTTTCTACACACCTGGATTGCGGTATCGCAACCGGCATCATGCAGCGGCGCGATGGCAAAACACTTGACACAACTGGAGATTTCTATACCACCTGGGGCCTGCCCGGCCCGCGCAACCGCGACGAGCCTATTAAAAATGCGCCGAGTAAGCCTGGCGAGGTTTTTGGCGCGACTGGCGGCGGAGCGATTTATCGTGCGGCAATTTTTGATGATATCGACATGTTCGATGAAGACTTTTTCATGTATTACGAAGACGTCGATTTAAGTTTTCGTGCCCAATTAGCCGGTTGGAAGGTTCGATTCACGCCTGAGGCTATCGCCTATCATAAAGTCGGTGCCAGCAGCAAGAAAGTACCTGGCTTAGCAGTCTACAATACCTTCAAAAACCTGCCATTAGTCTTTATTAAAAACATCCCCAGACAATTATTCTGGTATATAGGCATACGCTTTTTCCTAACCTATTGGCTAATTTTCGCCAGCGCCGTCCGCCACGGCAACGGCTGGCCAGCTTTCAAAGGTATATTAGCCTCAATCATTCGCAAGCCCGCTGCCTACCATAAACGCTGGTCTATTCAAAAAAACCGCAAAGTCCCTGTCGACTACATCC
>ERZ772977.1359-NODE-1359-length-12538-cov-7.111912_pt1 | contig 12538 bp, 16 predicted proteins | sample MGYA00511131_ERZ772977 | MGnify/ENA primary metagenome ERZ772977 (study PRJEB29015, sample SAMEA2737935) | human oral metagenome | biome: human oral; feature: human-associated habitat; material: dental | place: China | collected 2151 ...
TCGCCTCCTCTAAAAGTCATTCTATATGTTCATAAGTATCTATTTTTGATTATTAAAAATAAATTTACTTTACTTATAAAAAATAAAAACTATGAAAACTACCCAAGTATAACTCAGGTAGTTTCCCGCATATTTCCTACAAATTTTCCATAAAATCTGTATAAAACTCCATAAATTCTGGAACATTTTTATCTTGCTCTATTTCAATATATATATATATATTTTTCATTTGGAAATTTTTTTACTAAAACTGAATCTAGTGTTTTAGATCTATATTTATCTGTGACTTTATAAATATTAACACCTTTACTTGTAGAAAACAATTTCGTTTTTAAATCCAAATTATCATTATCATATATTGATTTTATCCAATTATCTCCCTTATAATAAAAAGGAAAACCAATATTGTTTATTTTATCATAAAAATATTTATATCCTTTACCATTTTTTATAATAAAACCTTTTGGAACATTTACAAATACTCCTTTTTCTATTTCTAAATTTTCTTTTGGTCTTAATAATAACGCTTTTACATATTCTCTAGCTTTCATCTCATTTTCTCTACGTAAAACATAAATACCACCAAAATTACTTTTTTTAGAATCTCCTAAGTCATTACATCCATTTTCACCACAAACGGCAACTGCTACACCAGCCAATGTTGATAATGCAGTAGTTACACAAGAATTTAGGCAAAATATTGAAACTATTCCTAACAATGCTAATCTTAATTTTTTCATTTTAACTACCTACCCTATTTCTTAAGTTTTTTAAAATATCTTTCAATTCTTTTGGATTGTCATTTCCCTTTTTAGGTATTCCAGGATTTTGAAATTCTTCTATTTGGAAACCTTTATATGAGTTATTTTTTTGCATTTCGTCCATAGCTTCAGAAAGCCCAGCATTATCTCTTGATTTTTTGAAATCATCAGGTTTTGGTATATAAATATTTAAAAGAATATTTTTTACATTTTCCTGTCTGTCTTTTTGGATTTGTTTTTGTTCTCCAATTAATCTTATATAATCTTCCTTACTACCTTTTTCTAATGCTTTCTCTTTTTGTCGTTCTTTTTCTACTAGCTGTTTTACTACTGCAAAATCTCCATCAAAATATAATCTGTGTCTGCTAAATTCCTTATTCAATATTTTTCTCATTTTATTCACATCTACAGTTTTAGTATCACTAGGATATTGTTCTCTATATATATCTTTTATATCATCATCTGCAATATACACATATCCTGAATTTATCATTTTTTTATATTTTTTTGAGTCTTTTTTATCCAACAAAAATAAAGGTGCTTTTACCTGAGGTGTCTGCTCTATATTTCCCATTGCTTCTCCTAGTCCTGGAATTTTTTTGTAAATTCATGAGTATAATGTCCTTTTGTTCCGTTTAACAATGCTTTTCTTTCGCTATCAAATTTATCAGGATCATAATTTACATCTATCATTTCTGAAGCAAGTCCAGCTGTCAATTTTCCAAAAAACATTCCCGTTTTTTCACTTGTTACGCCGTCCTCTAGATTTCCTATTGATCCTAAGATAAATTTATACTGAATACAGTAATCAATGTTACTAATATAAAGTTTATTTTTTTCATATTTTGCCCTTTCCTGAAGTTACCGTAACTCCATCTTGAAAAATTATGAAAACTACCTGAGTTATATTTAGGTAGTTTCCCGCATATTTCCTACAAATTTTCCATAAAATCTTTATAAAATTTTTCTAAAATAGAAGAATCATCGTCTTTAACAGATAGATATATGTATATGTCTTCAGATATTTTCTTTATTAACAGCAGTTTCTCAGATTTTTTATTTTTTATTTTATAAGTTGAAACACCTTTACTTATTGATATTAGTTCACTAATATATCTTTGGCTTTCTTTTCCGTTATAGACTTGCTTTATGTCATAATCATTATCGACATAAATAGGAAATCCAATATTATTTATTTTATCATAAAAATATTTATAATTACTATATTTTTTTAAAATAAATCCATCAGGAACATTTACAGATAATCCTTTTTGTATCTCGAGTTTATGTCTTTTTCTTAAATTTAACGAATTAATATATTCTTTAAATCTATTCGGTTCTTTTTCTTCATAAATTTTTATTCCAAACTCTTTATCTTTAGTTTCTCTTATGTTATTGCATCCATTTTCTCCACAAAGAGCAACCGCTGTCCCTATCAGTGCAGTAGTTACACAAGAATTTAGGCAAAATATTGAAACTATTCCTAACAATGCTAATCTTAATTTTTTCATTTTAACTACCTACCCTATTTCTTAAGTTTTTTAAAATATCTTTCAATTCTTTTGGATTGTCATTTCCCTTTTTAGGTATTCCAGGATTTTGAAATTCTTCTATTTGGAAACCTTTATATGAGTTATTTTTTTGCATTTCGTCCATAGCTTCAGAAAGCCCAGCATTATCTCTTGATTTTTTGAAATCATCAGGTTTTGGTATATAAATATTTAAAAGAATATTTTTTACATTTTCCTGTCTGTCTTTTTGGATTTGTTTTTGTTCTCCAATTAATCTTATATAATCTTCCTTACTACCTTTTTCTAATGCTTTCTCTTTTTGTCGTTCTTTTTCTACTAGCTGTTTTACTACTGCTCAGCTATATTACCTGTATTAAATATGCCACATAAAGTAGTCTTCCGAACCTTTCTGTATTATTCTGGCTGGAATTCCTACCGCAGCCGCATCATCCGGAACATCTTTTAAAACAACAGCGTTAGCTCCTATTCTCGCATTGCTTCCCACTGTTATATTTCCTAAAATTTTAGCTCCTGCACCAACTGTAACGTTATCCTTTAAAGTTGGATGTCTCTTCCCTTTGGAAGAACTCACTCCTCCTAATGTAACTCCATGGTAAATTACACAGTCATCTCCTATAACTGCTGTTTCCCCAATTACAATCCCCATTCCATGATCGAAAAAAATTCTTTTCCCAAGTGTCGCTCCCGGATGTATTTCTATACCTGTAAACATTCGTGAAAGCTGGGAAAAAAACCGTGCCAGAAAGAAAAATTTTCTTTTATATAGAAAATGATTGAAACGGTGATTGATAACCGCATGAAACGAAGGATAAAGAAAAACTTCTATCCTATTTCTTACAGCCGGATCCTTTTGAGCTATATTCTCTATTTCCTCCTTAAGCCATTTAAAAATTTTACTCACCCCTTATTAATTAAAATCATTAGTATTATTATCCGCTATAACCTTATTTCCTGAGGCCCTCCCAAACAATAAAAATTTTACTCTGCCTATCATCTTTAAAATAAACAGAGTAATTGTCCTTTTTTATTATCTATTCCATTATTTGTATGCTGCTACCGAAAGATATTTTTCTCCTCCGTCCGGAGCTATAGCCAGCACTTTTTTACCTTTTCCAAGTTTTTTTGCAACCTGATATGCAGCTGCAATTGCCGCTCCTGAAGAAATTCCAACAAAAAGTCCATTTTCCTTTGAAGCTTTCAGCCCATAAGCCAGTGCATCTTCATCAGTAACCTGTATTATCTCATCAACAACGTTTCCGTCATAGTTACCTGGAACAAATCCTGCTCCAATTCCTTGAATAACGTGTTTTCCAGGCTGTCCACCAGAAACAACTGCTGATTTTATAGGTTCAACTCCAATCACTTTAGTTTCAGGTCTTTCTTCCTTAAGCTTTCTTCCTACTCCTACAAGAGTCCCTGCAGTACCTATTCCAGCAACAAAAGCATCTAAAACTGGAAAATCATTTAATATTTCAACTGCAGTAGTTTCATAGTGTTTCTGTGGGTTTGCAGGATTTTCAAACTGCTGCGGCAGGAAATATCCAGGATTTTCAGCAACTATTTTTTCTGCTTCAGCAATGGCACCTTTCATTCCTTTTGCCCCTTCAGTCAATATAAGTTCCGCTCCAAAAGCTTTTATAAAATCCCTTCTTTCAACACTCGCTGTATCAGGCATTATTATTATGACTTTATATCCTTTAAGTTTTCCGATTAATGATAACGCAATCCCGGTATTTCCTGAAGTAGGTTCAACTATTGTTCCTCCAGGCTGTAATTTCCCTTCCTTTTCTGCAGCTTCTATCATCCCCAGAGCCGCACGGTCTTTCACACTTCCACCAAGATTGTACTTTTCAAGTTTCACATACACATTGGCGATGTTTTCATCCTTTTCAAGATTAAGTTTTACAACTGGTGTATTTCCAATTAATTCTAAAATGTTTTCGTAAATCATTCCATTACCTCCTAGTAAAATTATTATCTATATTAACTTATTACGAACTGTTTCATTCGCAAATTGTAGCACTAAAAAAACTAAAATACAAGCATTATAAATATACAAAATATAAATATAAATCATTAATCATATTAATTTTATATGTATAAGTATATTATTGAATTCTAGTAAATGTTTGTGCTGTCCCTTTATATATTTGAGTATACAAAATTTTTCAAGTATCCCAAATGAAATTATAATACTCTAACTTTTTAGAAATTTAAAAACGGTATTTAAAAAATTTAACTAATTTAATAAATACCGTTTCCCTATTTTTTAATATCTCTTAAAAATGCTCTTTATATAAAGGCTTCTCATTATTATAAGGATCATACATTAATACCTGGATATTTTCAACTAAAGGATTATCATTTTTTACTTTATTTGAAACTTCCCTGGCAATTGCACTGAATTCGTCCTTTGTCATAAATTCCCTCGAATAAATCATTATATCTGTTCCTTTTGCATATGTTGCTGCATCAATATTCTTTATTTTCGGATTACTTTTTTTGACTTCATTCAGAACATCATAATATTCCCTTATAAGAGTATCCACTATTTCAACAGTTTTTTCCTCTTCGTTCGCCCTTACAAACAGAGTGTAGGTAACTCTATTTTTTTCCGCTTCAATTTCCTTTATATCTTCTTCCATTGTCTGGTCGGTAGTTTTTCTTATGTCTGATTTTGGAGTATAGCCTTCATTCTTAATATAATTCAAAATCTCAGTCTGTTCATCATACACAGGTTTTGAAGGTGTTTTTCCAAATTCAGGCAAAGGTGGAAACTTTGTTGTCTTTGCAGAAAATCCAACAGTTGCTAAAACTGTCAGCAATAAAATTATACCCAATTTTCTTTTCATTTATAAACTCTCCTTTTTTCTGTCTAAATATGGGTTTTCTTCAATTTTCCCATAAACCTCTATCCGGTATGGATAATCGCTGTATTCTATTTAGTATTTTTTTCATACTCTTTTCTTGCCTCTTCAAGAGAAAAACTTCTTTCATATTTTTCTTTGTTTATTTTGTCTTTAATATGAAAAATTTCCTCCAGGTCAATATTATAATCATTTGCAATAGCAATTATATAATAGAATATGTCAAAAAGTTCCTCCTCTATTGTTCCTTTTATATTTTCACCATTGTATCTCAGATTTTTCCTTATATTTTCAGCCAGTTCTCCAAACTCTTCAATCAGTTTCAACACAAGTCTCCGGGAATTCTCCTTTTTTTCTTCTTCACTACGGTTATCTTCTGTGTTCTTAAGGCTTCCCTTCTCAATATGTTTTATAAGAAACTGTATCTCTTTCAGCGTCATGTCTTTATTTTTTTCAGCCAAGTTACTCCTCCTTATAAATAATACATAACAATACTACCTTAACCTTTTTATTTTCTTAAGTTTTGCATTTTTTAGAATTTGAATTTTACATTTGAAGATTCAGGTCTTCCAACTGCTTTTTTCTCTTTAACATAGTTTATGAATGAAGTTTCAACACCTAAATGTGTATTTACTCCTTCTCTTCCAGGAGTTGAAGTAATTTTACCGAAAGTTGTATATCCGTCTTTTCCTGCTGCAACATATGAATTTGTTCCTACAGTATAAGTTTTTGTTTCATCTATTGGAACCCATTTATTTGTTTTTGCATCAAGTACTTCTACTTTTTTTACTCTCGTTCCATGAGTTCCTTCCTTAGTTGCTTCATATCTTACTGCCGCTCCATATGGGAATGCTCCTGAAGATCCACCGTCAAGTGAAAAATGCAACGCATCTTCTATAACCTGTTTAATTTCTGCTCCATTCATTTTCAGTATATAGATTGTGTTTGAAGTAAATGGAAGTAATGTATAGGCATCATCATATGAAATTTTTCCAGGCACAAGTGAAATTCTAGTTCCTCCTGAGTTCATTATTACCATGTCAACATTACCTGTTCCCATATTTTTAAGCATATGTAAAACTGCTTCAGATACAAGCGTTGTAGCTAGCGATCCTTCCGGATTTTTTTCATTAGGTATTCTGTTTGCTGATCCACCTGGTATTTCTTCTGTTATATTACCTATTTCTTTTTTACCAAGTTCATTTTTTTCCTTTTTATATCCTTCAAGAATTTTCTGAGCTGTTGGATCTTCTTTTACAAATTTTAAATCTTTACGGCTGTTTATAAATTTAATAACATCTTCTTTTTCTTTTCCTTCAAGCTGACTCTTTTCACCTTTTTCGTTTTTCACTTCAAATAAGCTATCTCCAAGAACTATTGTAGGTTCTGCCTTTAATTCAGTTATTACACCTTTATCATTAAATTTAACCTTCATATTTCCTACCAGATGAGAGTAGCTCCATGCTTCTGCAACATATACAGGTTCCCCTGCTGGAGACATTATTTTCTTAGGATATTCAGCAACTGGTTTCAATCCATATTCTTTGAATCCTTCTCCTAGAAGATAGTGAGTATCCCCTGTTATAATAAGGTCTATTCCTGAAACTTTTTCAGCTATTTCAAGGTTTTTCTCATATCCTGCGTGTGAAAGGAAGATTATTTTGTTAATTCCTTTTGCCTGAAGTTCTTCTACCATTTTCTTAGCTGTTTCAACTTCATCATAGAATTTTATATCTTTTCCTGGACTTGAAGATTCAACTGTTTTTCCTACTACATCCAATCCTACAATGGCAACATCCTGCCCCTGTATTTTCTTTATCATATAAGGAGTCCATTTTCCTTCCAGTATGCTTCCTTTATCAGGAACAACATTTGCTGAAACTACCGGTATTTTTAAATCATCAAGGAAGTTTTTCAGAACTAGGTTTCCATCATCAAATTCATGGTTTCCTAGAGCAAATAAATCAAAATGCCCAACATTCATAAGAGCGGCATCAGCTTTTCCTTTAAATAATGTATAGTAAAGAGTACCTGAAAGGGCATCTCCGGCATGTAATACAAGATTATTCTTATTTGATTTCTTTAAATCAGATATTCTTTGAATCATTCTTGGCATTCCACCAACATTAACAGTAACTTTTTTACCGTTAAGAACCAGTTCCATTTTTTCTTCTTCAAGATGTGAATGGTGATCATTAATATGAATAACATTCAGTTCCAATGTTTTTGGTGAAAGAGCTTTTTTTGAAGGCGCTTTCTTTTTAGTAGCTCCCATAGCTGAAATACTTAAAGCTGCAGCCAGTCCTAATAAAATTAATTTTTTCATATTTCCTCCTATAAATTTTTTTATTTTTATTCTCAATATAATTATATCCTAATTTTCTTAAAAATCAAAACTATATTATTTCAATGATTCTACACCACGCTTATTTACGGGGATATTTTTCCTTTATTGAATTAAAGTATTTACTTAATGCCGGAGATTCAAAAGAATCAAGCCATTTTTCCTCCGGAACTGTACAATATTTGGCATAATACTGTGTTGTAACTTCTACAGGATCCTTTTCATTTAAAAATAATCCTTCCTCCTGTATTATTCTTCCATAAGTAGTCAGGGATGAATTAAAAGCATCCATCATTTCTGTATTTTTATGGTCTTCATGAAATGAACGTAACAAGACCTGTTTTATGATAAATCTGCAACGGAAGTCTCCTGGAAATATTTCCTTTATATTTTTATATGCGGAATCAAATTTTTCATCCTTAAAGGGATCCTTTAGATTACCTAAAGAAACCATACTTATTAAAAGAAATAAATATACTGCAATTTTTTTCATTATTAAACCATCCTTTCTTAATTTTAAATATCTTTATCATAAATATTATATCCTGATTTTTTAAAAATGCACACTTATTTTTTATTTATATTTCCCTCTAATACTCTATATTATTTTTATCCAGATATTCTTCATAAGATTCGTATTCATTCCTATTACCTAAAAAATCAAACCAGGCATTATAGTAAATTCTGCATTCTTCTATATATTCTTCATTATCTTTTCCCAATTTTTCGGATATTTTGGAAAATTTATCTAAGTTATTTAACATTTCTAATTTTACATCTTTTTCTGCACAGGAATTTCCATCTAAAATTCCCCACGGCAATTCATGTATAGAAAAATTTATATAATTTGATAGAAATCTGTATTTCTGCTTTAATGCCGGCAAATAATCCGGTTCTTTTTCTAAAATTTTATCAGCAAAGGTATAAACATTGTCAATTCCAAATTCATCATATACAGATTGTGCAAATTGCAAGGTATAATCATTTTCTTCTTCATCTCCAATTAAAAATTTTAAAGCCTTTACTCCTCCATTATTTATATCTTCTTTTAAAATTTCTGAAAAAGCTGATATAAATTGGGGAAATATTTTAATTTCCTCCTCATATTTATTAATAAAATCCTGAAATTCATCAATATTTACTTCATCATCATAATTTCTTCTTTTATATTCCTGTAATAAATTATATCTTTCTTTTCTTTCTTTTGTCGTCAGATATTCATTTTTTGGGTATTTCAGAAAAATATCCAAGTAATCTTTAAAAATCGTTTTCATTTATAAATTCTCCCTTTTAAATATAAAAATAGCTAACTTCCTAATTTCCCTGACATAAATTCTAAAATATTCCTTTGTATTCAGAACATTCACTCTCTAATTAAAATCAAAATTTATTTTCCAACTTAATTATATCCTTTTTCTATAATATACTCTATTTGTTTTTCCTTTGCTATAAATTCTATAAAACAGATATCCTATAAACCGCCTGCCAAATACTGATTAACTAAATTTTATAAATTAAATAATATAAAATTCACCTGTAAGATTTGCTCTTCAAAAGAATTGACTTATTTGAAAAAAAATGGTATATTCAAATTATCAATTAGTTATACAAAAATAATAAATTTAAGGAGAGATGATATAATGGCAATAAGTTTAAACAATGATACTTTTGAAAAACAAATATCTAACGGAGTTACTCTTGTAGATTTCTGGGCTGAATGGTGTTCACCATGCAGATTTCAGCTTCCTATTTTAGAAGAAGTTGCAGAAGAAATTGGAACTAAAGCGGTTGTTGCTAAAGTTAACGTAGATGAAGAACTTGAACTTGCTCAGCAGTTTGGTGTACAAAGCATTCCTACACTGATTTTATTTAAGGATGGAGCGCCTATTGACATAATGGTGGGAGTTCAGGACAAGGAAACTCTTGTAGAAAAAATTACTAAAGCACTTTAAAAACAATAATTTTTCTGAAATTTTCATTATCAGAAGTAATAAAGCTGCAAAGATTAAGGGGGTTGTCTCAAAAAGAAAATTTTAGTAAATGAATAAAATATAGTTTTTATACATTATATTTATAGTTTTACTATTTTGAGACAGTCTATTTTGGATGCAGCTTTTTTCTAATTTAAAATTATAAAAAAGGAGGCGTACTGCCTGACAAATCACAGGCAGTACGGTAAAAAATATGTACGATTCAGTAATTATAGGTTCAGGTCCTGCAGGACTGACTGCGGCTATTTATTTAAGCAGGGCAGGATTGAAAAATGTTATTATAAGTGGGACTCTCCCAGGTGGTCAGCTTACATCCACAACTGATGTTGAAAACTTTCCAGGTTTTCCTAAAGGGATTTCAGGTTTCCAGCTTATGGAAGACATAGCGCTTCAAGCTGCAAATTTCGGTACAGAAACATTGAAGACAACTGTCACATCAATTGATTTTGACAGCAGACCTTTTAAAATACATCTAAAAAACAAGAATGTACTTGAAGCAAGATCAATAATCCTTTCAACAGGTTCATCTGCAAAATACCTTGGAATTGAAAATGAAACTGAAAGTATTGGAAATGGTGTAAGTGCATGTGCTACCTGTGACGGATTTTTCTACAGAGGAAAAGAAGTTGTTGTTGTAGGTGGTGGAGATACTGCCATGGAAGAAGCTACTTATCTTACAAAACTTGCAAGTAAAGTAACACTTGTTCACAGAAGAAATGAACTTAGAGCTTCTGCTATAATGCAGGAAAGAGCCCGTAAAAATGAAAAAATCGAATGGAAGTTAAACTATACACCTGTAAAGGTTATTACTAATGAATTGGGAAAAGTTTCTGGTATAGAATTACGTAACAATGAAACAAATGAAGTGGAAACACTTAATACTGATGCTATTTTTGTTGCCATCGGCCATAAACCAAATACTGATTTTTTAGAAGGAAAAATTGAACTGGATTCAAGCGGTTATATTATAACTGAAGGAAAATCTTCAAAAACAAATATTCCAGGGGTCTTTGCCGCAGGAGATGTACAGGACAGTAAATACCAGCAGGCAATAACAGCTGCTGGAAGTGGTGCAATTGCCGCCCTTGATGTTGAAGAATATTTAAATGAAAATGAATAGAACTGAGACTTTTATATAGAAAAATGTATGGAGGTTTTTAAATGTCTGAAGGGCACAAAACTCCGCCAGAATTGGTGGATTATATTATTAAAGTGGGAATAGATAAGGCAACTAAACCCTTATTTAAACTTATGCTGCTTGGAATTTTCGGAGGAGCTTTTATAGCCCTTGGAGGAGCAGGAAATATTATTTCATCTTCCACTCTTGTTAAAACTGATCCGGGACTTGCCAAGTTTTTAGGAGCATCTGTTTTCCCGGTAGGACTGATTTTAGTTGTAACACTTGGAGCTGAATTATTTACAAGTAACTGTCTGTTATCTCTTGCATATGTAAATAAAAAAATTACTTTAATACAGGTTATTAGAAATCTTGTAATTGTTTATCTTTTTAATTATGTTGGAAGTTTTATTGTTGCTTATATTACAGTAAAAGGTGGAAGTTTTAATCCGGATTCACTTAGTTATTTGCAGGATATGGCCATTCATAAAGTACATGCTTCAGCTTATACTCTTTTTATTAAAGGTATACTATGTAATGTTCTAGTATGTGGAGCTGTTATCCAAAGTTACACTTCAAGGGATACTATTGGTAAATTAGTAGGAGCCTGGTTACCTATTATGTTATTTGTTCTTATTGGTTATGACCATTCGATAGCAAATATGTTCTATCTAACTGCTGCTAAATTAGTAAATCCAAGTTTATTTGGAATTTCTTCTATATTGTACAATCTATTTTACGTTACAATTGGAAATATTTTAGGAGCTTTAGCAATAGGATTACCTCTATATTTCTCATATTATAAAAAATCAGATAATTAAGACTTTAAAAAAGCTGTCTCAAAATTTAAATTTATGAATTTTGAGACAGCTCATTTATTATTGTTTTATAAATTTCCTTCGACTACTATAATAGTTGTGTGTTTTAAAGCTTCTTTTAACCAGTCAGTAAAATCTCTTAAAAACTTTCTTTCTAAGTCAGATATATGTTCTAAGTTATTTTCTATTTCATTTATAATTTTTAACCAATCACTTTTTTCTATCCAATTGTCAAAGCAGACATCAAGTTCTTGCCTAAGGCTTCCATTAGAAGCATCTACAAATGGATATATTATTTTAAAATAAGGAAGTAAAATTTCATAATCCTGAAGATAAATCCTTAATGGATTATTATAGCAGTGCCAATCTTTCCACTTTGCTTCCCAATTGGAAGTATTAGAAGTTTTAAGAGGATTAAAGTCTAATAATATTCTTTCACCTTTAGGTGCATTAAGTCTTAATTCTAAATATTTTTGTTTTTCATTAGCTGATGAATTTAACCATACCATTTTTAATTTCACCTCTATAAAAATTATAAAATAAAATTCAATATTTAAATCTTTATAATCTGATGGATTTTCCAAATAATTTTTTTCACGTTTAGTCAATACCTGTCTAAACTGGTATTTTTCTTCAAAAATATCAATGATCGTTGACAATTTCTTTTGTCTATTTTCTTTTTTTTCAAGATAAGTTCCTGCAACAAGCCGTGTCATTACTATTGCCACAATTCTTCTTATAATATCCCATTTTTTACGTATTTTTACATTTTTTTCAGATATATTTACTTCTATTTTTTCATTATACGGAAGGTTATCCTTTCTTATTCTTTCAATACTTTTTTCTATTCTTTTAAGATCATTATTTATCATCTCAATATCATATCTTCATTTTTTTCCTCTTCCTTATCTACAGTCTCCAAATTTATAAGCAAATATTATATCCATCCAACTATTCTTCACTTATATTTTTAAAACTTTCTAAATTTAACTTTTCTAGAAAAATTTCTGTTGTAATTCGCTTTTTAAAAGAAAATCACGATCTGGATTTACTAATACTTCTATTTTCCTCACATTTTTTAACTCAAGATAAAATCTTTGGTTTTTTC
>ERZ772977.1364-NODE-1364-length-12487-cov-7.182674_pt1 | contig 12487 bp, 10 predicted proteins | sample MGYA00511131_ERZ772977 | MGnify/ENA primary metagenome ERZ772977 (study PRJEB29015, sample SAMEA2737935) | human oral metagenome | biome: human oral; feature: human-associated habitat; material: dental | place: China | collected 2151 ...
GGGGCGGGGGGTCGCCTGTGGAGGGCAGGCCGACTGCCTCCGGGATGTCGACGGGGACGTTGCCCAGTTGCGAGGCGTACACGCCGTTGTCGTCCAGGAACGGGTCGCGGTCCTCACTCTCCCCGCGCTCGGCGGCCTCCTGCCTGCGCTGCTCCTCACGCTTCGCCGCATGGTACTCCGGGTACATCCACTCAGGCAGAGTGAACGGGATGAAACTCATTAATGCGACTAGCATGAGTAATGCGCACAGAATGGACCATGCTAAAGTCCATATTATCCAGAATGTGTTATGGCTTTGTCGTGGGTTGAATAGATCCGGGTTGATTAACGGTCCGAACAGTGCGATAGTGCCCGAAATGAACGATGCACCGAAGGCTGGTTCCGTGAGTGCGGTGAAGTTCTTCCCGCGAGTCCTGTTGAGTGCTCGGCCGAACCATCCGATATAGTTATCGCTGAACATCTCGCAATACCAAAACAGCATTGCGGAGCTGCCGAGGACAATGCCTGAAATAAACGGTACTAGAACATGCATGAGTTTCCTGAGGTATCCGGGCGACCGTAGAGTGAATCTAAGGCGTCACCAATGGAACAGTGCGCTCAATCCTCCTTTTATCGAGTTGGCGATCCCTGATCCGAAAGAGCTTCCCGCAATTCCTCCGATGATTCCGCCGATGATGGTTCCTGCGGCGATACCGATGGGGCCTCCAAAGGTTCCGATGGATGCACCTATGTTGGCACCAAGTACTGAGCCTCCGTATGCGCCCAAGCCGGTGAGCGTTCCTGTTGTGGTCGCTCGTACGATGCGTTCTCCTGTGCCGATCTGCGGGTTGAGGGCGTCGCGATCCCATTGGTCTTTCGCGGATAGTGCGCCATCCAGGATAGAGGTTGCGATTCCTATCCGGCTGAGGTGCTCTCCGGCCTTGGTGGCGAACCGGCGCACTGTTGTGGCCAGCGACTTTGCTTTCCCTTTGCCCGCGACCCAGTTCTCCGGTTTGGTCATGAGCCACATCTTTTCCAAGGGGTTCATGTTCTTGAGGCTTCTCAACTGCCCGCCGATCTTCTGACCGGCGGCGTTAGTGGCCCCTTTCGGCCACCGGGGGGCGAAGCGCGCGTTCTGGGCCCTGATGGCGCCCCAGAGGGCGGCGGTGTTGACGTTCTCGAGGAGGCCCACGAACTTCCCGATTCCAGAGAGCGACCAGTCCGGAAGGACCTCTCCGGCGAGCCATGCGAGTGGTCCTGCGATGTCCTGGCAGGCTGATTCGAAGTCCTCGTAGGCCTTGCGCTCCTTCTCGTAGATCTCGTAGGACTCGCCGCAGAACTGGGAGTATGCCTCCACTTGGGCGTCGTAAGCGGGGTTCGTGGGGTCGGCGGGGGCCACGATCTCGTCCTCGGTGACCTCCAAGTGCTCGGCGACGGCGGCGTCCGCGAGGTTGTCGAACCACAGGCCGGTGCTGGTCAGGGCGTCCGCCAGGGCGCCCAGGGCCTCGACCAGGGCTTTGACGGCCTCCACCAGTGTCTTGGCGTTGTCGGTGTTGTCGGTCATCGCGTCGAAGAGGCGGTCGGCGGTGGCCCCCTGCAGGTCCCCGGCCTCGACCATGTCCCGCGCTGTTTGCAGGTCCTGGGCAACGGCGTCGAGGTCCTGCTGGTGCTTGAACATCTCAGCGCGCAGTCCGCGCGGAACGCCCGGGCTCAACAGGGTCCGGATCCGTATCCCGTCGGCCATTTCAACCACCGTCCAATCAGCTGCTCGCACCCATCACGCTATTGATCGGATGACAAGTCAGTCAAGCCCCTCCTCCGATGCGTCTCACTCTTTGGTCCCGTCAGTCTGTTTCACTGTGTTTTGTTTCACTGCGGTGGTCCTGTCCTCCTGTGGGCCTTGGTGAGCACGGGCGGTGCGGGCTCCGTGGCTGGTGGGCACCCCGGTGTGGGGCAGTGCGGTGGTAGTGGCGGTGATGTCGAAAGCCTCGGCGGTGTCGGAGTCGTAGAGTGCTGGCTCTTCCGTTTCGGGCGGGCCCTGGAGGGGCGGGGGATCGCCTGTGGAGGGCAGGCCGACTGCCTCCGGGATGTCGATGGGGACATTGCCCAGTTGTGAGGCGTACACGCCGTCGTCGCCCAGGAACGGGTTGCGGTCCTCGGCCTCCCCGTGCTCGGCTGCTTCCTGTTTTCGCTGCTCCTCACGCTTCGCCGCATGGTACTCCGGGTACATCCACTCGGGCAGAGTGAACGGGATGATACTGAGGACAAGAACGAGTAGCAAGAGCAGGCATATTGTCGCCAGTAATAGCTTCCACAGGTGCCAAGGACTATTCGTGCGGGCAATCTGGTGCGAGGGGTCTGATGTAATTGCTTCCGAAATGAATATAATGGACGAGCATATGCTCAGTGTTCCGAATGCTGGCTGTGCGAGGGCGACGAAGTTCTTCCCCCTTCCGCTGTCGAAAGCGCGGCTGAACTCGCCGATGAAGCCGTCCCTGAACATTTCGTGGTACCAGAAGAAGAAGGTTGTTGAGGCGAACATGAGCGCAAGGAGTGCTGCAATGATATATAGCAAGTTGTGCCCTTTCAGTAGTGCCTCGTTCTTCCATAATGTCCATACTCGGTGGATTACTGCTACGCTACCGGGTTGATGTCCCATGGGCGAAACCGGTTACCCACTGACTGATCCGGTTCCCTCCACGCCTGTCGAGGAATAATCCAAACATGCCTTCTATGGCTCTGCCGGTGGCGATTTCGGAGGTGGCATTGGCGGGGCCTCCGAAGACGCCGACGGATGCTCCGTTTCGTCGGTGCTGTCAGGTTCGTCCGTGGCGTTGCCCGCCGTCGGTGCGTCGCCACCCTCCTGTCGGCCCCGGCGGGCGCGCGCGGCTCGGACGGGGCGGATCCCGTGGCTGGTGGGCGCCCCGGTGCGGGGCAGTGCGGCGGTAGTGGCGGTGATGTCGAAAGCGGCAGTGGTGCTGGTGTCGTAGAGGGCCGGGTCCTCTGCTTCGGGCGGGCTCTGGAGGGGCGGGGGGTCGCCTGTGGCGGGCAGGCCCACTGCCGGAGGCGTGTTGACGGGGGCGTTGCCCAGTTGTGAGGCGTACACGCCGTTGTCGTCCAGGAACGGGTTGCGGTCCAAAGCCTCCCCGCGCTCGGCAGCCTCCCGTCTGCGCTGCTCCTCCCGCTTCGCCGCGTGGTACTCCGGGTACATCCACTCAGGCAGAGAGAACGGGATGAAGCCAACGAAGATGAGGAACGCGCACAGCACTGTTGGAACGCCCCAGAATAGGGCCCATACCTCCCAGAACGGAAAGCCATCACGGCCTCGTTGGAATATGTTTGGATCTATTACTGTTCCGAGTGCGGCTATGCAGCCGAAGCACGCGGTGAGTCCCGCTGCGGGTTCGGACAGGGCGGTGAAGTTCTTCCCCCGCCACCGAATTCTGTTGAAGAACCGTTCGAACCACCCTATATAGCCGTCGCTGAACATCTCGCAGTACCAGAAGTACAGCATCGAGACCCCCACCGAGACTCCGACGACGAGGAGTAGTGGATTCCCCATAGTATTCCTCCGATGTTCTCGTTCAGCACCGATCTCCTTGGCAGCCGTTATCCGTCTGCCCTGTCAACTCCCCCCTTTGCGCTCGTCGGCCTCCCGTCGGCGCCGCTCGTCCCGCTTCGCCTCGTGGTAAGGCGGGTACATCCACTTCGGTAAGGGGAGCGGGATGAAGCCGATGGCGGCAACGATCAGTGAGATGAGTATGAGCGCGCCCCAGAACGTGTCCCAATACATCCAGAACCCGCTCGGCTCCTCGACCGGGGGATCGCTGTAGGATGTCACGAATGCCGAGAGCGCGCAGAATCCTACGGATAGGGACATGCACCCGATCGCAGGTGCGACCAGGGCTGTGATGTTCTTCGGACGCTCGGCGTTGGACTGGCGGCTGAACCGTCCGACGTGCCCGTCGCTGAACATCTCTTGGCGCCATAAGAACAATACAATCGATCCGAATAGCAGGGCCACTGCCATGACGACTCCCGGATGCGGCACGTTCTTCCCTCCGTCCCACGAGTCCGCTCACTAACTATTCGAATAATAGCGGCCTGGCGCGCGCTGCGGAAGGGAGGGGGCGGGAGCACCAGCCCCAGCGGAACAGCGGACCTGTGCTACTGAACGGCAGCGGACCCGTCAACACAACCCCGCCGGCCCCGCCTCGTCGGCAGTGCCCGGAGCCCGGGAGGGGGCCGCAGGGCCCACCCGGGCACCCGCCTGCTACAGGGCGAAGCCGTGGATCCCCACGGTCATCGAGTGCGTCTGCCCCGGCTCCAGGACGGCCAGGTCCGTGTGGGAGTTGAAGGCGTCGGGCGGGCACGTCATCGGCTCGATGGCCACGCCCCTGCGGGACACCTGCTCGCCCGAGTACACCTGCACCCACGGCGTGTCCGCGGTGATGGCCGCCCCGATCCCGGTGCCGCGGTGCAGGATCGACGCGCTCCACGCGCCCCCGGCCCCGATGTCTGTGAAAGCGTGGTCGATCGAGCGCCCGCCGATCAGGGCGGGCTCCCGGAAGTCCACTCCCGCCTCGTCGACCGCGACCCGCCCGGTCGGGATCAGGCTCGCGTCCGTGGTGAGCGCCGACGAGGCGGGCACGGTGAGCTCGTAGGAGTCCGCGGGGTGCCCGTCCACTGTCAAGTACGGGTGGACGCCCGTCCCGTAGGGGGCCGCGGCCTGGCCGGTGTTCTTCGTCGAGACCGTCACGCTCAGGCCGCGCGCCGCATCGACGGCGTAGGTCACCCACGCCTGCAACGGCCACGGGTACCCGTACGTAGGGGCGACGAAGAGGCCCAGCGTCGCCGAGTCGGAGTCCGCGTGGACGACCCGCCAGTCGGTCCAGGCGGCCAGCCCGTGCAGCGCGGTCCCCAGATCCGGCTCGTTGACGGGCACGTTGTAGCGCCGTCCCTGCCACGTGTACGCCCCGCCCGCGATGCGGTTGGGCCACGGCACCAGGACCTTGCCCATGTAGGCGGGTGGCACCTGGTCGGCGCCGTGGGGGAGGACGATCCGGTGCCCCCGCCAGTCCAGGCCCGCCAGGCCCGCGCCCACGGTCACCACCCGCGCCGTGTAGTCGCCCGAGGAGAGGGTCAGTTCCGTACCAGATAGCGTGTGCGTGGTCACAAGGGCCTCCTTGCCTGTCCGGCCCGCGAAGCGGACCCGAGTTGTCGTGCCCCCATTCTAGAGCGCGAATGGTAGCGGGCGTCACCCCCGGGGCGGTACCCTGGCCGGTAGGCGTGAACGCCCCGCCGCACGAAGGAAGGATAGGCACCCCCAATGCCGCACCAGATCAGCGAAGAACTCATCGAGCGCCTGCGCGCCAGCGGCGACCCCGCGCGCACCGTTGCCCGCAACGCCGTCACCGTGGCAGGCATCGAAGCCGCCTCGACGGACCGCGACCGCGTCGTCGCGACGCCCACCGTCGTTTCCGACCGCATCGACGACTGGAAGGTGACCTCCCAGAAGAAGTCGGGGCGCTGCTGGCTGTTCTCGTCCCTCAACCTCATCCGCTCCGCCGCCAGGGAGCGCCTGGGCCTCAAGGACTTCGAGTTCTCGCAGAACTACGTGTTCTTCTGGGACAAGTTCGAACGCGCGAACTGGTTCCTCACGGACGTCATCGCCACCGCCGCCACCGAGGACCTCGACGGGCGGCTGCTCCAGTTCCTGCTCGCCGACGTGCTCTCCGACGGCGGCCAGTGGGACATGGCGGTCTCCCTCTACGTCAAGCACGGCCTCGTGCCCAAGCAGGCCATGCCCGAAACCGAGTCGTCCTCCAACAGCCACCGCATGAACACCCTGCTCCAAGTGCTGCTGCGGCGCACCGCCCTGGAGCTGCGGGAACTGGTCGCCCAGGGCGCTGCCGACGAGGCGGTGGCCGCCGCCAAGGAGGAGGCCCTCGCCCAGGTGTGGCGCATCCTCGTCATCAGCCTCGGGGAGCCGCCCGCGTCCTTCGAATGGGAGTGGCGCGACGACAAGGGCGACTTCCACCGCGACGGCGCCCTGACGCCCCGCGAGTTCTTCGCGCGCTACGTGGAGGCGGACCTCACGCAGTACGTGTGCCTGGTGGACGACCCCCGCCGCGAGCACCCCAAGGGCAGGGCCCTCACCGTCGACCACCTGGGCAACGTCGTGGGCGGGCGGCCCATCCGCTACATCAACGCCGAGATGGGCACGATCAAGCGCCTCGCCGCCGATTCGCTGCGCGCCGGCAAGCCCGTGTGGTTCGGCGCCGACTGCTCCCAGCAGTCGGACAGGAAGTCCGGCCTCTTCGTCGAGGGCCTCTTCGACTTCTCCTCCCTGTTCGGCGTGGACCTGGCGATGACGAAGGAGCAGCGCGTCAACACCGGCGAGTCCGCGATGAACCACGCCATGCTCTTCACCGGCGTCGACGTCGACGAGGCGGGGGCGCCGCGCCGCTGGCGCGTGGAGAACTCGTGGGGCGAGGAGCCCGGCGACAAGGGGTTCTTCACGATGGACGACGCGTGGTTCTCCGAGTACGTCTTCGAGGTCGTCGTTCCCGTGGACTCCCTGCCCGAAGAGCTGGTCGGCGCGCTCACCGAGGAGCCCGCGCACCTGCCCGCGTGGGACCCGATGGGCACCCTCGCCTGATCCGTGTCCGGGGCGCGGGGCCGCGCACCCAACGGTGGCGGCCCCGGGCCCCGCTGTCTCCAGGCGGACGCGGCAGGGGCGCTCCAGTGGGCGCCCTCGCCGCTACCGCGCACAACGCCTCCGCGCGGCCGCGGGAGGAGCGCGCGGATTCCGGCTCCCGCCTCGTCCCCCGGGCGGGACCCGAGCGTGAGGGCGGCGCGCCGTGGTGGCCAGCCCCGGCCGCCTGCGGTCCGCGCCCGGGAAGCCGTCGAAACGGACACCGGGGAGCGCCGACGATGGGACAATTCGTCTGTCGCACCACCGAGACCTGGAGGCCCCAATGACCACCGACGTCACCCGATCCTTCACCCGCTCCCTGCCCAAAGCGGAACTGCACCTCCACCTGGAGGGCACCCTTGAACCCGCCCTCAAACTCCGCCTCGCCCAGAAGCACGGGGTCGACATCGGGCAGTCCACCATCGACGAGGTGCGCGCCAGCTACCGTTTCAACGACCTCGCGTCCTTCCTGGCCGTGTACTACCCGGCGATGGAGGTGCTGCGCGACGAGGACGACTTCCACGACCTCGCGGCCGCCTACCTGGCCCGCGCCCGCCAGGACGGCGTCGTGCGCGCCGAGTGCTTCTTCGACCCGCAGGCGCACACGGGCCGGGGCATCCCGATCGAAACAGTGATCCGCGGCTACCACCGCGCCATCGAGGAGGCCCGCGAGCAGGGCATGTCGGCTGACTTGATTCTGTGCTTCCTACGCGACCTCAGCGCGGAATCCGCCATGGAGACGCTGCGCGCCGCCCTGCCCCACAAGGACATGTTCATCGGCGTGGGCCTGGACTCCGACGAGCGCGGTAACCCGCCCACGAAGTTCGCCGAGGCCTTCGCCCTGGCGCGCGACAACGGCCTGCGCGTCACCATGCACTGCGACATCGACCAGGTGGGCTCCATCGACCACATACGCTCCGCGTTGCTTGAGCTGGGCGCCGAGCGGCTGGACCACGGCACGAACATCGTCGAGGACCCGGCGCTGGTCGCCTACGCGCGCGACCACGGCATCGGCCTGACCACCTGCCCCCTGTCGAACTCCTTCGTCACGGAGGAGATGAAGGGGAAGGAGATCGTCGAGCTCCTGGAAGCGGGCGTGAAAGTCTCCGTCAACTCCGACGACCCCGCCTACTTCGGTGGCTACATCGCGGACAACTACTTCGCCCTCGCGGAGCGCTTCGGCCTGGACCGCGCAGCACTGGCGCGCATCGCGCGGAACTCGATCGAGATCAGCTGGGCGCCCGACCAGGACAAGGCGCGCCTTCTGGCCGGCCTCGACGCGTTCGAGGCGGGGGAGGGCCTCGTCTGACCCCCTCGCGCGGGACGCAGTCCACTGGGGAGGGCAGCCCCTGACGGGGGCGGGCAGCTCCGGCTCGCCCCCTTGTGCGGGCGGAAGCGGTGTGCCGGGGCGCATGGACCGTTCCCGGACCGGCCCCGTTGTCACAATCGGCCACGGCGTGGACGCGCGGGAAAAGGGGCGCCGTGGCCTGGCACTATGGGCCCATGAACTCCCACAGGCCGACGTTGTTGATCTCCAACGTCCTACCGGCGCGTCCGGGGGACCCGGCGTACAACGCGATCTGCATGCGCCTGTGGGACCGCCTGCTGAGCGCGGCGCTGCCGACGTGGAACGTGGTCCGCGAGTACGCGCAGGAGGACGGGCCGGAGGGCGCCCGCCTGCGCGCCCGGGGCGCCGACGCCATCGTCGTCATGGGCGGCGAGGACGTGCACCCGGCCCTGTACGGGCGCGCGCAGGGCTACGAGGGCGAGGGCCGCCACTGGTACCGCGCGGATCTGGGGCAGCTGGCGCTCATCGGCCACGCGAGGGCCACGGGCACGCCGCTGCTGGGGATCTGCCGCGGCATGCAGCTGATCAACGTCGCTTTCGGCGGCACGCTCGAACAGCACATCGAGGGCGCCGAGGGCACTCACACGAACCCCTCGATCCTCACCGACCACCGTTTCGTCCGCCATGGGGTCCAGGTGGTGGCGGGGACAGAACTGCACCGGGCGCTCGGTCCCTTCTTGACCGGAGCCTCGACAGTGGTGTCCTCGGCCCACCACCAGCGCGTTGAGGCAGCGGGGGAGGGGCTGGCGGAGTGCGCGACCGCGGAGGACGGCACCGTCGAGGCCGTCGAGCACCGCGACGCTCCGATCATCGGCGTCCAATGGCACCCCGAGGATCCCGCGGCCGACATCGACCAGCTGCGGGCGCTCCTGGCGCACCTGGACGCACGGCGCGCCCCGCGCCTCGAACGCGCCTCCACTACGCTGGCCGCCTGAGCGGGCGCAACGGTTGCCAGGTCCCCACGCACCACTGACTGCGGCTGCTTCCCTCGCGCCTGGGGATGCCCGAGGGGTCTGGGCGCCTTCCGGGGGTGCCAGTGCTTCTGGTGGACGAGCGCTGCGCCCACTACAGGACGCGGTTGTTCGCGCCGCGAGGGGGTTGTTGACATTGTGATGGGGTTGTCGACGCCGCGAGGGGGATATAACGCGCGCTCATGTCAACAACGCGCGTCGGTGCGGGTAACCCCGCGCTCGTGTCGACAACGCGCGTCGGTGCCGACAACCCGCGCTCACGGCGTCGGCGGCACGGTGGTCTGGGGGCTCGATCGGAACCAGGCCGTCAACCCGCGCTCACGCCGACGACATGGGCCGATGCTGGCAGCCCGCGACGATCCGAGTACCCCACGACGATGCGAGCACCCTGTGCCCGCACGTGACTGACGTCAGTACCCGTCGGCGGAACGGATGTGGAAACGGCGCTCTTGGCTGTCGCAGCGGCCGAGTGGTCTCCACAACCGCGCGCGCGACGGAGGAATGGGCAGGTCATAGGGGTTGACCGCGCGGGCCAGCTGCTCGCGCAGTGCGGGTATGTCCTCGAAGTCCGCCCACTGGTAGCGGCGGATGGTCCACCCCTCCTGCTCCAGCGCCCGCTGGCGCGCCATCCATGCGCGCTGCGCGGTGCGGAAGGCGCTGATCGTCGATCCGAGCTTGGCCGCGCCATCGGCCTCGCCCACGAGTCCGAGCTCGATGATCGCCCAGTCGGCCCGGAACTGCCCATCCGGCGTGTCGATCACGAACTGGGTCCTCACATCGTAGGGGCACACGCTGAGCACGACCCACAGCAGAGCCGCCTCCAGGACTGACTCGCATCCGGCGTCCGCGTTGTCGACGATCTGTTCGATGAGGATGTGCGACCGCCGGTAGGGCGATGAGCGCATTCGCGCGAGGATCTGACGTTTCACCTCGCGTTCGCGCCTGCGGGACGCGTCGGGTGATCGCGCGTCGAACCGTGAGAGGTGCCGGATGCCCATGCAGGCGGCGACGAAGGCGGGCAGCCGCTCCTCGGATGCGATGACGCGGATCAGGGCGTCGATGACGTCTTCGCACTCGAGGCCCGAGATACTAGTCGTCTGGTTCGTGGGCGGCTTGGTGAAGGAACGGACGGCGCAACCCGGAATGGTCAGCCCAGCGATGCGGACTTGCGGGAACGGATAGCGCTGGACGCGCCCAGCTGTGTGGATGGCGACGTTCGGATTCGATTCCCATAGAGGGATTCCGTGGGCCAGCAACGCGGATTCTCCGACGAACACCGGTGGCGAGGCGGAGGACAGGCGCACCGCCTGAAGCCGGTGGTATGCCACTTCGCGCCACACGTCGTACACGGGTGGTTGCTCCTCCACGTTCAGCGGGTGGAGGAAGAACCCCCTGCGCAGGCGGACGAAGGAAGGGTCCCGGAGGAAATCCGAGCAATTCTGGGCGGTCGATCGGACGAGTGCGAAATGGAACTGCGACATGCCTCCGTCATACGTGGTGGCGTCGTCGTCTTTCGAATCATCGTGGAGGGGTTGTGGACAGTCGACGAGGCGGGGGCCGGGCTGTGCGCGACCGCGCGAGGGTGGCGTCGGCACCGCGAGGGGGACGTTGACAGGGCGAGGGGATTGTCGGCACCGCGAGGGGGACGTTGGCACCGCGAGGGGGTTGTCGGCACCGTGAGGGGGTCGTTGGCACCGCGAGGGGGTTGTCGGCACCGCGAGGGGGACGTTGACATGGCGAGGGGGTCGTTGGCACCGCGAGGGGGATATAACGCGCGCTCATGTCAACAACGCGCGTCGGTGCGGACAACGCGCGCTCATGCCGACAACGCGCGTCCATGCGGCATCGCCAGTTGAACGGGTGCGGTCGGCATCGGCACGCGGCAGTCAGCCTCAGGCGCCTCCGCGGCAACCCTGCGCGCGGCGTCCCAGCCAATCGCGCGACGAGGCACGGCACACCTCGTCAACCGCACGGTGAGGGGCTGCGGCCTCGTCAACTGGACGGCGAAAGGCTGCGGCCCAGCCAATCGCATGGCAAGGCGCGTTGGGGCAGGAATCACGGGGACCGGGAAGGAGCCGCGCCGCACCGCCGCGCCGCCACGGCGCCGCGGCGGACGGACCCAGTGGTCAGTGCACCTCGAAGCCGAGGGAGCGGAAGTAGTCGCGGACTTTCTCCGTGGCCTCGGGAGACGGCGCCTTCGTGTCCTCCAGCTTGTACTTCAGCCCCAGGGAGTGCCACTTGTCCCTGCCCAACTGGTGGAAGGGCAGCACCTCAACACGGTCGATGACGTTCTTCCAGCGGCTGATGATCTGGCCGACTTGGCGGATGTTCTCCTCGTCGTCGGTCAGGCCGGGGACCAGGACGAAGCGGATCCACACCCGGGTGGGGCCGCCGCGCTGGGCGATGCGGTCGCCGAAGGCTATGGTGGGCGCCAGTTCCCGCCCTGTGGCGGCCTTGTAGGTCTCCTCGTTGCCGGACTTCACGTCCAGGAGCACCAGGTCGAGCTCGTCGAGCATCTGGTCGTCGCAGTTCGCCCCCAGGTAGCCGGAGGTGTCGATGCAGGTGTGCACGCCCATCTGCTTGGCGCCGTGGATGATGCGCTTGGCGAAAGCGGGCTGCATGAGGACTTCGCCGCCCGAGAGCGTGATGCCGCCGTTCGTGGCGCGGAAGATCCGCCGGTAGCGGGCGATGCGGCCCAGCAGTTCCTCGTCGGAGATGGGGGCCCCGTCCTTCATGAGGAACGTGTCGGGGTTGTGGCAGTACAGGCAGCGCAGGGGGCAGCCGTTGAGGAACACGGTCATGCGCGTGCCGGGGCCGTCCACGGCGGTCACCAGCTCCCAGGAGTGGATGGAGCCGAGGGTGCCTTCCCGCATCCGCTTGAGGCGTTCGGAGCGCTGGAGGTCGGTGAGTTCCTCGAGGCCCTCCACCCCCTGTCCGACGGTGCGGGCCTGGGGCGCCTGGAAATCCTGTTCGCGGAACGTGGGAAGCGGTAGTGCGGTGGTCGACATTGGTCCCCCAATCATATGGCGCCCGCGAATGGGTGGGCGTGGTGGCGGTGGTTGGTCTGTCCGGCCGGGCCGTGCGGCACCCTTGTTCCGCGCGGAGGTGCCCGGAGCGGAGCCGACGGCCGGGCCGTGCGGCGTCGTTGTTCTGCGCGGAGGTGCCCGGAGCGGAGCCGACGGCAGTGCTCGGAGTGGAGCCGACGGCCGGGCCTTGCGGCGTCGTTGTTCCGCGCGGAGGTGCTCTGCGCGGCGGTGGTCCGTCGTGGCTGCGGCCGTATCGTCCGCGGGCACGGCCGCTGCTCCGACAGCCGGCGCCGGGACTGGTGCGTGGGCGCTGAGAAGGGGCGCCGGAAGACCGGCGCCCCTTCCGCACCCGCTAGGGCTCAGGCGGAGTGGTGGAAGGTGCGGGACAGGACGTCCAGCTGCTGCTCGCGGGTGAGCTTGACGAAGTTGACGGCGTAGCCGGAGACGCGGACCGTGAGGTTCGGGT
>ERZ772977.1365-NODE-1365-length-12480-cov-3.240563_pt1 | contig 12480 bp, 15 predicted proteins | sample MGYA00511131_ERZ772977 | MGnify/ENA primary metagenome ERZ772977 (study PRJEB29015, sample SAMEA2737935) | human oral metagenome | biome: human oral; feature: human-associated habitat; material: dental | place: China | collected 2151 ...
ACAACACCACCTTCATTTTTGAGAATTGTCCAATTGAATTCATCAACTAGTTCAATATTTGGACGAAATTTCATTCCAACAATTGATACGCTCATTTTTTCACCTCTTTTATTTAATTGTAATTTCATTATAACATAATTGTAAATTGAGTACAGACCTAAAATTGAAAAATATATCTTTACTCTAAATATATATTATGTTATAATAAATGAATGGAAAGGTAAGGTGAATTATGTTAAAAAAATTAACAATCACGTCTGTAATGGCGGCTATTTTAGGAATTAACGGACTACAACAGTCCAATTATGTAGAGGTGGTTCAAGTATTTCCGAGAGTCGAGTTACTTCGAGCTGAAATTAGTAAGGAACAGTTGAAATCTTACTATATGCATCAATTACGACAATCAAGTCTTAAAGAAAATGAGATTGAGAGTGGAATCGAAGGATTGAGTAACGCAACAACTACAGCTGAGTTACAGGAAATATACGGAAAATATGTACAAATTGAAATTGACCGTATTCAACAAAAACGTGATGAGGAAGCAAAAGCTAAAAAGGCGGAAGAAGAACGCATTGCGAAAGAAAAAGCTGAGGAGGAAGCGAAGTCTAGGAAGGCGGAGCAAGAACGAATTGCAAAAGAGAAGGCTCAAAAACAAGCACAATCACAATCACAATCTGTAGAGCAATCTCAAGCTCAGCAAACATATTCTAATACATCAGCAAGTAGTAGTGGTTCTAAGATTACATTAGCACAATTCATGTTTGACGGTGTAATTTACAGTGGTGGATACAAGTTTACTTACTACTCACAGAGTGTATTACCGGGTGGTGGATTAAGTATTCCGGGACGTCACGTAAATGCTGACGGATTCGTTTCTGACGGTGATGGATATATTGTATTAGCAGGAAGTGCTCCTAAAGGAACTGTGTATGATACACCATTTGGTTATAAGGGTAAGATTTACGACCGTGGAACATATGGAAATCATTTAGATGTTTACGTGAGATAATTATAGAATGGAGGTTTATAGATGCTATTTAGAAGTGATAGAGATATTGTGATTGGTAATATTCACGAGAAAGCTCAAAAAACACTAGGTCACATAAATACTCGTAAATCTGATGAGATTTATGATTGGGTTATTGCAGGTGCACTAGCTGACTGGAAATTAGCAAGTGAGCTGATAATGTGGATTACAGCGATAGGTATTCCCACAATCATGTTAGGTTTGGCGTTCATATTTGGACAGTTGGATAATAAGATATTGATTCGAGTCATTGGATTAATAACATTATTAATTTGGATGTTTGTTTTATATAGATATACTCAGACCAAGAGTGAGTACAATCGTATTCGAAATGAACTATATAATAAGGAATTTACTAAAGTAGATGAGCACTTGTATCGAGCGAATGAGTATCGTCGTGACAACGTTGAGGTTTACTATCCGAATACATCCAATTACGACTTAGAGTACAAGGATGATGAAGAAACGTTCTTTTTACGAGGTATGATTAACTTCAATCAACTATTACGAATCACAAACTCATCAAATGATGGACAAGTATCGATGGTATTGAATTATTCTCGAAAACCGATTCGTCATACAAGCATTACAGTTCGTATTGACAATACTGAGGATTTACCAGTTGATTTTTTACAACAATGTGTTTATCAGTTAGAAAGGGCTGAACTTGTGGGCGTGTCAACGTTATCTAGTGAATTCGGATATGTATATGAGTTTGCAAACTTAGAGATTACTGTACGTATTCTCAAAGATAATCAATATAAAATCATGTTAGAAGATTATCAAAAATTAAATAATGAGGTGGCTTAATATGTTAAATTTAATGGCAGCTAGAGTGGGTACACACTATATTGTATCAGAGGATGTTATTGGATTAGTTGTTTTAGTGTATTTGATGTTATTTGTAATCGGATTAATGACAGTAATTGTATCGTTTATTGCAAACTGGAAATTATTTGAGAAAATGGGTTATGAGGGATGGCGTGGCATTATTCCATTTTACTCAACATATGTTTTAACAAAAGAGTTGTATGGCTCTGGAGGGTACTTCCTATTATTATTAATTCCATTTGTGAACATCTACTACGCATGTGGGTTGGCAAATCGACTAGGAAAACGATTCCATAAATCATTACGCTGGAGAATTGTGTTGTTAATGTTCTTTGGAACATATGGTGAATGGATTCTAGCATTTAGTAACGATGAGTACGATGATAGCGTTGAGTTTTAAACTCGACGCTTTTTCATTTAACTTTAGGTCTGTACTCAAGTTGGAAATGTGATATACTAACAATGTAAAGAAGTTCAAAGGAGATGTATATTTGAAATGAAACGTAAAGAAATGGTAGAATACTTAAATGAATCGGATGTAGTTAGATTGATGAAGATGGGACATCGATTTTCTAGTGTACTTGACTTAAGTTTAACAGACGCAATTGAGAAGTTATTGTCACTAGAAATCCACAATGGTATGTCAAGGGGAACATATGACCGTGACTTGATAAAGCATGTTATCTATATTAGCAAAACGAGTGACCATGAGTATGATTATATTATCAAAATTAAAGGTCGTGTTTGTATTAAATTTATGCCAGATGTGGAGTACATGATTCATGGCTTCGCAAAAAATTATGATGAAGCATTGAAAACTACAATGAAATTATTACACAAGGCTAAAAAGATGGATGATGCATTGAGTGCTTGGTAATTGGAAAGGAAGTATTTGCGTGAGTAAGTTAACACATGACTCCAATTGGAAATTTGAGGGATACATTAACGGAGTTCGATTTGATGATAGTGATACTTATCATTATACGTTGCAAGTTTTACAGTTTTGGCAAGCAGCTAATGTTCAATTTGACGATGGTAGAGTTCATCCATTCACGGATAATCATTTTCGTAAACCAGAATGCACTAGAGCTATTAAGTTTGCATTTGAGAGTTTGAAGGATACACATGTTCATGATGGAATGACCAATGTAGACTTAGTTGGACATTTAGTAGGTCTAATTTTAATCTTGGAGGATGATGAAACACTCGATGATTATCGAGAACGTTTGTTAGATTATATTTCAGAGAATGAGGATTTGAGTTATCATACAGACCACTTACAGTGGTATATAAAGGTGGCTCAGTTGAATAGGAGGATTATTTAGTATGATAGAGTCACAGCCAACACAAAAAGAAGTGGATTTATTTGAAGAAAAATTCGGAGTACGTGAGTCTAAGATTTCGTTTCGGATTGCGTTGAAATTTCACGTACCACTAGGGATTTGGCTTTTACTGTTAGGATTTGCAATTGCTAATCTAGATAATTTTGTAAATTTGGTTAAAAATTATGGATTGATGGTGTTAATCCACACATTCTTTATTCAATCGGCTGTAGAAACAGCACGTCAAGCTTCTATTCATGATTGGGAGTATCACAAGGCTAGATTTTACATGTTCGATAGACAAAGACGTGGATATTATGAAAAGATTCAAGAAGGTATTTCTGTTTCAGCAAGCTATCGAGTATCGTATATATTAATTTTAGGATTGTTTACAGTTGTAAACGCATTTACTAAGTGGGTGGATTATACAGTGATTTTAGGATACTTACTAGGATTCATCGTCGTACTATCTGTAATGTCATGGGGAGTTCATCGTGAGTTGAATGAATTGAAATCTTACAAAACAAAGTTAGAACCACAAACCGTGGAATTAAACGATTTCAGAGAACGAGTGATTGATGAATTAACTGACTATGTTAGATGGCGTCATGGATGGTTCATTGAAACTGTGAATGGTAATACGAGTGATGCTGCGTTTGCGATGGCTTATGTGTACGAAATGTTAAATATAGATAATGTACATGAGTTGAGTGAGACATTGAAAGAGATATTGAGCAAAACAAACACACGACGTGACAATTGGATTAATGACTTGGAATTTCAGTCAAACTACGTGGAAGCATTAAGTAATTTAATTCCATTGGTTCAAGAAACTGCTCCCGGAGAATATCCCGAATTCGATAAAACTAGAGAAATTGTGAAGGAGTTTTTAGATTAAAAAATGTTCTCAAGGGGTTGACACAAATCGCAATCTGTGCTATTATAATGATGTTGATTCGATTTTACCCTTTTTTGCGAATCAATTACGACTAGATGTGTCGGGTTTTTGACATCTGCGTCCCATCTTTTGCCAGTGGGACGCCCTCCTTTTGGATAGATGGCAGAGTGGTTTATTGTATCGGTCTTGAAAACCGACGACGGTCGTGAGGTCGTCCGTGAGTTCGAATCTCACTCTATCCTTAAACCTTGCTACGTAAAGTAGTTCAAGGATGTAAAACCATGTGGTTGTGAGAATGCTTAAATCGTCACTGTTTCGATGAAGGCTTCTAATAGTTAACACATACTTATAAAACGTTGTAAGTATGTGTTGACTTTTATAAGTTTACATCATCTAAATATAAAACGAAAACCAAGTTTTATATGCAATAACGACAAATAAATTTAGTACCGTTCGTTAAACGGGAATTTACGCTTGTGGAGAGTATACAAAGATGTGAGTAGTATTTGAATTTATTCAATGCAAAAACATACTCGATGAAGCAAGAATGAAACGTAAAAGTTTTATAACTTTTTATAAGTTTTCAGTAACGGTGATTCTCACTAATTAATGAGATGTAGCCAAGTTGGTAAGGCAATAGACTTTGAATCTATGTAGCAGTGGTTCGAGTCCACTCGTCTCAATTTTATGACCCATAGCTCAGTTGGTAGAGCACTCGACTGTTAATCGAGCTGTCGCAAGTTCGAGCCTTGCTGGGTCAGTTTACACGAATTTAGCTCAGTTGGGAGAGCGTCGGTTTTACAAGCCGAAAGTCGTAGGTTCAAGTCCTACAATTCGTATTGTACAACAAACACGGATGCATACGTGTTGAGGTGCTGGTTGATTGGAAAAACATGACGAGAGAGATGCTGGTTGGAGTCCAGTCGAGTCAACTTATTGACTCGTAGTTTAAGTGCTTAAAATAACCGTCTAAGTGGGTTCAAGTCCCACAGCACCTTTTAATTTAGTGGATGTGGTGGAATTGGCAGACACGCTAGACTTAGAATCTAGTGCCATTGGCGTGAGAGTTCGAGTCTCTCCATCTACATTTTAAATATTATTCGGGTTCTATGGTGAAGTGGTTATCATACTGTTCTGTCAAATCAGAGTCACGGGTTCAATTCCCGTTAGAACCGTAAAATTTTACATCGTTCGACTAGCGGTTAGGTCACAGCTCTTTCACAGCTGTAGCACGGGTTCAAATCCCGTACGGTGTACTAGAATAGATTGTTAGTTTAACTGGAAAAAATAACGAGCTTCTACCTCGTCGTTACGGGTTCGAGTCCTGTACAATCTGTTAATTTCATAATGGACGGTTAGTTTAACGGACAAAACGTAAGTCTACGAAACTTAAATTGTAGGTTCGACTCCTACACTGTCCTTATTGGATTGTTAGCTCAGTTGGTAGAGCAACGGACTTTTAATCCGTGGGTCGAAGGTTCAATTCCTTCACAATCCATATGATAATAATGGTGGTTATGATGGAATTGGTAGACATATCAAACTGTGAATTTGAAAGTTGTGGGTTCGAGTCCCACTAATCACCCTTAAAATTAGGATTGGTAGCTCAGTTGGTAGAGCATGGGAGTGAAGTCCCCAGTGTCGGTGGTTCGATTCCATCTCAATCCATTAATCGAGGACTTTTAGCTCAATTGGTTAGAGCACTCGGCTCATAACCGAGCGGTCGTAGGTTCGAGTCCTACAAAGTCCATTTACTTTTGGCGATATAGCCAAGTGGCTTAAGGCAGTAGGTTGCAACCCTACTATTCGCTGGTTCAAATCCAGCTATCGTCTTTATATTCTATGGGCATGGTGGAATCGGCAGACACACTGGACTTAAAATCCAGTGCTCATTGGAGCGTGAGAGTTCAAGTCTCTCTGTCCATATTTTTGCAAGTAATTGCAAAATTCGTTTCATTACGGAAGATGAAACGAAATAAAGGAGGAACTTATATGAAAAAGGTAAAACGACTCTTATTATTATCTACTTTATTGGTAGTACCAATGCTTACAGCATGTGGCAACAAGGATATTCTAGGATTAACGTATACATTTGAGTATGCGCAAGTTAAACTTCCAGACGGAAAAATCATTGAAGGTCAAGTTAAAGAATGGGCACGAGAAGATAAAACTGACAGTATTCGTGTGACATTTAAGGATGGAAAAGGTACGTACTTCACACATGCTACGAATGTAGTATTGTATAATAAATAGAAAAAGAGGTTGAATTGTATGATGTTGATACAGTTCAATTTAATGCGGATATAGTTTATTTGGTAAAACGATGGTCTTCCAAACCATTCTGGCGAGTTCGATTCTCGTCACCCGCTTTATTCTCTTATATTGGCCCGTTGGTCAAGCGGTTAAGACACCGCCCTTTCACGGCGGTAACACGGGTTCAAATCCCGTACGGGTTATTGACCATTCATGGTAATGGTTATTTTACTTCGGTAGCTCAGTTGGTAGAGCACTCCATCGATAATGGAGAGGTCTATGGTTCGAGTCCATAGCGAAGTATCGGAAACGAATAGTTACAAGATATTCGGGTTTCGCTGATGATAGCAAAGATTGTTCTTGCAAAACAATCACAGCAACTCTAGAGTTAGATGGATTGGGGATGCACCTGCAGAATCAAGGAGTAGACTCCCAAACGTCGGTGTTTTCACTGTTTTACACTGACCAAGCATAGACCGTTCAACCGCTGAGTCCGAGGGCGGCCAACTGTTAAGATTAACTTACAAAACGTTATAAGCATGTGTTGATTTTTATAAGTTTACATCATCTAAATATAAAACGAAAACCAAGTTTTAGATGTAATAAAGGTAACCAAATTTAGTACCGTGCGTTAGACGGGAATTTACGCTTGTGGAGAGTAAAAGAAAATGTGAGTAGTATTTAAGTTTACTTAGTACAAAAACATACTCGATGAAACAAGAATGGAACATAAAAGTTTTATAACTTTTTATAAGTTTCCAGTAACGGTTGAGCACACCTTAAGTGCTACGGTGGAAAAACAGTGATTATATTACACGGGATTAGCTCAGCTTGGTAGAGCACTTAGTTTGGGACTAAGGGGTCGCAAGTTCGAATCTTGCATCTCGTATTACACATTTAGATTAACAATTTAATAAAGAACAGATTACACAAACCAACTTTTACAATTTTTACGAATGGGATGTAGATTCAAACTTTAATATAGAACCTATAATAATGAATGTGATGTTGCTAGGTGTGAATGTATTAATCAACTATAAATCTAAAATGTGTACAAAATATTTTAAAATAGAATCTATAAAATAACAAACTCAAGTTATTATAGACATGTACCGTGCGTTAGACGGGAATTTACGTCTGTGGAGAGTACTAGAACTTGTGAGTAGTATTTCTAATACAAAAACATACTCGATGAAACAGAAATGAAACATAAAAGTTTAACACTTTTTATAAGTTTTCAGTAACGGTCGTAGGTTCAAATTCTACATTCCGTATTTTTGGGGAATTAGCTCAATTGGGAGAGCGTCTGCGTTGCAAGCAGAAGGTCGTCAGTTCGATTCTGACATTCTCCATAGCCAACATTTTAAAATCCGCTAGTAGACGGTTACATGGAACACGACATGTGCACGATGTCAACTCATCATCCGAGTCGTTCTGGATGTCCGTTGAACAAGGCGGAATTGTTGGTAATCTAGGACAATCAACCAACCAGCTCACTGGGGACAAGTCGACCGTAGATGTTGTCGTGGGTGAACGTTTCTGATGTAGGAATTACGGGACGCATCGGAAGAATAGACGGGTGGTGACCGTCGGTTGCTGTGAAGTAACGCACCACAGATTTTTTATTTTTGGTAATTAATTTTATGGAGGAAAAAGAGGATGAAAAAGTTTTTCACGGATGAAAATGGTACTTTTTATAAAGGTTTTTATCGTGGATTTTTAGCGATTGTAACAATTGTGTTATTGGCGATTGCTCGATTTACGTTACTTGTTTATATTCCAGTAAACACTGTTGGTGTGCAAGTAAATGCGTTCAGTGGAGTCAAGGATACGACATTACCGACCGGTTACCATGTGGTGATTCCATTCGTTGATAAAGTATACAAATTATCAACATCTGTTCAATCAAAAACGATGACGAAAATCACAACACAAACGAAAGACGGTCAATGGTTGAACACAGATATTGACGTAAAGTATAAAGTTAATAAAGATAAGGCGATGACTGTATTTGCAAACTATACTACATTAGAGAATGTGAACGAAAGTGTTGTTTCACCAGCTGTACAACGTGCGATTGAATCGGTTACTGGTAACTATGACATTTATGATGTTTTAGGTGCGAAACGTACAGAAGTGTATAATGCGATTGATGAAGCATTGAAGAAAACATTCGAAAAATACGACTTAGAATTCGTATCATTTACCATTACTGACCAAGATGCAGGTGACGAAATTGAATCAGCGATTCGTAATGAATCTGTGAAACAAAAAGAAATTGATACAGCGAAACAAGAGCAAGAAAAAGCTCGTGTGGAAGCCGAAACTAAAAAAGTTCAAGCACAAGTGGACGCTGAGACATTACTAATTCAAGCTAAAGCGGAAGCAGAAGCGAACCAAGTATTGTCGAACTCTGTAACTGACAATCTTATTAAGATGAAAGAAGCAGAAGCTCGTTTGAAACATGGTTGGGTTGAAGTTCAATCTAATGGTTCTGTAATTACAAATCATTAAAATTATCGCTCACTTTCGTGAGCTTTTGAATGCGAGATATATCAGCGGTCAGATTGTCGGTCTCATAAGCCGAAGGTCGTGGGTTCGAGTCCCACTCTCGCAATATGCGTGAATCAAAGACGTTTCTCTTTTGCGTCGGAAAATAATAATGAAGAATTAAGATGGATGGATTCACGCTTGCATCCATCGGGACTGAGTTTGCGGTTACTCGCTCGACTTCGTCGAGTTAAAATCGCATATTTTTAAGTTGATGGTGTTAATGGTTAGCACGTCGGTCTCCAAAACCGAAAGTCTAGGTTCGAGTCCTAGTCGGCTTGTTTCTACAACACAAGACGTTCAGCATTAACGTCAGAAAATAAAAAATGAATGCTTCGGAATAGACGATGTTGTGGTGCGAATTGCAAGCGTCTTTTTCGACGGTGGTTGTCTAGTGGGGTTACACCGAATAAAGAACTGTTTTTCTGAGACCGTAGATACCGGGACTAGATTTGGAGTGGATACGTTCCACCAAGTCACACATATAATAGGTCTCAAAATCGAGCGAAGTTGTGGGTGGCAACGATGTGCTTGATGATGTAATTAGTGCAGCTGAACGGTTCGTCACCAGCTCCAAGTATGTGCGAGACATTGAATTGTCAACTAATTACATATCTGCTAGTTTAATTCAGTAGGTAGAATGCTCGATTTGTAATCGAGACGTCGGTGGTTCGATTCCATCAACTAGCATTGGTGCAGCTTATGCACATACCGAGTACAAGAAAGAGCGATAAGTTGTATTCGAGTTATGAGATTTTTGACGCTCATTGATTTTCAAAATCTCATTTTAAGTCGGAGAGTTACTCTAGTGGTTGATGAGGTCGGTTTGCTAAACCGGTAGGTCGCTGAAAAGCGGTGCAAGAGTTCGAATCTCTTACTCTCCATTATTTTCAACAAGCACGTATAGTCAAGCGGCAACGACAGCTGACTGTAAATCAGCTCTCTTTCGAGTTCGGTGGTTCGAGTCCATCTACGTGCATAGGTGTCTGAAACACTGAAATTAACGAGTCTGATTTTTACATTAGGTCAGATACGCTAGACCTCCTTTCAAATATGATTGTCATATTATTAGGTAATATGACAATCAACTCTTTTTCCATGTGACTTTTGGGAATTGGTCACATGGTTTTTTAATACACTTATTTGTGAAAATAATCACAAATATTTTCGGAAATTTCTTACGTTTGAGTCTTTACTCATTTCTAGAATGTGGTATACTATAATTGTGGTTAATAGAATCAATTAAGTGGGGATGATTGAAAATGGAAAGAGAATATGAATACGTAGTAAATGCAGCAATCGAGTCTAAATTTAAACCGAAACATGGCGAGGATGTTAACGAGACATTTCAAGATGAGATGAAGAAAGATGTACCAAGTTTATACGAAGCTATGGACAAGCTTGTTGGAGAAGTGATGTCATACTATCAAGAAAGAGTACTTCTTTTGGAAATGTTGCAAGTGAAAGATTTACAAATTGCTGAATTAGAAAAAGAGGTAAAAGAGTTGAAACATGAATTGAGTCTTGAAGACCGTGAGGTGAAATAATGGGAATTCGATTGAACTATGAATTAACGTTCAAAGACGGAACAACTTACGAGCAAGGTCTTATTTGTGGAGAGTTTCGTGATGGAGTTGTTGAGATTCTTCGTGAATTATATCCAGATTCAACGGATTACGTTTTTACAAAAGAAATCACTGACAAGCAAGAAATCAAGGACTTTTGTCGTGCGTATTACGACTGGTTTATTGATGAGCAAATTATAGTTGTCTATGATGACGGTGACGAGTTATGGTTGGAAGAACAAGTTTTCAATTTAGGATACTTGGGTGACTACGAAGAATTTCAGAAGATGGTTGAGAATGGTGTATGTATAGATTCCGTAAGACCAGCTGTAATTGAAGAATTTCATCCGATTTTCATAAGTGCTCACCGAGATACATGGTACTTGGAATCGAATGACCAAGATTACTTATCAAAAGAAGAACTAATAAAGTTCATTAAGTTCTGGGATGACGTACTTTACGGTGAGAACTTATGTTTTGGATTCAACACTAACGATGTTGAAAAAATTAAAATAAGTATTTGTTGAACGGGGTGTGAACGTGGCAATTGATTTAGATTATTTAGTGGAATTAAAGACAGGAGAACAGATTCGACGTAATTACGTACGTGGACAACTTCGAGATGTTGTATACGATGTCATCATGGACATGGACGAGAATTTATTTGGACGTGGAATGACATTGACCGAGAAGAAAGATTTAATCAAGTTCTCAGAACTATACACGAAACATTGTCCAGATGGTGCTTTTAATTTCGTATGCGGCTGGACTGACAAGTTCGGAGATGAATTACGAGCATCGTTCAACAAATACAATTTTGACAATTTCGTGAACATTGCACTGGATGAAACGAATAAAATTTGGTACATTGAAGATGCAGTCGGAGATAGTTTTCCAGCTGTGTTTTTACCATCTCACATGGAATGGTGGGATTTAGGTGGAGCATACTATGATGAAGAAGTGACAAAAGAAGAATTGAGAATTTTCATCGCTTACTACGAACGAATGATGAATGGTGGTAAATTATGTTTTGGTTATCATGTAGATAAAATCAAAGAATTATATGTAAAAATTTGGTAAATGAAATGGAGAGTGAATGAAATGTCAGATAAGTTTAGTCCGATACCATTTAATGCGGTGGAAGAATCAAAAACTGTGGCAGTTGAACGAGTCGATATTACTTCAGTAAATGATAAGATGAATGAACTTGAAAATCGGATTGTCAACATTGAGGTGAAATTGAATAATATTTTAAATAAATTGAACGATATTGATGATAAAATCGATAATAAATTTGATGATGTGGTGGAACGGTTGCGAAACATTTACATTCTCATATAAAAATAAAGTTGATTTATATTTTACATTGAATGCATTTACATATATGACAATAAATATAAAATCATGTAATCAATATTTATTATTACAGAAGAGGTAACACTTTGTTAGGTTCGTGTGAGCTACGTAGTGTTGTTTTTAAGATTGGAGTGGGAACATGAATGAATTAACTGGATTTCAAGAATCCATAAAATACGCAGCTGGAGCTGGTTGTTTGATTGTAATTGCTAGTGCAATTATATCAATTATGATAATGGAAATGCATTTGAGACTTGAATTTACCGACAATCCAGACGAAGAAGCTAAAATTGACAATTTAATAGGTCGTATCTTTCAATTGGTGTGTGTCGGAGTAGTCATCTTTGTATGGAATTATTTAGTTACACATTACGTGTGAGTATTTTAAAATTGGAGGACTAATTTGATGGAGTTTGTGATTTTAGCGAAGATGTTTACACCATACATATTGCTATTTTTCATGGTAGCGACACCAGTATGTGGAATTTATGACATGTATGACAGATGGAAGGAGAATCAATTAACTGTCAAATATGTGATAACATTCGTAATTCAATACGTGATTGCTACTATTTTGTCTTACTATGTTTATTGTGAAGTGATTATTCTATCTCCATAGACTACACGATAGAAAGGATATATTGGTTGGACTGGACTTGTTTGTTTATTGTTTATACT
>ERZ772977.1366-NODE-1366-length-12477-cov-24.637900_pt1 | contig 12477 bp, 10 predicted proteins | sample MGYA00511131_ERZ772977 | MGnify/ENA primary metagenome ERZ772977 (study PRJEB29015, sample SAMEA2737935) | human oral metagenome | biome: human oral; feature: human-associated habitat; material: dental | place: China | collected 2151 ...
CATCACCCCCGCCAGCCTCGAAGAACTCTTCCTCGAATTCTACCAAGACGGACAAAGCGGGCAGGGCCAAACCCACGGTAACCAACGCCAACAACAGGGCAACCAAAACCAACAACAAGGAGGGGCCAGCCATGCTTAACCTCATCCAAATTCACCTCCGCACCCACCGCTTCTTCCTCCTCGCCTGGCTCACACCACTCACCTTATTCTTCGCATCCATGCCCAGCGCCTATAGCAATAGCTACACAGATGCAGAATCGCTGGCCAAAGTACGGGAACAGATGAGCAATTCATTCGGCCTGGTAGTGATCTACGGGAAAATCCCGGAACCATTCAACTACGCCACCTGGACTGTTTGGGAAACCACTAGCTGGGGGTTCATCCTTGCTGCAATCATGGGCCTATTACTGGGTTCCAGTGTGTCCCGGGGTTTGGAGGAAAGCGGCCAGGCGGAACTGCTGCAATCTAATGGTCTCTCCGCCGGAGTACTTCGCCGCGCCGCACTCACCGTCACCATCCTCACCAGCGTCTTGTGGGGCGTGCTGGTAGCAGTCAGCCTCTGGACAAACGCAGGAATTTCCAATGATTTTACTGCTAGTGGCAGCCTTCTCACCGGATACTCCGCTTTCCTCCTCACCTGCTTCTTTGGCCTACTGGCCATCATTGCCGGGGAAGCACTCGGCTCGGTGCGAGCAGCCCGGCAGACTTCCTTCCTGGCAATACTCATCACATTTAGCACGCGGGTTATCGCCGACGTGTACGACCACCCTTGGCTGCATTGGCTCACACCCTTTGGCTGGATCAGGGTAGTGAAACCGTATCAACATGACGGAAACCACTGGTTGCCCACAATAATATTCACCATAGTTCTGCTGCTCATGTCCATTCCTATTATTAGGGTCGAACGGGATCTACATTCCCAATGGGTGCAGCTGCGGCCCCGCAAATACCGGGCCGCCGGCTGGGGCCCATGGTCGCTGTGGTGGCGACTCCAAGGGCCTGTGATCGTATGGTGGGCTGTTGCCATCATTTTTGTTTCCACCGGATTTTTCGCCATGACTGGGGAAATGAACAGCGTAATTGAAAACTCTCCCGGAACAGCAGAGCTAGCGGCACAAATGGTGCCAGATTTGCAGAATGCGTATGCCTACATGTCCGGAATCATCGTGGGTCTTATCGTGTGCTGCATGGCGATCCAACTAGTGCTCGCCGGGTACAAAGCGGAAAACCAGGGATTGGTCACGCTCATTCTTACTACCGAGCAACGCCGCCCCATGCTCTTTCTCCAAAACTTCCTCTACACGATGATTGCCACCATCATGACCTTGATCCCCGCGGCCTTTCTCTCTGCATACGCTGCCATCGCTGATTCCCACGTTTCTGATGATCAGTTCAGTACCGTGGTATGGGCAATCATTGACCTGATCGCACCAGCGGTAGCATGCTGCGGTATTGCGGCATTATGCTTGGCAATTCGGACCAGCATCATCGCATGGCTGGTAGTGGCAACCTCGGGTTTCCTGTCGTTCTTCGGGTCGTTACTAAAACTGGATAAGTGGGTGTTGGATTTGTCGGTGTTTGCGTGGGCCCCACACACGGTGGATCATTATCGTGGCGCGATTGTGCTGTTAGCGATTGGGCTAGGTTCCTTGCTAGCGGGCACCGTGATTTTCGCCAAACGAGACATCATGGCATAGAGGTTAAGGAGATTGAATACTTGTAGCATGAGTGAGGCAAGCACCTGTTGGTACTCCCCAAAGCCTCTACTCATCATTCTCCGATAAGGATTACATTTCCCCGCGCCATAAGATCAGACCCTAGTTATGGTAAGCGATACGAAATAAATCTTCGGAGGAAAACAAGCAGCATCCAGTAAAAATCCTTTAAAAAGTCCTGGTGGGAAGCTATAATGGTCGCACAGCTCACCTAGGGAGATTAAACACCATGCCGCAAACAGCACGAGTACCAATCAATGAGAAAACCCTCCAATGGGCACGTGAGCAAAGCCGGATGGAACGCGATGAACTGGCAAAACATCTCCATGTTCAGCCTCATCGCATTGATGAGTTTGAGACGGGCAAGGCACAACCAACTTTTCGACAACTCACTCACATCGCTAAAAAACTGGATCGCCCGTTGGGTTTCTTTCTTGCGCCACCACCAGAACACTCTGACCTGCCGGAAGCAGCTGATTTTCGAGGTGGAACCTATGATGATCTCCCCGCTGATTTAGCGCGGGAAATGCGGCGAGCAGAACGGTATCGGAAGACCATGTTGGAACTTAGTGGTCGGCCAGATCAACAATTATCTTTTACCCAAATCACCTGGGATAACATCCCGAAACAGGCCAGTAATTTACGCCAACAACTTGGTCTTTCTGAATCCTTTGCCCCGAAGTATTCTCAACCTCAACAGGTTTTTACATTCTGGCGTAATTTGCTGGAGTCTTGGGGATTCCTCGTGTTCCAGACCACCAAGATTTCTCTATCTACGTTTCGGGGACTGTCCATTTACCACAAAGAATTACCTATTATTTTAGTCAATGGCGCCGATAGCCCGTATGGCAAGGTATTTACACTCTTTCATGAGCTTGCTCATGTGGCCAATCGAACCAGTGGTCTTTGTGCGTTACAGGAAAACTCCCATGAAGAAATTATTGCTAATAGGTTTGCCGCAAATTTCCTAATGCCTGAGGCAAGCGTGCAGAAACTCACCGAATATATTGATGCCGCTAACCCGTATGAACAGGCAGAACAGCTAGCAAAAGATCTCAAGGTCAGCCCACTGGCAGCTGGAGTACGGCTTCGAACCTTCAACATTATTAGTAATGCTGATTTAGCAAAAATACGTGGTCAAAGCGATAAGAATTGGAATCAGCAACGAAAATCACGCAAGCACAATGGTAGTCACGTTCCCCATTGGCGACTACGATACCGCGATCTCGGCACCACCTACATAGGAGCCGTCGCCCAGGCGTTAGAAGATCAGCGTGTCGATATGATGGATGCAACTTATCTTCTTCACGCAAAAATCCCCACAATAGAAAAAATGCTTGATGAGTATTACGGCACTGGGGGAACAGAATGAAACACACTCTAGACAGCAACATCCTTGTTAGGCTCATCCAACGTTATCCATATCAAGTAAAGACCATTGACTTTTTCACTTTCATCCGCCACCAAAGATGAAGCTTCTAGAATTCCCTCTATATTCGATAATCAAGTGAGTATCTAAATCGCACATCAGATGATCTTATATCTATTTCACTGGTACCCTAGGAAAGAACAACTGATCGACTATGGGTATGAGGTGGTTCCGTGACGCAGCTTCCGCCGTCGCAAAGCATCGACGATGACTACACGTTCCGGCTACTGGGGGTCCTCACCGCGGCCGGGCGCGAAACCGCCGAAGGGTGGAGCGAAATAGGATTGCTTATCAATTTCGACCCCAACACGTACGAATTACGCACATTCAGCAACGTTGTGTGGCGCGGCCAACACTATGATTCCTGGATTACCGATGCACTGCAAAACGAGCTGATAAACACGGCACTCGGTTGGCTTAAAGCGCTTTACGACGCCGGGTATCCGCTCTGGACCTCCATGTTTCTGGGAATAAATTCCGATAAGCATTTCTTATGGGAACCCAGCTATGAGGCGGATTTCGGCCCGTGGCGGGTCGATCTGGAGGGCGACAACTGGCCTGCAGTGGCGGCCGGGCTGCGGAAGATGGGAACAGATACGCAATGAGCCAAGAAGAACAACAAAAGCGAAATGACGATGCGTGGACTGAAATCTGCGCCGCCATAAGCACGCCAGAAGTGGAGCTATTACAGCTGCTCATAAAGGATGATAGTGGTGATCTTAATGAAGCAGTCGAATACCTGTTTGGCACAGCTGTGCATCAAGGAACGCTGTACGACATCACCTTACCTGTCCTGCGATTCTGCGTTCGTATGCTTGACCAGTTCAGTCTTGAGGCAACGGAGTGGGTGGTGGTATGGATCCAATTGGTTGGGAGCATTATCCGAGACTTTCCCGAAGATCCATACGCGATACAGTTGCACAAGGAGAACGCTTCCGTGGTGGAAGCCTTGCTTGCGCTCGACGCCAAGAAAGGTGGCGAATACTATACGCGGGCTTTAGGAGCATGGGCCTGGTATTTTGACGCAGAAGATGAGCTAGCCTACAGGGTTCGTGCCCGGCTCCGGGAATATCCAGTCGATGGTGGCACTGTTGCCGCGTTAGGGGCCTGGGGCGGAGACACCAGCGCCTACCTCACCAGCGATGACCTGGGCGTACGAACAGCCGCCGCTTTTCATGACCGCAGCAAGGCGGGGACAGCTGCGCTAATAGAAGTATTATCCGACCCGAAAACTGAAGACGTCTGGGAACAAATTATCGAACCAGATGGGCGGATTGATGATGTGGTGGAAGAACTAGTTGCCCGCGATCTGAGCGGGATTGCTGAGGCAGAGCGCACGCGTCTGGAATCTCTGCCTGTATTCTGCCTCTCCATCTACTACCAGCCGTGGAAACCTTTCCTGCAACTCATTAACATAGGAAATGGCAACGGGGTATTGAATACGGAAGCAACCGCACGATTCCTAGGCGCTGTGGTAGACGATGACAGTCTCTGGTACAACGACCCGTACACAACTGACGCGCTCAAAAAAGCCGGACTGCCTTCTAGCAGGGAGGAGTTGCGGAAATTAGTAAAGAGCATGAGGGAATAGCCTGACCAGGTTCCTCTCCCCCACATCCGCTACCCGCCCACGATGACGCGCCGCGTGAGTCCTCGCCGCCCGGCGCGGATGCCCACGGTCCAGGCGGATTTGTTGCGTATGAGCAGGTTGTCTAGTCATTGCTTTCCGATGCACTGCAAAACGAACTGATAACCACGATACTTGGCTGGCTTAAAGCGCTTTACGACGCCGGGTATCCGCTCTAAACCTCCATATTCCCGGGGATAAATGCCGATACACGCCTCTTACAAGGCCCAGCGACACAGAAGATTTCGGCCCCTAACGAATTAGGTGGGAAGGCAATAACTAGCCTTTGGCAGCAGCTGGGTTCCAGACGATAGCTGACTAAAATATTCCTCATTACCCTTGAACTCGACCCCGAATATGATCCCGAGCTCGCGTTCGAAGCGCCATTCTAACCTCATCATAAATAGTGGTTGAAGTTTGTTCCGCAGTCTCAACTGATGCCACTAAAGCGTACTTAATCTCTTCTTTTTTGCGAAGATGCTGCGCATCATCCATGCATTCAACATGGATAGAGAAAGCATCTCCCTCTACAAAAGTCATGGCACGAGTCCCTTCAATTATTTCATGCTGAAGGCTGCCTCTTCTTGCCGCATAGTATTCAGCCTCAGAACGATCAACTGTTTCCAGACCATTTTCTTCAAATTCAAAATATACTTTTGAACCACGATATTGATTAAGCGTACCGACTGTTGGCGCTGCAAATGCAAGTGTAACTGTAAAACGATGCCATTCCGCTTTGGAACGAAGCGACAGGGGCAATGGAAGACTGTAAGTATGTCGTTGATCTTTCGCAATGCTTCCGCCTGCAATCACCACTGCTCTATTCCTTGCCGAAAAACCTAAGCGACTGGGATCAAGACAACCATAGCCCAGAAGTGCAGTTAATTGTTTGCGAATTTGTCCTTTGGGTAGATCAAGATCTTTACCAAGATCTTTTTTCCATTCTCCCCAACTACTGGCATGCACCAAAAGAGCACGAACAAGGAGGGGATGATATAAGGCATCAGGTAAATTATTCTCCGAATTTCCTTCTTCCAAAATATCGAAAAGCTTGCTAGCTTCATGTGTCACTAAAGCAGCAGCATTACTCGTTCCAATACAAAACTTTGTGCCATTGATTGCACCCCCTCGACTAGGAACAGCGGCACGCACCCCTGGCCCAACTATAGAAGAATCCGCAATCTCTAAATCAATATTTCCTTGCTGTTCTGATGTCATTACTGGGCGTTCATACACCACACGCCCGCCCATATAATACAAATCTGGTTTAATAGATCGATTGACACCAGGCCCTCGCCCACTATAGTGTGCGGGAAAATTAGCACGAGTAATATCTAGAACGGTATCCGGGACATCAATAGCATCTGCTTTATCATTATGTGTAGCACCTATAGTTAAGACATTGATGGCATCACCTGGCGAAAGAATTCCCAACAACAAGGAATTATTAAAAGTTGCCTGAGCTGCTGCAGTTCGCGCAGATTCAATATTGCTCGCGTCCTCGATAGGGATCGTGATCGGGATTTCATTATGGTTACCAGCACTCACGATAAATAATAAATTATAATTAACTGCAAGCCAATCAAGCACTCTTCCGCCGGGACTCATCCTGCGAATAAGCACGCGGGCTGTGTCACCAACAGACAGATTAATAATACGTACGCTAGGCGCCACAGCCTCACGATCTCCATCGCCCTCTATGATCCTTCTAACTGTTCTAATCAACAGATCAGGAAATAAAACGTTGGAGATTACCTGTTCCGCACAACCAATACCTTCTACAGATTCCATAATTGGACGCACATAAAGAGGCCTATCCAATGGGGCATCAGGTTCATTTAAATCCCCATGGATAATTAGTGACGCCATTTCAGTACCATGCTGACGCTTTATTACCGGATAATGATCCTCAAGATCATCGGGATCATCTATTATTAATCGTCCTCGGAGGGCACCATGATTCGAAACAGGTAACCCATCAAGCAATGCAACCCTTGGCTTTCCTTGAACTCGCTCCCCCTCATTAAGAGCAATGCCTCTTATTAGATCATCATCAGCGATTGAATCATTATCTTGCCACCCAAGAGCCATTGGCCTATATGGGCTAACAAACATGATCTCATCAACTGTTAATAGTTGAACAGATTCAGCACCTTTTGCTAGAAACAATTCCACTTGCTGTATTGGCAACTCAACTAAAAGCGCATGGTAGTTAATTTCTGGAATCAGGACTCTGCTGATGACTTTTCCAGCCACATTCGATACATTATTCCTAACAATCTCTTCAGCTTTAATCTGCTTGATTTTATCCTGCCGATACCATAATTCCACTTCAACTTGAACGAAACTCTGAGAGTTTCCAATTACTTCAAGTCGTTCTTTCCATTCCTCATAAAGACCTGTTTCTTGAATCCGATCTTGTGGGCCCCAATGCCTGATAGCAACAAGTTGTTGAAACATTTCTTTGAATTTAGAAAGCCCCCAATCCAATGTCACCTTTGGATCCGACTTCCATTTTTCAAAAAGCTGCAAGAGCTCTTCAATGGCCGTCATGTTGGACATTGCTAGATACAAAGAATGCGCTACTGGCTTGTCAGTTTTGTTTCCTTTGTCATCCTTTAAATAAAAATCGTCATCTGAGTCAGCAACATCACCTACGAATTCAGATAGGAATTCGAGTCCCTCAATCCTGTTGATGGCATTACAAAAATCTTTGACACTACCAGCGAGGTCAAACACAATAACTAAATTTGGATCGACTTCATCCGGGATACCAACCCCCATTTTTGCCCGCTGAGCCTCAAAAGCACTAACAAGCTTACGAAATTGCGGTTCAATCCGAGTTGCTTGACGACCTGGATTTGGCTTGACCAAATTCGAACGACCTCTTCCAGGCCTTTTGGGTCGTTCTCCCACTATTGCGGGACCAAAGGTTAGAAGTGGTCTTGATTCATTAGTCATTGTGTCACCTGTTCACGGCGATGTTCAATACGTTCTCGTGCAATACGACGCATATTAACATCTGGAGATTCCAAAATTGCACGACGGCGAACGTCCAAGGCAAATTCTTCTAGTTCAGCAAAGCTAGCACCAGCAAGTTTATCAGCTAGAGTTCGTGGCGTGTACCCAAGATCTCCACCAAATCGAGAGGCAAGTTTTTCTAAAAACCTGACAGCCTGCGCACGTGTAGGCGTCGCAAGTTTAACCTTAATTTGGAAGCGCCGCCATGCTGCACGATCCAACAATTCGCTGTGATTGGTCGCCCCGATGAAAATGACATGTGCCGGAAGTCGATCGATCTGCAGCAAAAAGGTCGATACTACGCGCTTGATTTCGCCTGTTTCATGCTCATCAGAGCGTTCTTTCGCAATGGTATCAAGTTCATCAAAGAACAACACGCACCGACGAGTCCGCACAAATTCGAATGCATCATCCAAGCGAGCCGCAGTTTCACCAAGAAAACTAGAGATAATATTTTCGTACCGAATAACATAAAGTGGCAGCATTAATTCAGCCGCAATCACTTCAGCTATAGTTGTCTTTCCATTACCTGGTGGACCTGATAGCAGCAGTCGATTCCGAGGCTCAATACCATAGCTACGAAGCAGATCACCACGTTGTTGCTCCTCGATAAGCTCAGTCACCACACGACGTGGAATAGGTGCCAATTCCATATCATTTAGCCGCCGCTCGGGGGTGACTTTATAAACGAGATCATGCACTGTAGCAGTGCGATCATCACTCATGCCCTGGCTACTTTGCCCTGTTGTGGTAATAATTTCAGATAATCGATCAGCAAGAAGATGATGCTGTTTAGCCCGCTCCTCTGCAATTACTGATTCAACGAGAACTTTGAAACGCTCCCGGTCACCTTGTTTTTCTGCTGTTACAAGGTCCAGAAGCAGGTCAGCACGTGCCACAATCCCTGCCTCCTTCAAATAGATATTCCACTTAACTCTCGTGTGAGTTTACCGACAAGCACGTAATTTTACTGGTAAGCCGCACTATAACACCCTCGTAAGACATTTTTCTAGCAGCTACTTTGCCACTTCAATTTCCTGGCTCTTGGCTCTCCCCCCACATCCGCTACCCGCCCACGATGACGCGCCGCGTGAGCCCTCGCCGCCCGGCGCGGATGCCCACGGTCCAGGCGGATTTGTTGCGTATGAGCAGGTTGTCTAGTTCGTCGGCGCTAGCGTCGGGCAGGCGGGCGAGGAGATAATCTGCCACTTGGAGACCGTCAGCCTGGTTGTGCAGGATGTACATTGCGGTGGCTATGTGTTGGCGGCCCATCCGGGAATTGTTGCCGGAGCCCATGCCCCACACGCGGTAGTCGTCGAGGGGGACGCTGAGTTCTCGGCAGAGTGTTTCCATCAGGGTGTTGTTGAGGGCGATGGTGTAGCCGCGGTGACCTGCGGATTGCCGGTGTTCGGTGAGCGCGGCTTGGATCCATTCCCAGAGGGCGGACGCCATTTGTTTGGGAATACCCTCGTACAGGGCTTTGCAGGTGACGTACTTTGTGGAGTTGGTTTCTAGCGGTCGCCAGATTTCGTCCATGAGTCACCCTGCCATCTTGTCGCTTCCGTACTTTGGCTTCACTCCCACCCTACCTGTTGCGGGTGACGGATGAGTGCTTTTGTTGGCTGATGGTGTCGCGGCGTGGCGCAGGTGTGACTTGTTAGGTTTAGAGCAGGAGTTGCATGGCTGCTTGTTCCTGCTTCGCCAAGGATTTCAGCAATTCTGATGCTTGTTCAACGTGGGTTCGGTCACCGGTTGCGCCAACCTGTTCGAATAGCGCGATCACTTGGGACCAATCGTGCGCAATATTTATGAAGGCGTTGTGGGCCGCGTTGATGTTCTCCGCCCCGGTGAGCTCGTGGGCTTCCTGCAAGAAATCCCGGTACATATTGCGGAATAGGGCCCCGCCAGTGCCGGCACGCTCCATGAGCATGGCGGTGATGGCAAACTCTTCCTGCACGTTATCGGAGGTGTCATACCAGCGCAGGATTTCCCGACTGGTTTTCTCGATACCCTTATAGCACAGGTTTTTAATGGGTGGGTTGAGGTAGGTCGCGGCGTTCTTGCGGATCGCGGTGGCAACCGTCTCCACAAGTGTTTCGCGGGTCATGGGCTGTGGGTGCTCGGGGTCGATGGCCAGGGTAAAGTACCGGTTTCGTGACGACATGGGCCCTTTCTCATTGCGGGCCAGGGCCAGGCTTTCCAGGGATGTCACCGCGGTCGTGCCTTGCTGCTGCGTGTCCACCAGAAACGCCTGGTGATCATCGTATCCGCGAATGGCAACATAGTGACCGGCAAAGTGGGTGGGTTGCGAGAAATATTCCAGATAATAGCAGTCCAGCTTCAGGCCGACCACGTGGCCGGCGTCGAGAAGCTCTTTGACCATCCGCCATGCTTTGTCCTGCGAGGTTGTTTCCTTGACCGTGAGTAGTAGACCAAGGTTTGTGGCAATGTTTTCGGTGATAAGGTCTGGTTTTATGCGACCGCCAAGGAAGGGAAAGTCCATGGTTTTCATTTTCCATATGGTGTAGGCCAGCCCCTCCCCCAGGCCGAAGAGCATGGGTTCGTTCAGGTGTATGCCGAGCTGCCCCAGCAGGGTTCCCACAGTGGTAGTTTCACAGTGTTGACCCACGAATGGTTGCGTGTCGATCATCACGATTCTTGGTTTCCTTCCGATTACGCAATTTCGGCTGGTCCGCGCGCCACCAAACGTTGGCGTGTGACTATCGCCGACGTTAGCAAGCAGGGCGGACATAAAACGTGACGGGGCGCTGTGGGCTGCCAAGGTTGGGGGTACTGTCCGAGAGTTGCGGTAGACTGCGGTGTGATCATCATGGAGCAGCAAGGGATGTAAGGAACGTGTACATTGCCGCAGAAAACTAATCGGGCAGCCACGAGCGTTAAAGTGCACGGCCAACACTACACGCCCCCGAAACTTGCGGAGTTTCTTGCCAATCATGTTGTCGCCGCTGCAGATCTGGATAGGTCGGAGTTGACCATTATTGATCCTGCCTGCGGTGATGGGGAACTACTAGTTGCAGTTGTACATTCGCTGAAAATTGCTGGCTACCTGGGCATTCTTAAGCTCATCGGTTACGACATTGATGCCGCTGCGGTCGAGCAGGCACGTGCTAGGCTGCACAACATCACCCGCAACGCACAGGTGATTCAGGGGGATTTTCTTCTGCACCAACGGGAACTACCAACACATTCGGTGGATATTATCATCACGAATCCACCCTATGTTCGTACGCAAAACCTGGGCCATGAGACGGCGCAACTCTTGGCCGAAGAATTCCATCTCACTGGTCGGGTTGATCTCACGCATCCTTTTGTTGCTGCCAGTTCCCGGCTGCTTATGGCACATGGCACGTTGGGGTTATTGTGCTCGAACCGGTTCCTGACCACCCTGGCCGGCGAGAATATTCGCCGCACTTTCATGGCCAGTGACCTGAATATTGCCGAACTCTACGATCTTGGTGACACCAAGCTATTCCAGGCCGCGGTGCTTCCCGCCATTGTTATTGCCACTCGCACCACTTTACGACGCGAAACCCCACGGTTCGTCAGCGCCTATCACGCCCCAACCAGCACTTCCACCGCTAATCTGGGGCTTTTCGACGCCCTGAACGCCCCTACCAGCAGCATTGCCGCCCACAACGGTAAACTTTACGACGTCCGGGTCGGCACCCTCCGCATGCCCGATGACACAAAAACGCCGTGGCGACTTTCTGACCCTACGGCGGATGAGTGGCTTGCCACGATTAATGCCGCAACCTGGCGATCCTTCGGCGATGTGGCAAAAATCCGGGTTGGTATCAAAACCACTGCGGACAATGTGTTTTTAGCTGACGATTGGGAGCACCGCGCACCTTCGGTGGAGGCGGACTTATTGCACCCACTCATCACCCAGCACAACATCACCCCCTGGGCCATCTCACCGCACCTTACTATGCGGGTTTTATACCCTTATGACCTCACCTCGGAGAAGCGACGTGTTCTCAATATTGATGACTGGCCCGGCGCGAGATCATACCTGTTACAGCACCATGACCAGTTGAGTGGTCGTGCCTATGTGGTCAAGAGTGGGCGTGAATGGTACGAAATTTGGGTGCCCCAACGGCCAGCATTGTGGGCAGCACCAAAGATTGTGTTTCCCGATATTAGTGACACTCCCCGTTTCGCGTTGGACACGTCGGGAGCAATTGTGAATGGGAATTGTTATTGGATTTCCCTGGCGGATATTGGTGATGAGGATATTGCGTATTTGATGCTTGCCGTGGCGAATTCTTCACTGGGGGTGCGGTATTACGATGAGGTGTGTGGGAATCGACTGTATTCAGGGAAGCGCCGGTGGATCACCCAATACATTAACCGGCTGCCTCTACCCTACCCCGACACGGATGCGTCACGTGAGCTAATCGCCTTGGCGAAGCAGCTCGTGGCAGGGAGGGATGCTATAGGGAACAGGGATGATGCTGTTGGGCGGTTGGATGAGCTTGTTGAGAGGGCGTTTACGGAATCTTCAAAACAAAATGAACTGGATGGTGAGGATACGACTGCCCCATTGATGCTTTTCTAGCCAGAGAACCAGGAAGTAGGCAGACGTAGCCGCAATTTTTTATTTGTAGTAAGAAGCTTATTCAAGCGTTTTTAAATAGGCCCCTCACTACCCGGTAGCTGATCAC
>ERZ772977.1367-NODE-1367-length-12476-cov-44.321713_pt1 | contig 12476 bp, 10 predicted proteins | sample MGYA00511131_ERZ772977 | MGnify/ENA primary metagenome ERZ772977 (study PRJEB29015, sample SAMEA2737935) | human oral metagenome | biome: human oral; feature: human-associated habitat; material: dental | place: China | collected 2151 ...
GCTCCAGGGCGGCTACACCCTGGGCGGCGAGCAGTCCGGGCACGTCATCGACACCCTCCACGCCACCACCGGCGACGGCGTGCTCACCTCCCTGCGCGTGGCCGCGCGCGTCAAGCGCACCGGCAAGACTCTGGCCGAGCTCGCCAGCGTCGTCACCCGCCTGCCCCAGACGCTCATCAACGTCAAGAACGTGGACAAGGCCGCCGCCAGCACCAACCAGTCTGTGCAGGATGCTGTCGCCTCCGCGGAGAAGGAGCTGGGCGAGACCGGCCGCGTCCTGCTGCGGCCCTCGGGCACCGAGCCTCTCGTGCGCGTCATGGTCGAGGCCGCGTCCCAGGAGGAGGCCGACCGCGTGGCCCGATCCCTGGCCGACACCGTCAAGAACAACCTCAGCCTGTGAGCTGACGGAAGGTTCCTCGTCGGCCTTCAGAAGGCCATTATGTCCAACCTATGTGCCCCGCCCAGAACCTATGGGCGGGGCACAGGGTATTGAATCTTCTGGGACTGCTGGCACACGTCGTAGCCGTGTAGTGGTCGACGGCTATGCCTCAGCCTCAATGTTATTGCCGATCTACTTCTGATATAACTTTTGGGATACAGCGTCTATCAAATCGAGCGGAGCGAGCATGGAGTTGCCCGATGGCGGATACCGTCCTCCGCCGATCCACGTATGTGAGGACGAAACCTACCCGATCGATGTTGGCCCGATCTCCGGGCCAGGGTGCCACCGAATAGTCATACGGCTGAGGACCTACAGAGGGCGAGTGGTTGACTATGCGCTCCAGCACGAGTGGCGCTCCGGCCCGGATGATGACTGGCAGCCCGTGTTTCGGATTGACACACGTCATGGTTGCATCCACTCTCACCAGTACCATCGGGACCGAGACCGTGAGACCCATCCCATCCAAGTACTAGGGAGGAACGACCATGCCATACTGGGGGCGTCTTACGACGAGTCATACAAGCAGGTAATCGACTGGATGGAACAGCACTTCAGGAGCTGGCAGAGATGAGTGACACCAAGACGACGCGGCGTGATGCGGCGCGCGCTGTGGGGCTCTTCCTCGGTACGACTCAGGGGCGGGAGCTGTTCAGGCGCAACCACTACCTCAATGACACCAGGATCCTTGCGGTCCCTGAGTCCGAGCCCATCGACTCCGTGATCGCCGATCACCTCGACCACGGTGCTGACACGATAGTCGCCGTGTTCTTCCCCGACCGTCAGGGCAGCAAGCGCTTCGGCTTTTTCAGGTGGGAGATGCCTTCAAGGCAGGCCCCCGAAGGGTGGGGCACTGCCGATGGGGTGACGCTGGGTACCGGGCCTCAGGGCCACACATCGTCCATCGGCGCTGTGATGGATACGATGAAGGCTCAACGTTTTACTCTTTCTGACGATGGTCATCACGATGACGTCCCGGACGTGTCTGCCCTGCTCAAGCGCATGTCATCCAAAGCGTTTGCTGCTTCCTAACACCTGAGTCTCACTTGAAACTCTCGACGTCGGCGCGCTGTCATGATGGTGGTGGGCCTCACGGCCTATCTTGACCGCTGGAACACCGCCTCACGGCGATGGGGGAGAATAGGCCCGTGACCTCCCCGTACCGCTTGGCTCTCTTGACAGATCCGCCGACCTGGCGCGGCACGGTCCTGAGCGGGAGGACCCTCGATCTGCTTGCCGTGTTGGCCGCGAGCCCGCAAGCCAGGGTGAGTGACAGCGCCCTCATTGAGGCCCTGTGGTCCGACGACACCCCGGTCCGACCCCTGCGAGCGCTGCACGTCGTCGTCTCCCGAGTGCGTGCCGCGGTGGGGGAGGGAGTCGTCGAGCGCAGCGGCGACGGCTACCGGCTGGCGCTGCCGAAGACGGATGTCGACGTCCGAGACCTGTCGGATCGGGCGGAGCGGGCCCGAGTCTGCGCCGTCGCAGGTCAGTGGGAGCAGGTCCTCGGCCTCACCGACTCCCTGCCCCAGGTGCCCGCATGCGCTGATGCGGACGATACCCTCGGAGCAGGAGCCACCCCTGTGGCACGCCTGCGAGAGCGGGTTGCCCGGCAGGCCGAGGAGGCCCGCCGCGACCGGGGGCTCGCCCTGGAGGCCGCCGGTGAGCACGAGCGGGCCGCGGCCCTGCTGCGCGAGGCCTCCCAGTGCGACAGTGGTGACGAGACCGTCCTGGCCGCCCTCATGCGCGCCGAGTCCTGGGTGCGTTCACCCGCTGTGGCCCTGGAGATCTATGAGCAGTACCGCCGTCGGCTGCGTGAACGGGGAGCGGTGCCCGGCCCGGCCATGCGAGCCGCCCACGAGGCCGTCCTGGCCGCTGAGAGTCCTGTACGCCGCGGCCTGGAGCCCGAGCCCGAGCACTTCCTAGGGCGAGAGACCGACGTGACCGGTGTTCTCAAGGCCCTGAGCACCCACCGTCTGGTGACGCTCACCGGCCCCGGCGGGGTCGGCAAGACGACCCTGGCCCAGGTGGTGGCGGCCCGCAGCCGCCGCCCCGCCGTCTACGTCGTCGCCCTCGCCGAGGTGTCACCCGGAGCCGATCTGGTCAAGGTCCTGCTCGACGCCGTCGGAGGCCCCGGAGTGGTCGACGGTGACCTGCGCCACGCCCTGGCCACCGCCCTCGCCCAGCCCGGAACCGTCCTGGTCCTGGATAACTGCGAGCACCTGGCCGACGAGATGGCCGACCTCGTCGGGCCGCTCCTGGGCGCCTGCCCCGACCTGCGCGTCCTGGCGACCTCGCGCCGCCCCCTCGACCTGGCCGCGGAGCACGTCCACCGCCTCGAACCGCTCGATACCGCATCATCGGCCGAGCTGTTCCGCGCCCGCGCTCTGGCCGCTCGCCCCGGCCAGGTCATCGACGATGACGACTTAGGCGAGCTCCTGAGCCGGTTGGAGGGCATCCCCTTGGCCATCGAGCTGGCCGCCGCGCGCACCCGCAGCCTGTCGGTCGGCCAGATCGCCGAGCGGCTGCCCGGCAGACCTGATCTGCTCACCGCCGCACGTGATGCGCCGGCCCGTCAGCGCACTCTGAGAGCGGTTATCGAGTGGTCCTGGAACCTGCTCGACGCCTCCGAACGTCGTGCCCTGGCTCGGCTGGCCCTGCTCGCCGACGGCTTCACCCTCGCCGCCGCGGAGGCGCTCGTCGGTGCGCAGGCCGCCGACCTCCTCGATGCCCTGGTCTCCCACTCCTTGCTCGTGGTGCGTGACCACGGCCTGCCCCGTTTCCATATGCTCGTCACTGTCCGTGACTTCGCCCTGGAACAGTTGTCCGCCTCCGGCGACGAGGCCGCGGCTCGGGTGGCCCTGCACGAGTGGGCGGTGGACCTGTGTTCCCAGATCCGCTTCCCCATCGACGTCGGCGACTTCGGCGATGCCCGTCACCCTGAGGCGCGCCACCATGACCGCCTCTTCCAGCAGGTCGCCCACGATGAAGCCGTCATCCTTCAGCAGCTCGACCGGCTCCTGGCACAGGCCGATGACCACGGCTCGGATCACCTGCCGGCGGACCTGCGTGACGCGATCTGCCTCATCGGCGCCGCACTCATGCGGCTGTGGAGCGTCACCTGGAGCTATGAGCGCATCGCTGACTACGGCCCGCGCCTCATCGGTCCCGCCGTCCAACCGGCCCAGGACCTGCGCGGCAACGAGGCGGGCCTGAGCGTCCTGGCCCTGTGCGTCACCCTGTTCGGGCTCCTGAGTCACGTGCCCACGCAGGTCCGCTCACTCCTGCCGGCCTCCTTCGACGGCGAGGGATCGTTTAACCGCGTTAGGCGGTTTCTACGTGCGGGCGACGAGCAGTGGCCCGAGCTGATAGGTGACGCCGATCCTTGGGTCGCCTGGGCGGCGACTCGCTGCCTGGCCGCTCAGCAGGAGGACGACGGCGATCCCCAGGCCTCACTGAGAACCATCGAGACTCTTCTGGGTCGGCTCCACGGCAATGACCTTGCCGGCATTCACCTGCTCGAGCTTCACCTCCACCGGCTGCAGGTTCTCATGTCACTGGGGCGCTACAGCCAGGTCATTGACGCCTGCTCGCGCGCCCAGGTGCTCCTGGACCGGGTTCTGCCCAGCTGGGGCGAGTTCTTCCGCACGACGCTGCGGTTGGAGGGAGCCTACTGCGCGGTCTACCTCGATCCGCGGCCCGAGACTGCGGACAGGTTGTTGGAGAGCCTGGAGCCCGTTGACCTGCCGGGAACCATGCGCTTCATCGCCCGTTCTGTGCGCGGCGAGCTGGAGCTCACTCGCGGGAACGCGCGCACCGCCGCCCTCATCCAGCGCGTGAGCCTGCGTTATGCCGGGCACTGGCGCACCATCCTGGGATCCGGCTCCCAGTGGGAGCTCTACATCCTGAGCATGTGCCTGATCACCGACGTCGAGCTCAGCCCCGACGACGCCGTCGAGCTCGACGCCGATGCCGTCCGGGTCCGAGCCACCTCGCTGCTGCGTGACATCCTGTCCGACCCCGCCCCACGGCAGCGTGACATTCCCACGATCATGGCCTTCGTCGCGGCCGTCGGCCTGTCCGTCGTGGCTGCCGAGGACGCGGCCCCTGACCGGCGGGCAGTGGGTGCCGAGCTGGTCGCCACCGCTCTGGCCGTGGGCACCAACCAGACCTGCCGTCTGCTCTCCCACGACTACCTGCACAGCCGGACCGAGCAACTCGACGCCAGGGCGCTGGCGCAGGCCGAGGTGAGGATTCGGCTCCTGGACCGCGGCGAGCTCGTGGCTCATGCGGCCGACCTCGCCGGCCGTCTGGCAGGCGAGGTCGGCTGAGTCCTCAACATGCGGCTCAGGCGTTGCGCCGCTGGTAGCGGAAGACCGTCAGGGGAGCCATGACGGCCAGGACCAGGAGCGAGCCGATGATCGCGGCACGTACGTCGCCGGCCGAGCCTGCTGTTCCGTCCAGCAGGTAGCGGCCGCCGTCGACGATGTGTGAGACCGGGTTGTGGCGCACGAAGGTCTTGAGCCAGCCCGGCAGCGTCGAGGTGGGCACCATGGCGTTGGACAGGAAGGTCAGCGGGAACAGGACGATCACCGTGAAGGAGGTGACCGCCTGGGCCGAGGAGAAGACCGTCCCCAGGAAGAGGAAGATCCAGGCGATGGCCCAGGCGCAGCCCGCCGCCAGGGCGATGGCGCCGACCGTCCCCGACCAGCCGTTCTCAGGCCGGTAGCCCAGGACGTAGCCGGTGAGCACGGTCAGCGAGGTGCAGATGAGGTAGCGCAGCACGTCGGAGACCATGGGGCCCAGGACCGGTGCGATGCGGGACATCGGCATGGTGCGGAAGCGGTCGAAGACGCCCTTGTCCATGTCCTCGCGCAGGTCCACGCCCACGCTCTGGCTCGTGGTCAGGGCGTTCATGATGATGAGCCCTGGGACGATCGTGGGCAGGTAGGCCTTGACGTCGCCGGCGATGGCGCCACCGAAGAGCTCGCCGAACAGGACGGTGAACATTACCGGCTGGATGAGGATGTCGTAGAACTCTCCGGGGTTGCGCACCATGGTGATGAGCGAGCGCCAGGCCATGGCGAGGGTGTCCGGGACGAGCCGCGCCTCGCTGAAACGGGAGACGCCGGGGGAGAGCGCGGTACTGGTCGGGGTGGTTGCGGCTGCTGTTGGGGCGGTCATGACTGCTCCTTGACGTCTGAAGGACGGGCGGACGGGGAAGTGGGCGAGGCCTCGTCGTCTCGGGGACGGTCGGTCAGGGCCATGAAGACCGAGTCCATGCTGGGGCGGTCCACGGAGACGGTTCTGGGGGACAGGTCGGCGTCGCGCAGGGCCACGAGCACCTCGGTGGCCACCGACGCCTCGCTCAGCGGTGTCTGCAGATGAGTACCTTGGTCGACGACCGCCGGAGCGTGACCGGTCACCCGCTCGATGATCGCGGCGGTGGCGGCCTGGTCCTCGGGGGTCGTCGGGGTCAGGACGAGAGAGCTGCTGCCCACCCGGTCCTTGAGCTCATTGGGCGTGCCCTCGGCGATGAGCCGTCCGGTGTCGATGATGCCGACCCGATGGGCCAGGCGGTCGGCCTCCTCCAGGTACTGGGTGGTCAGCAGGATCGTGGAGCCGCCCTCCACCAGGGAACGGATGACGTCCCACATCTGCTCACGCGTGCGCGGGTCCAGACCTGTGGTGGGCTCGTCGAGGAAGACGAGCGGGGGCTGGGAGATGAGCGAGACCGCCAGGTCCAGCCGACGCCTCATCCCACCGGAGTAGCCGCTGACCCGCTTGCCGCCGGCCTCTGTGAGGCTGAAGGCGGCCAGCAGCTCGTCAGCCCGCTCGCGTGCCCGACGTCGGCCAAGGCCCAGCAGGCGACCGAAGAGCCGCAGGTTCTCCACCCCGGTGAGCATCTCATCAACGCTGGCGTACTGGCCCGTCACCCCGATGAGGCTGCGCACCGCATGGCGCTCGCGGACGACGTCGTGCCCCAGGACCGTCGCCCGACCGCGGGTGGGCGCCAGCAGGGTGGTGATCATGCGCAGCGCCGTCGACTTGCCGGCTCCGTTGGGGCCGAGCAGGCCGTAGACGATACCGGTGGGGATCTCCAGGTCGAGGCCGTCGACGGCGGTGAAGGACCCGAAGGTCCGGGTCAGGCCATCGGTCCTGATCGCCGGGGACTGGGATGGTGAAGGTGCTCTGGTTGCTGTTCGTGATGTCATGCCGGCAAGGCTGGCCCCCGGCGGTTTCACAGCGGCTTCAGTGCGATGCCGTCGGGTTTCACGTCGTTTCGTTCCGTTCGTGGCCCATGCCAGGTAGGTGCTGATCATGGCGAGAGGCCTTGCTGCGGGCTTCCTCGTAGCTCTTGTAGAAGATGGGCGCAGAGATCCCGCTGGTCCGGCCCTGCTCGTAGACGGTCCGGCACACGAACAGCAGGTCAGCGGTGTTGCCGTGCAGCGTCATGATCCGTCGGGTGAGGAGACTCCTGGCGAACATCCGTTTCATGAGGGGTGCGGACACGACAGTCGGCAGCCGGTAGACGAGCAGCTCGCTGCGGTATCGCCTCAGATCAACACCGCGCGAGGCCACGATCCTCGATGTCTCCCGGATCGCCCTGACCACCTGGGCGAGCATCCTGGAAGAGCCCATGAGCTGCTCGGCGGCGCGCGTCGTGTCCTCGACGTCGCCGTACATTGCTGCCACGGCACCGACGCCGGCGTTGATCGCCATATGCAGCCAGATCCACTCGAGCATGTCGTGGGGATGCTCGAGGCCGATACCGCAGGAGTCGAATAGCGCTTCGACCTGTTCGTAGCCCGGGAAGCGGGCTCTGTCTCGCCGCTCCAGCATGACGTGGTCGAAGACGCAGCAGGTGAGCCGCTCTCCCGTGATGCTTCCTCCTGCCACCGGGTACCCCAGGAGGACGGCGCGGCCGGCCATCAAACGGTCGAGCTCCTCGCGTTCTCCCCAGAACCCGCAGAACAGAAGCACGGGCCCCTCGATCCCACCCGTGCGGAGGTCGGCCATCACCTCGGTGATCCTGCCCTGCGGCACCGAGATCACGATGAGGTCGTAGTCGGTGCGTCTCCGGTGGTGAACGTTGTACTGGTCCCGGGACAGCGAGCCTTTCGGATCAGTCCTGCCATCGAGGATCTCGACCTCGAGCGAGCCGGCTGCGGCCCTTGCGCTGCTCTTTCGGACCAGGTGCTCGACGCGGTGACCGGCCTTCTGAAAGAGGTATCCGTAGGTTGTCCCGATGACTCCGAGGCCGATGACGAGGATGCTCATCGGAGCCTTGCGCGTTTCCTGTGCTGCCATGACCGTGAGCCTGTTGCCCTCCGGTTTCAGGCCGCCTTCACGGTGGTTTCAGTGACGGGCGCTCAGGACTTGCGCAGCAGGACCCGGCTCATGCGGTGCTCGGCGTCCTTGGTCAGGACCAGTGTGGCCCGCCTCAGGAAAGTCGTCAGATCAGGACTGGTGAAAAGTGGGTTCTGGTGGGATTCAAACAGGGGTGGATGCCACTATTTTTAACATGCAAACCTCATTGTGTCTGTATTGTTTGATTGACGACCACAGTGTGCTGTTTTATTATTTGTTTATGATTAGTAGTAACATCGCCGCCTTGCGTAAAAAGCATCGCTGGACTCAGGAAGCATTGGCAAACAAGGTTGGCGTCTCTCGGCAGACCATTGCCAAGTGGGAGGCTCCGGGTGGTAATCCCGACATTTCCTCATGCGTTCGGTTGGCGCAGGTGTTCGATGTTGCGATCGACGATCTTGTCAACGGTGACACTTCATTGGTTGCCATGCTTGATCGCCCCGGCAAATACATATTTGGCACCGTTGTCATCGAGCAGGATGGGAGACTTACGCTTCCGGTGCGTGCCAGAAAGGTTTTCAACATTAAGGCTGGTGATGAGCTCCTACTGATTGGCGACATTGACCGGGGGCTCGCCTTGATGGATACGCAGTTCTTTGTGCAGGCTGCTCGTCATGTGGAGGGAGATCATCGTGTGGCACATGACAATACTGAAAACTAAGCGAAAGAGGGTGCGTGTGCTGATAATAATGTGCGCCGTACTTGGCCTGCTCGGGGGAGGTATGACTTATTATGCTCATCGAAATATGACGTATGATCAGGCTGCGGAGGCGGCTGTTCGTCGTGCTGGTTTTATTGAAAGGAAGGTGGTGCTGCCGAGTGGTGCGATCATTCACTATGGTGAGGGGCCGAACAATGGTTCGCCGCTCATGTTGGTCCACGGTCAACAAACAACGTGGAAGGACTATAGTGCAGTGCTTGGAGAACTATCTCAACGCTATCACGTGTTTGCGGTCGACTGTTATGGCCATGGTGGATCGAGTAAAAATCCGGCAGATTATACGGCGATCAAGAATGCGATTGATTTCGTGTGGTTTATCCAGCATGTTGTCAAGTCTCCAGTCTTGATCTCCGGTCACTCTTCGGGAGGTCTGTTGGCGACCATCGTTGCCGCCAAGGCTCCACAGCTTGTCACTGGTTTATTGATTGAGGATGCGCCATTCTTTGCGACTGAACCTGGAAGGGCTGAGAAGACATTTGCCTGGCTCGGGTTTCGCGATATGCATCATTTTTTGCGAAGTGGTGAACGAAATTTCACTCGCTACTCGCTTGAGCACACCTATCTTGCACAAGTTCTTGGGCAAAAGAACTTTGATGTGTTTGTTAAGCGTCCTGCCCTCGATTACATGAGGCGCCACCCTGGCGAAATACCGCGCCTTTGGTATTATCCTCCTGAGCTGCATGTCAATGAGTTCTTCGACTTGACGGCTAACTTGCAGGATGGTACGGGCGCCTATGACTTACGATTTGGTGAGACCTTCTATGATTTCTCGTGGTTTGCTGGTTTTAATCAGGTGGAAACACTGAAGGCTGTTCGCTGTCCGTCAATTCTTTTGCATGCTGCTCATCCGTCAAATATGCGGGGCTACTATGATGACCGCGGGGTGCTGCTCGGTGCTATGGATGATCGTGATGCGTTGCGTGTCCACTCGCTTCTCTCTCGTAACACTCTAATCGACAACGTTAAAAGCGGCCATGATATTCATTCTGAACAACCAGAGGTTTTTATCAAGGCTGTCGATGACCTTCATTAATCTTGTCGAAGTGGTGGGGGAGGGGTGTTTTCTGGGAATTTAGATCGGTGTCGCCATCGCGGTGTTGATGCTCGGTGATATCGGCAGCCGGTAGACGAGCTTCTCGCTGCGGTAGCGCCTCAGATCAACGCCGCGTGAGGCCACGATCCTCGATGCTTCCCGGATCGCTTTGACCACCTGGGCGAGCATCCTGGTAGAGCCCATGAGCTGCTCGGTGGCGCGCTGACCGAGGGGGCCTAGTAGGTCCGCCGCACCGGACTCTTCGGGGGATCGGTCTGTTGGTGTCCAAATCGGTGACAAAGGGACCTCCAGTCCCTAGGCCGCATGAACGAGAACCTTGGAATCATGCGGTTTTGCTTCGTCTGCATGAGAACGATCCGGGCTTTTGTCACCGATTTGGACATCCTTGGTCCCTCTTCGGACTCCTGGCGGTGCTCGCTTGACGGTGGCGTGGGTGCGCCCCTCCTCCGGGGTGGTGTACTCCACGAGGGTGGAGGTGTACTGGCCAAGGGCAGTGTGTACTGCACGAAAACCCCACCGTCGTGGAGTCTCCCCGAATCTCTTCCAGTAGCCCCCCACCCTCGTGTAGTGCGTGCTGGGCGCCACCGCAGCGACTAAGCGGTACTCACGAGCCTCGGTCCCACTGGCCGCGGGTCGTCCGCCCGTCCGATTCGGTCTCAGTGTGGGGACGAGGAATCAGGACTTGCGCAGCAGGACCCGGCTCATGCGGTGCTCGGCGTCCTTGGTCAGGACCAGTGTGGCCCGGCCCCGGGTGGGGGCGATGTTCTCGCGCAGGTTGACCAGGTTGACACTCTCCCAGATCTCGTTCGCTCCGGCTAGGGCGACGTCGTCCGGGATATCGGCGAAGCGCCGGAAGTAGGAGCCCGGCCGGGTGAAGGCCGTGTGCTTGAGAGTGAGGAACCGGTCCAGGTACCAGCGGCGGATGTCGGCGGGATCGGCGTCGACGTAGATGGAGAAGTCGATGAAGTCGCTCACCGCCAGGGCCGAGGTCCCCGGCCGCGTTCCCCGTGGGGCGGGCTGAAGGACGTTGAGCCCCTCCAGGACAAGGATGTCGGGCCGCTCCACCACGCTGTGCCGGCCCGGCACGATGTCATAGACAGTGTGGGAGTAGACCGGCGCCTGGATGCGCTCGCTGCCGGACTTCACGGCCGCCACGAACTCCAGCAGCGAGCGACGGTCGTAGGACTCGGGGAAGCCCTTGCGGGCCATGAGCCCGCGCTCCTCGAGGACCCGGTTGGGCAGGAGGAAGCCGTCGGTGGTGACCAGGTCCACCCGCGGCGTGTCCGGGAATCGGGCGAGCAGATGGGCGATGAGGCGGGCCGTCGTCGACTTGCCGACGGCGACCGATCCGGCCACCGCGATGACGAAGGGGGTCGGCGGCTCATCCACGCCCAGGAAGGATCCGGTACGGTGCGCGCGCTCGCGCGAGGTGGCGATGTAGTCCTCCAGGAGCGCGGTCAGGGGGCGGTAGACGGCGTCCACCTCGGCCAGGTCGATGGGATCCCCCAGACCTCTCAGCTTCTCGACATCGGCCTGGGTCAGCGGCAACGGCGCCGAGGACGCCAGGGCCGACCACTGGTCACGGTCCAACTCGATATAGGGCGAGACGCCCGGGATGCCCAGGTCGCTCGGGTCGCTCAGCTCGGAGGTCACCGACACAGTGTCGCAAAAAGAGTCGTTCGGCGGACAATCCCGGAGGACCGAAGAGGAACCGGTGGGATACCGACTCGGAAACGAATCGAGGGACCGGCAGGCGGAGGGGTGCGGCCTGCAAGGAGCCCGCAGTAAGGCCTACATCACGCCAAGATCACACTGACGTGGTCCTGCGCTCGTTGTCAACATCGCGTCAGCATGATTCGATCAGAGTATGTGTGGAATCGTCGGCCACGTCGGCCCTTTGACTGAAACTGGTTCTTCCCGTTCCCTCACTGTTCTCATGGACGGCCTCGGTCGCTTGGAGTACCGCGGCTACGACTCCGCGGGTGTCGCCCTGGTGGGCCCGGCGGGACTGGACGTCGTCAAGGCGGCCGGTAAGCTCTCCGGCCTGCGCGAGCTGCTGGAGGCGGCCCCGCCGGCCCCCGCCACCGCAGGTATCGGCCACACCCGCTGGGCCACTCACGGCGGCCCGACGACGGTCAACGCCCACCCGCACCGCGCCGGCCACCTCGCCGTGGTCCACAACGGCATCATCGAGAACTTCCGCCCGCTGCGCGAGGAGGTCGAGGCAGCCGGGCGCGAGCTCCTCTCCGACACCGACACTGAGGTCGTCGCCCACGTCCTGGACATCGACTTCACCGAGCGCCTGCGCCAGGACCCGGCCGCCGCCTCCGACTCGGCCAAGGTCGCCGAGATCCTGGTCGCCTCGATGCGGGCCGTCACTGCTCGCCTCGAAGGAACCTTCGCACTCCTGGCCGTCAGCGACCTGGCCCCCGCGGCCATCGTCGCAGCCCGCCGCTCCAGCCCGCTGGTCATCGGCTTGGGCGAGGGCGAGAACTTCCTGGGCAGCGACGTCGCGGCTTTCGTCGCCTTTACCAAGAAGGCCGCCGAGGTCGACGACGACCAGGTCCTTCTCCTGACCGCAGACGCCGTCCACGTCTGGGACAAGGACGGTCACGACGTCGAGCCCAAGACCTGGGAGGTCACCTGGGACGCCTCGGCCGCCGTCAAGGGCGGCTACGACACCTTCATGGACAAGGAGATCCACGAGCAGCCCACCGCCGTAGCCGACACCCTGCGCGGACGCGTCGACGAGCGCGGTGAGCTCCAGCTCGACGAGATGCGTATCGATCCTGCCGTCCTGCGCAGCGTCGACAAGATCATTGTCATCGCCTGCGGCACCGCCGCCTACGCCGGGCACGTCGCCAAGTACGCCATCGAGCACTGGTGCCGCATCC
>ERZ772977.1368-NODE-1368-length-12474-cov-10.295032_pt1 | contig 12474 bp, 9 predicted proteins | sample MGYA00511131_ERZ772977 | MGnify/ENA primary metagenome ERZ772977 (study PRJEB29015, sample SAMEA2737935) | human oral metagenome | biome: human oral; feature: human-associated habitat; material: dental | place: China | collected 2151 ...
GCGCCTAACCTATCCACATCTTCACAACCTATCCATATGCCGACGGCGAGCCGGGCGCCGCACGCATAAGCTTGCCAACACCCAGCTAGACACACTCCCCATTCTGGCGCAGCACGCATCCGCCCCCGGCACACGCCCGTAGACACGAACGAAAGCCGGGCCCGACAACCCTCGTTGTCAGGCCCGGCCCTCAGCATCTCTCAGGCTTAGTACCAGCCCACGGCGCTGGAGTGCGCCCAGGCGGAGCAGGGCGTGCCGTAGCGGCCCTTGATGTAGCCGATACCCCAGTTGATCTGGGTGATCGGGTTAGTACGCCAGTCAGCACCGGCCGAGGCCATCTTGGAGCCCGGCAGCGACTGCGGGATGCCGTACGCACCCGACGAGGCGTTCTCAGCGTAGGGGTTCCACTGCGACTCGCGGTTCCACAGGAGGACCAGGCACTGGTACTCGCTGTCTCCCCAGCCCTGGGCTGCGACGAGGGGCTTGGCCAGCGAACGCGGGTCCTCGCCGGAGTAGGTGGTCGGGACGGCGCCGGCGGCGGCAGCGGCAGCGGCGGCGGCAGCAGCCGTGGCGGAGTCAGTGTTCTTCGTGTCGGCTGCGATAGCGGCGATCTCTTCCTTCGTGGAGATCGTGCCGAGCTTCGCGCGGTAGCGCACGGAGGTCGTACCGTCCGCCTCGACCTTCTCCTCGAGGGTGGCCTTCGGGTCGATGCCTGCGGCGACGAGGGCGGCCGGAGTGGCCTCCTTCGTCCCCTCACTGCGCACCTGGGTGACGGGCTGAGAGGTGGAGTGCTCGGTGATCGGCACGGTGGTCAGGACCTCTTCGCCCTTCTTCTCCTGCCACACGGTCCACGTGGTGACGCCGTTGACGCCGACCGTCGTCACCTGGGATTCGCCGACGAAGAGGTCGGAGCTGGTCGTCGTCGTCTCACTGAAGGGGATCTCGACGGTCTCGGTGGCCTCACCGCGGGTCACGCGGCTGACGTTGATCGACAGCTCGCCGGCCTCGCCCGTCGTGACGTTCACGCGGTCGAGGGGGTGCACGGAGACGCCGGAGGCCTTGAGGATCGCGCGGGCATCCTGCCCGGGACGTGCGGCGACCTCGCGCGTGGTGCCATCCACCGTGACGACGACGTTGCGAGCGCGCGACACGAGCGGGGTAAGCTCGTCACGTGAGGAGGAACGGTCTGCGGCGAGGCTGACGGTCGAGCCCAGCGGAGCGGCGTCCGCGAGGATCGCATCGGCCGACGAGGCCGTGGTCCAGAGGGTACGGGTCTGACCGTCGACGGCCACCGTGTACGGCTTGGAGGTGCGCACGATGATCGTGTCGCCGTCGCGCACGGCCTCGCCGGTGCCGGGCTGAACGAGGTCGTTGCTGCCAACGCTCACGCCCGCGGCATGCAGCGCGTCGCCGACAGTGTTACCCCAGGAGGTCACGGGGCGCGAGACACCGTTAACCTCGAGCATGACGGATGTGTGCGAGGAGGCGACACCGACGCCTGCGACGCCGAGGACACCCGCAGAGGCGAGGGCGGCGACGCTCAGGACGATGCGCGGGGAAGGCGCGAAGGAACGCACGTGGGCGCCCAGGACGTGCAGGGCGCTTGCGGCGGACGCACTCAGGGAGGTGCTCAGGTGGTGGTTCACGATTCTCCAGTTACTCGCTATCGATACTGCCGGTCAGCTTAACGTGCACGCACGCGGGCGCGCCAGGGTCTGGCCGCGCCCGCGTGCAATGTCACGTCAGACGAGGCCCAGCTTGTAGGCGCAGCCCCACTGGCCCCAACCGGAGCGCTGCTGGAGCATGCGCGCACGCATGGTCTGTTCTTCCACGGAGGCATCAGAGGGCAGGCCGGAGCCGCCCACGGAACGCCACGTCGGCAGAGAGAATTGGTACATGCCGTAGTAGCCGTTGCCCGTGTTGATCGACGGGTTGCCGCCGGACTCGCACTGGGCGATGGCCGCCCAGATCGCAGCGTCGTCGCCGGAGACGGCGGCGGGAGCAGACGCAGACGAACCAGACGAGGAGGCACCCGAAGAATCGGACGAGGTGGACGAGCTGGACGACGTATCCTCGGCCCTCTTCGCCTTCGTGCCCTTGGAGACGATGCGCTTAGTGGGCTCGGTGCGGGTCGTGGACAGGACGGCGGAGACGGTGACGTCGCCGTCGATGGTCTCCTGGTAGGTCTCGGTCACCTCGGAGCCGGCCACACCTTCCTGCACGGTCTTCTCGGTACCCTCTTCGGCCTCGGCGTCCTCACGCTCTTCGGTCTCGTACGGGATCTCGGTCGTGGAAGAGACGGTGCCACGCACGACGCGTGCGACGCGCAGGGTGGCCTCGCCGCCGTTGTGCTCGAGGGTGACGCGGTCGATCGGACCGGCGCTGACGCCGGCCTTCTCGAGGATCGCGGTCGTGCCTTCGTCAGAGGAGACGACGACGTCCGTCGTGGTGCCGTCGGCGACGACGTGGACGGTCTGGCCGGCCTCGGCGATGGGCATCTCGGCGCGGGTGTAGGAGCGGTCGGCCGCCATGGACGCGGCGGAGGCCGGCAGGGCAGAGAGCACGCCGGAAATCGACGAGGCAGTGGACCATGCCGTGGTCTGGTTGCCGTCGACCGTCACGTCGTACTCGGTCGCGGTGCGCACGACTACGGTGTCACCGCTCGCGACGGTCTGGTTGGAGGCGGGGGCGACGAGGTCGTGGTCGCCGACGGTCACACCCGCGCTGTGCAGAGCATCGCCGGCAGTCGTGAAGAAGCCTGAGACATCGCGGGTCACGCCGTCAACTTCGACGGTGACGTGGCGATAGGAGGTACCAATGGCAGTGGCCGCGGTGCCGGCCACGACAAGGGCCGTCGCGGCTGCGACGGAAATGACGGTTGTACGAGAGGGCTGAAAGCTCACGTGTCTCCAGACTTTGTAGGTTCCGTTTCAGGGCCGCGCCGACGCATCCCCGCGGACTGCGGGCGCATCAGACGGGCAGGCCAATTCGGACTGACACACCCACCGTAACCAATTTGTTACCTTCGCGCGACCACTTTGACGCAATTCACCAGTCAGAGAACGCGCGCGGGAAGGTCGTGCGAGGCCTGATAACCCGCGCTCGTCACAGGAGAGATGCCCTCACCAGGTGCCGTAGACCGCCTCGGTGTTCGCCCGCAGCTGGTCGCACGCAGCCGCCTCGCTGACGCCCCACTGATCCGCAATGAAACGCACGGTGTGCGCCATGACGTAGGAGGCGTTGGGGCAGCCGCGCCACGGCACGGGCGTCAGGTACGGGGCGTCCGTCTCAACCAGGACCAGCTCGCGCGGAAGGACCGCGAGCGCGGCGCGCAGGTCGGAGTTCGCGGGATATGTGATGGGGCCGGCGAAGGAGGCGTACCATCCGCGCTCGGCGAGGCGCTGCGCCATCGCCGCATCCCCCGAGTAGCAATGGAAGACGATGCGCTGGTCCGCGCTCGCGCGCTCGTCAAGAATCGCGAGGGTGTCCTCATGGGCGTCGCGGTCGTGGATCTGCAGGGGCAGGCCGGCGCGCTGCGTCATGTCGATGTGCGCGCGGAAGGATTCCTTCTGCGCCTCGCGGCCCGGGTCGGCCGTACGGAAATAATCCAGGCCGCTCTCCCCCACCGCGACGACCATCGGATCGTCCAGCCGAGCCTCGACGGCAGCCAGGGCCTCGTCAAGGGGCACGTGGTAGTCGCGCACGACGGGGACCAGACCGTCAGGCGAGGGGTCCGCACAGCCCGCGTGCAGGGCCGCGTCGTTGGGGTGGATCGCGATCGCGACGCGCACGCCCTCGTGAGCGCGCGCCAGCTCGATCATCGGATCGAAGTCGGGCAGCTCGCAGGCGCTCGAAATCATCCGGGTGACCCCCACCTCGCGGGCGCGGTCCAGCTGCTCCTCAAGGCTGAGCGCCACGCCCTCGCGCCGGGGGATCTCGCCGACGTGGGTGGGCAGGTGCGTGTGGTTGTCCACCACGGGTGCCGCCAGGGGCGCGGGCACGTCGGGCCAGGGACGAGGCTTACGCGGGCTCATGCGAGGTCATTGACCTTTCGGGGAGGGACGGGAACGAGGCGGGCGCGCGTCAGCGGGCGAGCACGACGCCGCGGGCGACCTCGTCGACGACGTCGTCACCGAGGAGGAGGCGAACGATCTCGAGGCCGAGCTCCAGGGAGGTGCCGGCGCCGCGGCTGGTGATGATCTGCTCGTCGACGACGACCGGGTTCTCGTGGACGATTGCGCCACCCTCGGCGATGGCCTTGACAAAGGCGGGGTTCGCGGTCGCGTGGCGACCGTCGAGGACGCCCAGCTCAGACAGGATCGAGGGGGCAGCGCAAATCGCTGCGATGGGCTGGGCGGCGTCGGAGCGGCGCAGCACCTCGGCCTGGATCGCGGGCGTGCCCTTCAGGCCCAGGGTGCCGGGCATGCCGCCGGGCAGGAAGAGGACGGTGTAGGTGGACAGGTCCACGTCCTCGAGCATGAGGTCGGCGACGACGCGGATGCCGTGCGAGCTGGTCACGTGGCGGGCGTCGGTCACGGAGATCAGGTCGGAGCGCACACCGGCTCGGTACAGGACGTCGGCGACGGCCAGGGCCTCGACCTCTTCGAAGCCGTCGGCCAGCATGATGGCGACAGTGGCGTCGGTGGCAAGCTTGTCGGGAGTGGGCATGATTCCTCTTTCGTCGCAGCTACTGAAACGAGCGTTACGTCCAGGTTAGCGCAGCCGCACGTGCCCCGTGGATGCGCCACGGCCTCGTCCCCGCGGGACGAGGCCAGGTGCGTCACTCGGAGCGCAGGGCCTCGACCGGGTCCTGGCGCGAGGCGCGCGAGGCCGGGATGACACCCGCGATGACGGTCAGACCGACGGACACCGCGATGAGTGTGAGGGCCGTGAGCGGCGAGAGCTGGGCAATGTTCTCCACGTTGAACGAGGAGTACGCGATGCCATTCGCAACCGCACACAGCCCGTAGGTGACGCCCACGCCGATCAGGCCCGCCAAGAGGCCCTCGATGACGGTCTCGGCGTTGAACACGCGGGACACGTCGCCCTTCGAGGCACCGATCGAGCGCAGGATACCGATCTCCTTGCGCCGCTCGAGCACCGAGATGTAGGTGATGATCGAAATCATGATCGACGAGACCACCAGCGAGATCGACACGAAGGCGATGAGCAGCCAGGAGATGATGTCGACGATCTTGGTCACCGAGCTCATGAGCGCGCCCATGACGTCGGAGTAGGTGACGACCTTGTCGGTCGCGCCCGCCGCCTTGTTGTCGGCGTTGTAGGCGTCGAGGGCGGCCTTCACCTTGTCCTTGTCCGCGAAGGACTTGGGGTAGATGGAGATGTTCGACGGGGAGGCGATATCCGCCCATCCCAGGTTCCTCAGGTTCGTCTCGAGAGTCGGCACGTTCGTAGAGAACATGGTCGCCATGAGCGCGGCGAGGGACTTCTCGTCCACGTTGGATTGGAAGGCCTCGGCGAAGGCCTGCGGATCCATTGAGAAGGCGCTGGACATGTTGGTGGCGAACTGCTCCATGGTGGAACCGATCTGGTTGCCGATCGCGGTCGACAGCTGCGTCATCATCGAGGTCATCGCGTTCGTCATGGCTTCCTGCATGACCTGGCCGATGACGGCGCTCACACCCTGCGTGAGAGTGGTCCCCAGCTGGGCGGCGATCTGCGTGGAGATCGCGTTCATGACCTGAGTGGAGATGTCGGTGCCGATCTGAGCCAGGGCCGGGTCCTCACCGAGGGCCTTCGTCAGGTTGGCGGCGAGCTTGTCAGAGTCGACGACCTGGTCGGAGGAGACGGCCGCTCGCAGCTGCTCGAGCACCTCGGGCTGAGAGAAATAGGCCGAGGCCAGGGTCGCGAAGTCGGTCGTTCCGCCCGCCTCGATCTGCTCGCGGGCGTAGTCCTGGAACCCCTGGGCGATCTGGGATGCCTGGGCGCTCAGGTAGTCTGCCGCGCCGTCCTTGACGGCACCGTCGGCCAGGGCCAAGCGGATGATCGTCTGGAAGTCGACGTTGGCCAGCTGCGGCAGGTCTTTGCTCAGCTCCCCGAAGTCGAGGCCGGACAGGTCGAAGGCCATGCCCGACTGGGCACCGGACTGTGCGGCGAGGGCCGAAAGGTCGATGGTCGACAGGTCCAGGCCCGACATGTCGAGGTTGGAGAAGTCGAGGCCGGACAGGTCGAGGCCGGAAAAGTCCAGGCCAGACAGGTCCATTTGCATCTTGTCGGGGTCGATCTGGAAGGCGGCGGAGAGCTTGGACTCATCCACCGTGAACAGGGAGGACATGTCGAAGCCGCCGGACTGGCTCTTCTGATTGTCCGCCAGCTCCTTGAAAGTCTTGCCGGTGAAGACGTCAACGTCGGGCTTGGCGCGCTGGGCCTTGACGATCGGGCTGGCGGCCGCCTCCTCGATGATCTGGTAGGTCAGGGCGGGCGTGTAGGCGATGCCCTGGCGCAGGGCGCCGCCCTTGTCGGAGTTGGGCTTGACGATGCCGGAGATCGTCAGCTGCTGGCCGCCGTCCACGAGCTTCTTCATGTAGTCCGTGTCGGAGGAGCGGTCCGTCCACACCTTGTAGGTGTCGTCCCACGTGTACTTGTCGAAGGCGTTGACGCGACGGAAGGTCGTGCCCAGGATCGCGGAGTAGTCGTAGGTGGCGGTGCTCGCCGCCGACTGCGCGCCCGACTGCGCCCCCGACTGGCTCTTGCCCCCGAGCGTGCCCTGGTAGTAGCTGCGCATCAGGTCATCGAATTCCTTGTGGTCTTTGAGACCCAGGGTGTATTCGAAGAGGTTGGGGATGTTGCCGTCCTCGTCGAGGACCAGGACGACCTGGTTCGCGCCGCTCGGCCAGGAGCCGGCGACCACGTCGTACGCGGAGGTGTACAGCGAGGTCGTGGCGGGCATCTGGTAGAAGGCATTCGTCTGCATCATCGACCCGAAGGCCCCGGCGCCGAAACCGGCTTCCATCTGCTTCATCGACTGGTCGGGACTGATCTGCACGACCTCTTTAGATGTGTCGGTTTGGTAGATCTGCGGGACGATGTCGTAGTCGTACTCGATCGCGTTGACCATCGAGTTGATGTTGCCGCCGTTGTTGTCCAGGTAGGTCTTGAGCGAGGCCAGGTCGTTGGTCTTCGCGTCACGGATCGTGTCGGCGAAAGTGCGCAGCTTGGAGACGCCGACCTTACCGTCGGGCGCGGGCTGGGAGTCTTTGGAGTCCGAGGCCGACACGGACAGCGCGGCCGTCATGTCGATGCCGCTCTTTTGGATCGTCAGCGGATACGCGCCCAGCGTCTCTTCTTCGGTCTTTGCGATGTATGCGTTCGTGCCGTTGGCCAGCGCGAGGATCGCCGCGATGCCGATGATGCCGATGGACCCCGCGAAGGAGGTCATGAGGGTGCGGCCCTTCTTCGTCATCAGGTTGTTGGCCGACAGGGACAGGGCCGTCAGGAAGCCCATCGAGGTGCGGCGCGCGGGCTTGGCTTCACGCCGGTCTTCCGCAGCGGGCACGAAGGGATCGGAGTCGGCGACGATGCAGCCGTCGGCCAGCTCGACGATGCGGGTCGCGTACTGGTGGGCCAGCTCGGGGTTGTGCGTGACCATGATGACGAGGCGGTCGCGGGCCACGTCGCGCAGCAGGTCCATGACCTGCACGCTCGTCTTGGAGTCGAGGGCGCCGGTGGGCTCGTCGGCCAGCAGGATCTCGGGGTCGTTGATGAGCGCGCGCGCGATGGCAACGCGCTGCATCTGGCCGCCCGACATCTGCGAGGGCTTCTTGTGGACGTGCTCCTTCAGGCCGACCCGTTCGAGGGCGTCGAGGGCGCGCTTGCGTCGCTCGGAGCGCGAGACGCCCGACAGGGTCAGGGCCAGCTCGACGTTCGCCAGCACGGTCTGGTGGGGAATCAGGTTGTAGGCCTGGAAGACGAAGCCGATGCGGTTGTTGCGGTAGGCATCCCAGTCGCGGGCCTTGTAGTCCTTTGTCGAAATGCCGTCGATGACGAGGTCGCCGCTCTGGAAGCGGTCGAGGCCACCAATGACGTTGAGCATCGTCGTCTTGCCGGAGCCTGACTGGCCCAGCACGGCCACAAACTCGTTGTCTCGGAACGCCACGGAGACCTTGTTGAGCGCCACCTGCACGAGGTTGGCGGTCTGATAGGCCTTGACGATCTCCCTGAGCTCTAGCACGCTTCATCCTCACATCTGCTGCTGATTCCGCATACAAGTCTAGGTGATCGGCCATCGCCCACGACCGCCGCTGTTCACTGACTGACCCCTGATCGCCCCCTGACGCGACCCTGACCACAGTTCCGCACGCCACAGTCCCTTGGTCGAAACCCCGCCCGGGCCTCGTTCATCGAACGGCCTCCAGGGAAGCGGACAACCGAGCGGCTAGACTGATCCCATGACCGACCTCATCCAGATTCCCGTGCCCAACGAGGGGCCGATCACTGACAAAGTCAAGGAAATCTACGAGCGTTCCTTCCCGCCCGAGGAGGAGATCCCCCTCCCTGAGTTGCTGAAGAGCGCGCAGTTGGACCAGGTCTCCTTCCTCGCGTGGATCGATCCGTCCCTGTCCGTGGGCGAGGACGGGGCCGGCAACGTGGTCGCCATGACTTTCTCCTTCGCTTTCCCGGACCTGTTCTACCTGGGCTTCCTCGCAGTGGACGGTCGCACGCGCAGCGCGGGCTACGGCTCGCGCATCCTCACCCACTTCCGCGAGCGCTACGGCGACGTGCCGCAGCTGCTCGAGATCGAGCCGGTGGTGCGCGAGGCCGGGAACTACCAGCAGCGTCTGCGTCGCCTGAAGTTCTACGAGCGCAACGGTTTCACGGTGACGAACATGCTCACGCACGAGGCCGACCAGACCTACCGGGTCCTGGCGCGCGACGGGATCGTGAGCCCGCAGCGCCTGGAGGAGGCGCTCAATTCGGTGACCGACGACCCGGCGTACGCGTCACGGGTGACGACGGACTAACGCCCTCCCCGGGGTCAGTGGCCGACGCCGCTGCTGGAGACCAGGAGGATCTCCTCGTTGTCGAGTCGGGCGAGGGCCCCTTCCAGGGCGGCCGAGGAGAAGATGCCCTCGTCGCGAGCCTGCAGGAGGGCGTCACGCTGGGCGTGAATAGCCTCCAACGCCAATTCACGGATCTGGTCGCGCGTGAAGGAACGCTCAACCTCCTCCTCGCTCATGTCGACGGTGCCGTGGCCATCGTCGTCGCTGTCGCCGGCGGCATCCTGGAGGATGTCCGTGAGGACGCGGTCTGCAGCGTGCGCCGTCCGCACTTGCTCACCCATGGCCTCGTCAGTAAGTGCATGCCCCAGCCGGGAGAGTGTGCGCGAGACGCCGGCGGAGAGCAGGGTCTTGCCGTCGACCTCGTGGATAGCCTGCGCGAGGGCCGTGTCGACCAGCGCGGAGCCCATGACCTTCAGGAGCTTGGCGCGCTCCTCCTCGGAGATGTCGCCCGTCGCCATCTTCGGCTTGACGAGGCGAATAAGGCCGGGCAGGGTCAGGCCCTGGATGACGAGGGCGCCAGCGGCGATGAACAGGGCGATCGTGAGCAGCAGCGCGCGCATCGGGGCGTGCGTCGAGATTGTCTGCGCGGCCGCCAGGGTGATCGCGCCGCGCATGCCCGCCCAGACGATGACGCTGCCCTCGCGCGGGCCCAGCGGCTCGTTCTCGAAGTAATCCAGGTCGGATCCGCGCATGGCGTTGCGGCGCGCGCGACGCTTGAGGCGGCGACGATAGAGGTTGAGCGCCTCTTCCCAGTGTTCGGGGCTCAGGTCGCGAGCCTCGAGCATGTCGGCATCGACTTCGCTCGCCTTGTGCATGCGCTTCTCGAAGCGCTCGATGCGCGCGGCCTCGGCCTCGTAACGCCGCTGTCGGCGCTTGTGCCGATGGTCCAGCCAGGTGAACATGAACGCGATGAAGACGGCTCGAATGACCATGATGAGCGCGCCGAGGGTGACGGCAAGGAAGGCGGCGAAGGCCAGGCCACCGGAGAACGCGGCGGTCTCCTCGACGATCCCGAAAGCCTGGAGGCCCATCGTCAGGAAGATTCCGCTCTCCAGGACGAGCGTCATGGTCTGCCAGTTCTGCTGGGAGAAACGCCTGTTGGTCGCGGAGATCGTGGCAGCGCGTCGGCGCGAGACGACCAGGCCGGCGACGACGGCCGCGACGAGGCCGGAGCCTCCCATATGCTCGGCCGGGATCGAGGCGATGAAGGGCATCGTGAAGGAGAACACCGTGTCCGCCGAGGGCTCCTTGATGAGTGCGCGCAGGCGCACGCCGACCTCGCCGACGACCCAGCCAATCGCAGCTGCAATACCGAGCGCAAGAGCGACCTTGCCGATGAGCAGGCCCGGGTTGAGGGCGTGTTCGTCTGCGGCCAGGCCTGCGTTCATCGCGGCGGACAGGAGGACGAGCGAGGTCGCGTCGTTGAAGAGGCCCTCGCCTTCGAGCACAGTGATGATGCGGTGGGAGACACCGGAGCGTTTCGCGATCGAGACGGCGACAGCGTCCGTCGGCGACAGGACCGCCCCCAGGGCGACGCCCCACGGCAGGGAGATCGCGGGAACCAGCCAGTTAATGACGAAGCCGACCGCGAAGGCGGACAGGAACACGAGGGGGATCGCGAGCATCGCAACCGCGTGCATCTCGCGCCGGAAGTCCATGGTCGGCATGCGCACTGCGGCCGAGAACAGGAGCGGCGGCAGCACGACCTCAAGGATGAGATGCGGCTCGACCTCGATAGCCCCCACCTGCGGCAAGAAGCCAATCGCCAGGCCGACAACCAGCAGAATCAGCGGCGATGCCACGCCCACCTTGGGGGCGATGAATTGGCATGCCACGATGATGAACATTCCGGCCACGGCGATAAGAAGGGGATCCACAGGTCAATTGTATTGCGAGCAACCCCACCAGCGCCGTTGCCATCTCACCACAGTGGCTACGCGCGCCGCGAACTCGCGCGGCGTACCACGCCCCGCCCTCCTGCCTTCCACACCGGCCCCAAATGTCAAACAGACCCACACGAGCGGAGCACGTGCTACCATTAACCCATAGGTTCAAGGAGGTCCTCATGACTGCTTACGACCACTCGTCGGGGTACACCTACGGCACTGATGCCGTCCCCACAGCTCCGCTTACACTCAAGGATCTACGCCAGATTGAGGCCGCCGCACACGTCCAGCCCGGTGACGCTGAGCTGCTCTCACGAGCAGAACCCATCCTGGCGCCGCATGCTATGGAAATGGTCGACACATGGCGCGGAATTCTGGCTCAGAAGACGTATCTGGCAGCCCATTCCGCGCACCCGGATGGACAGCCGAACCCCGAGTACGCGCAGGCGTCAAAGCCGCGCTTCGCCCAGTGGATCATCGACATGTGCACGCGCGAGCGGGATCAGGCGTGGCTGGACTACCAGTACCTGATCGGCGCACGTCACATGTCCGCAGCGAAGAACGCGGCGGATGAGGCGGACTCGACACCATTCGTGCCCCTGCGCTACGTGCTCGCCTTCATCGCGCCGACTGTGGAGGTCGGACACCGTCTCCTCGCGGAGGGCTTCGAGGGCGAAGAACTGAGCGCTGTCCGCGATGCCTGGACTCGCGCTGTCACTGTCGCCGTGACAGTCTGGGCGTATGCCTACCGAGATCACCCCGAGCAGTTCTGATCCGACGCTCGCCACCTACGGCTCCCCCATCGGTCGCCTCACGCTCGCCGCGCGGGGCGGTTCGCTCGTCGGCTTGTGGGTGGTCGGGCAGCGTTTTTTCGGTTGCCCCGTCGGCATCGACGAGGCCGTGGCGAGCTCCGCGCTCGACCTGACCTCGCCCGTTTCCCGGGACAGCGTCCGCGCCGAACCCAAGTGGGACGAGGCCGACGCGCGAGCTCTGGGTGTGGCGGCCTCGTGGCTCGACGGTTACTTCGCGGGCGAGGCCCCCTCCCCCGCACCCATCCCCCTCGTGCCTGCGGGCACGGACTTTCAAAAGCGCGTGTGGGAGGCGATGGACGCGATCCCCTACGGTGCGACGCGCACGTACGGGCATCTCGCGGTCACGCTGCGGGGCGCGGGCATCCCCGCATCAGCCCAGGCGGTCGGCGGCGCCGTGGGGCGTAATCCCCTGCTGCTCATCCGCCCCTGCCACCGGGTCGTGGCGACCACCGGCCCGGGCGGCTACGCGGCCGGAGAGCACGCGAAAGCCTGGTTGCTTGCGCACGAGGCGGCCACGGCCTCGTCGGTCAGCTGACTCAGCCGTTCGCCCGGTCGGCCTCGATCGCCTGCTCAACCAAGGCCTCGTCGACGGGCAGAGCCTCGCGCGCGTACGCGGCGGCATCATCCTGGGTATCGGCGATCTGCTCGGCGATCGAGTCGGCCTCCCGACGCAGCTCAGCACCGTCGACGACCGAAGCCTGGGCGAGGGTGCGGGCCTGGGCGCGGTGCTCGTCCGTGTACTCCAGGTCGTCGGCG
>ERZ772977.1369-NODE-1369-length-12466-cov-18.740794_pt1 | contig 12466 bp, 11 predicted proteins | sample MGYA00511131_ERZ772977 | MGnify/ENA primary metagenome ERZ772977 (study PRJEB29015, sample SAMEA2737935) | human oral metagenome | biome: human oral; feature: human-associated habitat; material: dental | place: China | collected 2151 ...
ACGATGATAATTCCCGTGGGGCTCCTCCGCTGCGGGCGTGCCGCCAAGAAGCAAGCGGCGGCCCCTATCCGAGGGGGCCACCTATTCGCTGACGACGGCGCCGCAAGCGCCTGCGGGGCGGGTCCCTACGAGAGGGCTCACCTCGTCGTGGGCGAGGTCGCGGGCCGGTGACGGGGAACCCCCGACGGCGGTGAGGAATTCGATCCGAACCGCGGTGGCGGTCAGAGCTATCGGCATCGCACCAGTCCGGTCCGTTCTACCGTCCTCAACACCCTCGGCCAGACCCGCACCGGGGACTTGAACCACCGTTTTGCTACAGGTACGAATGACTCCGCCCCGCTCTGGGTCAAACTGTGAGAATCCAATGGAAGTCCCGGTCCTGGCGCTCCTGCGGAGGGACTACCGGCCGAGAGCCCCGCGACGACACCATGCCAAGAGGCTCACCCACCACAGCCGAGCAGAAGCGGCTCTGCAGACCAGCGGCCTCGAGGCCCCCTGTTCCGATGAGTCTCGTCGATCACCGGCACTCACCGTCACCTTCGGTATATACTGGGTCCCGCTCGGGGCAGTAGCCTCGTGAAGTGAGCCCGGCAGCCCTCCGGACGGTGGGTGAGCCGGGTTTCGCGTCGTTTCAGGGGGTTATCGGCGTGAACGTGGTGCTTTAGGCGGCGTGTCGGGGTCAGTGGGTGCGTCCGGCCCAGCCCTTGCGCGTCCACAGGCCTTCTTCGGGGGTGGGGGTGGTGCCCCATCCGGCGGGGCGGGTGCGGGCGTTGGTGGGGGTCGTGGGGATGCGCCTGCGCGGGGGTCGTCCTTGGGCGTGCCAGGCGGTGAGGATCTGCTGGGGGTCGGCCGGTTGGCGGGTGTGGGTGTGCAGGGTCCACTCGGCGATGGCGGCCTGGTGGTCGGGGGTGGCTCCGCGGTGGTGGCGCAGGTTGTCTCGGATGCGGGCGTTGATGGACTCCACGGGGTTGGTGGTGCGCTCCAGGGCGGGGTCGTGGGTGAGGTAGGTGAATAGGACGCCTTGGCGGGCGAGGTGTTCGAGGCGTCTGTAGGCGCGGCGGGTGCGGGGGTGGGTGTACCACCACTTCCTGCCGGTGGCGGCCGCGGTGGCGGGGTCGTCCTGGGCGGTGGTGCGCTGGTTGAGCCAGGTGCGGTACTCGGTGGCGTAGTCGTTGAGCGCGGTCAGCCAGTGGGCGGCCCGGTCTGTGGTGGTGATGGTCAGCAGCTTGCGCGACAGTCCCAGCAGGGCGCGGCCCTGGGCGGTGCGGGGGTGGAGGGTCAGGTCGCGCACGGTGTCGCGGCGCACGTGGATCAGGCAGCGCTGGACCTTGGTGTCGGGCCATGTCGTGGCGATGGCCTTCAGGGCTCCGGGGGCGCCGTCGGTGGTGGTCACCCGAGGTGCCGGGATGGGGGACAGCAGCGCCCGGTAGGCGGCGGTGGACTCTCCGGCGGCCCACTGCCAGCCGATGACACCGGCGGTGCCGCGGGCGATGAGCAGGACCCAGTCGCGGTGCAGCCAGATGCCGTCGATGAACACCTGGTCGAGGTCGCCGGCCTCGGGGCGGGGCGCGGGGACGGGCACCTGCCGGCACCAGTGGGTGCGGCGTCGAGGGCCCGGTCGTCGCCGCCGTACAGCCGGGCCTGGCTGGAGGCGGAGGTGGCCCGGGAGACGAACAGCTCGAGATCGGCGACCTCCTGGCGGCTGGGCCCGGACCGGGGGCCGGGTGCGGCGCTGGTCGCGGCTGTGGTGGAGGCGTTGCAGATGGTGCACTTCCAGCGTTGGGTGCCGGCGGCGGTGCGTCCGGACTTCTTCATCGGGGCGCGGCAGATCGGGCAGAGTCTGGCCCTGGGGGAACGGGATCTCACCCGCTAGACGATCAGCCCACGATCGTCAACAACCCGACCGGATCATCCGTCCGAGCCGTAATCACCCCGATCTTCGGGCACCATCCCAACGAAAAGTCGGATCTAAAGCACCACGTTCACGCCGATAACCCGGCTGGCCGCGGGCTCGCCCAAGGCGAGGGTCGTCTCTCTCCCCACCCCCCGCGGAAGGAGCGCCCGGCCTCGTTGGGGAACAGGCCGCGGCGCACGCCGTCGTCTCCCCGCGGAAGGAGCGCTCCGGGCTCCGTGACCGGCCAGTCGGGATGGAAGAGCGGCTCCCGCGCGTGCGCAGGCGCGCCGACCAGCGAGGCCGCGAAGAAGGCCGCCGCGATACGGCTCCCGTGCGTGCGGAGGCGCGTCCCGCCCGTTACCTGGGAACCGCTGACATCGCCCGCGGCTCCCGCGCGCGGAGGTGCCAGCTCCGATGCGGCCCCGTCAGTCCACCAGCCAGAGCGGCTCCCGCGCGCGGTGCGCGTCCGTCTCGACGCACACCGCCCCGTCGTCGTCGGGCCCGTCCCCCATATGCGGAGGCCGACCCAAGCGATCCACCTCACGCATAGGTCCGGTCCATGCCTCTTGCCCTGTGGAGCTCCGGCGTGGTCCCGGGGGAGGCGACGGGAGGGATCGCCGTGCGAGTGTGGCCGACGTCGTATCGCCCGGATCGTTTCGCAGGGGTTTCACAGGTTGTTCGGGGGTGAGTGTTCAGGGTTGTCGGGTTACATAGTGATTGCCGCCGGACGGGAGGACTCGCGAGGGTTGGGGAGCCCGATGACCGAGTTCTTGCCGAGACGGCCGAGGGTCTTAGGGAGCCCGAGGTCGGTCGCTCTGGCGAAGGAGGGAGTTCCCCCGGAATGGGAACCCGGGTGCGGAGCCCCTCGACGACGAAGGCCCGTGGGCCGGGAGAGACAACCCGGCGCCACGGGCCACGTCATATTCGGGCGCAGAAGCGAGACACAATCGAGTTAGCAGAGCCGACAAGAAGTAAGACGTGAGCAATGCAACAGGCGCACCAAGCGCAACAGGGGCAACAGCGGCGCGACGGAGTAGAATTCGCAGACGTTTCCCAGGCTGTTGGGGGGTGAGTGTTCAGGGTTGTCGGGTTACATAGTGGTTGCCGCCGGACGGGGGGACTCGCGAGGGTTGGGGAGCCCGATGACCGAGTTCTTGCCGAGACGGCCGAGGGTCTTAGGGAGCCCGAGGTCGGTCGCTCTGGCGAAGGAGGGAGTTCCCCCGGAATGGGAACCCGGGTGCGGAACCCCTCGACGACAAGGGTCCGCGGGGCCGGGGTGGAAAGCCCTGGCCCCGCGGATCGCGTTGTGTTCGAATGCCGGTCAAAACGTTAAGTCTTTGATCATTCTGGCGCGGTGGGATGCGAGTAATCGACTGTGCTGGTTCTTCGAGATATGTTGGGGTCTGATAAGGGGAAGATGTGGAGGTTGTGCCTGCTTCGTGATCTGGCTGACTTCAAAATCTCCCTGCCCGCTCTCGATGCTGACCGCACCAGGCCGATGGCCTGGCCCGGTGCCAGCGTTGCTGGACGAGGTGGGTCTCGCCGGATGCGGCCGTTCAATCAGGTCCGGGTTCGCGTAGAATCCGGCGCTCTCTCGGGTGCGTCTCTTAGTGTGGTGGTGATTCCCGCGGGGCCCTGGGCGTCGAGGGGGTCCGCCGGCCCGGGAGGGCGGCGGGCGTCGTGGGATGCCCTGTTCTTGGATCAGGATTCACCTGGAGGTGCTCCCACGATGCCCGCCACGAACCAGTGTGCCGTGTCCACGCTGATCCGGGAAGTCCTTGCCGATCCGGACCTGGCTGGACGGGCGTCTTCCGGCGTCTGCTCCGGGCCGGGCCGTGCGGACCTGGTCGACGCCGGGGCCGCCGCCGTGATCGGCGCGGGGCGCCACGTCGCGCACCAGTGAGCGCACCAACAGGCGCAACGGCAAGCGCCTCAACACGGTGGCCACCACCGCCAGCGAGGTCGAGCTCGCCATCCCCGAGCTTCGGACCGGATCCTTCTTCCCGTCCCTGCTCCACCCCCGCCGGCGGGTGGACAAGGCCCCGATGCGCCGTGATCTGCTCCGCCCGGAGTCGAGGGGGTCTCCACCCGCAAGGTGGACGACCTGGTGCGGGCCCCGGGCAACGAATCGGGTATCTCGCGCTCGACGGTCTCGCGGATCCGCGACGGGCATCGACGAGGGCGTGCACGAGTTCCTCGCCCGCCGCCTGGACCGCACCTGGTTCCCCCGCCTCGCCGGGCGCCACCCACCTGGACGTGCGCGTGGGGCACCGGGTGGTCTGCCGGGCGCTGGTGGTGGTCACCGGAGTGTCGGCCCAGGGCCGCCGGGAGATCCCGGAACATGGCCCTGGGGGACGCCCAGACCACCGATTTCTGGACGTCCTTGTTTTGCGGTCCCTGCGCGAACGGGGGCTCAAGATCCCCTCCCCGGAGGATCCCACCGGGGTCGTGCCGGCCGACCGGTGACGCCCACACCGGAATCCGCGCCGCGGTCAGGGCGATCCGTCCTGGCAGCGCTGCCGCGCCCCGCTTCGCCCGCACCATCACCTCCCGGCTCGGCTCGGCCCGACCCCGAGCCCGCGGGCGCCCTGGTCTCCACGATCTTCGCCCAGACCAGTCAGGAGGCCGTGGCGGCCCAGTACAAGCACGTCGTCGACACTTTGAGGGACCCGTTCCCCGAGATCGCCCAGATGCTGATTGACGCCGAGCCGGACCTGCCCGCGTTCACCACGACCCGTCCGCCCCCGGGGAGCACTGGACCAAGATCCGGCCGCAGCAACCCCATCGAGCGCCTTGGGCCGCGAGACCCGGCGCCGAGCAGACGTCGCCCCGGGTCTTCCCCGACAGCGAGTCCGTACGCCCACTGATCGGCTCCGTCCTGCCTGAGTAACGAGGAGTGGCAGTACGGCGAACGACGCCACCTCTCCCAGGCCTCACTGCCTCACTGCGACACCTGACCGACATGCTCCACACCGACAACAGCACCGGCGGCGGCACCGGCGGCCGTCCCGCCCCGCCCGCCATCACCACCTGACCGGAAGAACACCACACCAAGAGACTTGACCGCTCTCTCAATCGCCCGGGATCCCAGGCCTAAGCGGTCCGGTGCGTCATGGAGCGGTGCGGCGAGCCAACTGCTTTGCCGACACCCTGGGACGAAGGTCCGCATCGGGTAACAGTTTCATTGCGATTTGCAACGGATCCGGGAAGTCGTCCTAGCGCGTCCAGAACTTTGGGTTAAAATGTCATCAACGTCATCCGTCATTAAGGAGTACAATTATGTCCATAACACGAAATCCTTTGAAGGCCCATCAAGAGGACTTGCGCCGTTTGTCGGTTCTTGTTGCATTGGTCGACATTCAAGATCACGACGGTTGCAGTTCCGAACTGAAAGACACGTCTGCCGAAATTGTCAACACATTGCGCGCCAATTATCCGGACATCGAGATCGCCATTAAAAAGGATTTCGAAGTTTTGGCAAATGAAAAACTCGTCGATTGCACACCGAGTGCAGCAGGGACGACGCAGCCGGCAATATTCGATGAAGGGCGAAAACTTGCGGAGTCTCTCAAGCGGGCGGTGCGAGACGACCGCGATACTCGTCTCGCACTAGCGTGCCCTATCGTTCTTAAATTTATTGCCGATAATGCGGACAATCCTCTCGTTGCCGCAAATATTAATAATATTAAAGCTATCGCATTCGGCGTCTCCCTGGGAGGCGAGCAGATTTATGAGGCCATGAAAGAACTCGTCGCACTCGAACTCGCCGAAGCGAACTATGCTGATGATCGCATATTCTGCATTCGGCCAACAAAGAAGGGATGCGAACTTTTGCGCACGGGCGGACCCGCACTTATTCCCTCTGCCCCCGAGATGGCAGCACCAACGGCGCACGCCGTTTTCAACGGCCCCGTCCAGACTCAGAATCTTGCCACTGGGGTCGTCGGTAATGTGTCCCAGAGCGTCACCATGAAGGTCGATACAACAGATCTGCGATGGGCACTGGACTCGCTCAATGATGCTTTGGACGGACAAGACGATATGCAAGAGAAGTTAGAGGAACTTACTCAACAACTGAACCGCGCTGAAGATTCCAAAAATAAGTCGTCGATGGTGCGCGCGCTCATTGCTGTCAAACGATTTGTAGCTAAAGCCGTGAAAAAAGGTGTCAAAGAAGCTGTCGCACAAAAGGTGCTAGTAGCCGTTAATGTGCTTTCCAGTATCATTGGTTAAACCGTTGATCTAGTATCTTCGGTCTCGAATCCCGGATCCCCGAGCTCCCGGACGACGAGCTGAACGGCCTCCTCCGGGGGGACGTGCTCCCAGATGCGGAGAACCCTCCACCCCTCGGCCTCGGCCATGGCGGTCGTCTCCGCGTCGCGCTCACGATTCTTCACCAGCTTCGGCTCCCAGTAGTCGGCGTGCGAGACCGGGACCGTCCCGTGCTCGGGGCACCCGTGCCAGAAGCACCCGTCGATGAAAACGGCCAGGCGCCGCCTGGTGAAGACGATGTCCGCCCGGCGCCGCTTATTGCTCCACGGCGCGAAATCGACGCGGTACCGGTAGCCGCGCGCGTGCAGGAGCCTGCGGATCGCCAGTTCGGGCTTGGTGTCCCGGCGCCGGTTCGACCTCATCGACCGGGCGGCGCCGGGACTGCTGGCCCAGGACGCCCCGGTTCCCTCGCCGCCGGCTCTCTCGCCGCCGGCCGCCGCGCCCCCTCGGTCACTCGACGTCGACGACGGGCTCATCGTTGCGATCCGGACGTCTCACGGTGAAGGCGATGCGCCCCTTCGGCGCCGCCGCGTACGGGAGGGCGAGGGAGAAGATCGTCGCCGTGTCCGCGGCCGTCATCTTCTCCGGGAGCAGTTTCGGGGAGCGCTCCTCGCCCGGCTTCGGATCCGCCGCGAGCATGAGGAGCATCGCACCGCGCCTCCCGGTGCTGTAGGCCCGCGCCGCGGGCCCGCCCGGGGCATCCCGGCGCCCGGCGATCGCCTCAACGGCGTCGCGCTGCCGGAAGGAGCTCCCGGAGAACCCGCCGCGCGTTCCGTCGCGCCGGGTTCTCTTGAGCATGGGGATCCGAATGCCGTCGACGGTCTTCTCCACGCAATTGCTCAACTCGGGCAGGAGGACGGCCCAGTCCTCCAGCTTCCCCTCCGCACCGGCCTGGTCGATCATTCTGAGCGTGGGCTGGAAATCGAATCCCTCCACCCACTGGAAGCCTCCGAGGACCCGCCGCATCTCATCCGCGGAAATGATCGCGACGCGCCCCCCGAAGGAATTGATCCGACCCGTCCTGGAATCCCGGTACTCGAACTCCTCAACGGCCCCGAATCGATGCCCCTCGAACCACGGGCGCACAAGGCCGAAGTGCTCGATATTCACCGAGCCGTCGCCGCGCTCGGGCTGACGCGGGAAGTCCTGGAGTTTGCCGCCGACGCCGCAGTAGTCGAGCTCGGCGTTGTACATCTTGGTCCGACTGGTGGGGCGGAGCCACGGCAATTGCTGGAATACGAGCGGGGGGACGTCGATGGGTCTGACCGCGGGCGCGCCGTCCTCCTGCACCTGCGAGAAGACCTCCAGCTGGGCCCGGAAGTCCTCCTCGTCCTTCATGATCGCCCCGAAGGCCTCGTAGAGGTCGTACACCTGCCGTCCGCGCCCCTTGATCCCCCGCGCCATGAAGAGGCGGACGAGGTCGCAGTACCCGGGCCGGTAGCCGAACCAGCGCCCCATCTGCATGAGGCTGTCGGCCTGCATGGCCCTCCGTTTGAAATAGGTGGTCGTCAGTCCTTCGAGCGTGAATCCGCGGCTGAGCTTGGTCCCGCCGACCAGGATGCGCCACACGCGCTCCCGCTGGAAGTCGACCTTCCTGTACTGCTGCTCCTTGTCGCCGTTGATGACGACCACTGGGTCGCCATTGCTGTTGAGGACGAGGTCGAGGACCTCCCCGATGAAGGGGGCGACGTCGTCGAAGGAGCCGGCGCGGGGGAGCCCAGGCTCCCACTGCCGGGCCGCCGTCACCGCCTTGAAGTCCCCCTCGAACAGTTCGCGCAGGCGCCCGTTGGCCCGCGGGGATCCGTACCCGGCCCTTTTCCACAGCCTCCCGATCCGCAGCGCCAGGTCCGCGTGCGCCTTCTGCGAGACGGATTCGTGAACGAGCATGGTGTGGTGCCGGAATGCGCCCGACAGCCCCGGGTCGACCGAGGCCCGCCAGAGCTTGATCGCCCCGCTGAGCACGAAGGAGTCAAGAGCCCGAAGCAGCTCCGCGTCGACCTCGTCCGGGTCCGCGTCGTCCGACGCCATCAGGTCGCGCACGAAGGCCCGCTCATTGGAGACCGCGGGATCGCTCCGCTCGGCCGCGGTGAGCTCCTCGAAGTCGTGGTAGGCCCGCCCTCCCCGGTACTCGGGCGGCGCACTGAGGCTGATGATGAAGTCGCGCGGGAAGATGTCCTCGGCGTCCTCGGGCGAGACGAAGACGTTGGCGAAGGGGGTCGCGGTGTAGCCGACGTACTGGCCGCGGTCCAGATGCCCCAGGAGCTCGGCGATGAGCTTGTTGATCGCCGTGCGGGACCGGTCCTCCGTCGCCCGCTTCGGATTGAGCGTGTTGACCGACGCCTGATCGGCCTCGTCGTCGATGATGAGCGCCGGGATCTCGTTCAGGAGCGCCTTGATGCGGCGCAGGTCCCTGACGAGCTTGGTGAGCACGGCCTTGTTCTTCTTGACGACGGCGATCCGGACGTCGGTGCGGTGGATGTTGTCGGGGTGCCACACCGGTTTGCCGGGCTCCCTCAGTTCGTGCCCGGCGCGCGGGTCGAGGGCGTCGAGCCCCGCCCTGAGGAGCTTGTAGTCGTCCTCGGCCCGCGTCAGCCTCCTGATGGCGGGCGCGCCCGCGGCCGCGAGGTCGCCGTGCGAGACGAACCTGCCGGCGAGCCAGTCGACGTCGTCGGAGCCGGCGTAGTCGACCTCGGCGATAAGGTCCCCGTCCCCCGGGTCGATGCCCCCGAGGATGTTCTCCTGGCCGACGAGCTCCATGTCGAGCCGGCGCTGCGTCTGGGAGCGCAGGAGCTCGACGGTCCCGGTGAGGACGATGATGAGGCGGTACCCGGCGTCGACGGCCTTGGCGATGACCCCGGTGAAATTGGCGGTCTTCCCGCTCTGGACGTGCCCGACGACCAGGCCCTTGGACTGGTAGGGCCGACTTCCGGACGGGTCTGCGAGCCGTCCCACGATCTCCGTGGTGGCCGAATCGATCGAGGCGACGGCGTCGGGATCGAGCCTGCGCTCCAGGACCTTGCGGTAACCGTCCCAGTAGAAGTGGTGCGCCCGACGACGGTCCTCGTCGTACCAGGGCGCCCACTGCGGGTTGACGATGACGGTCGTCCTGTCGAGGGCAGGGGGGAACGTCTCGTTGACGCGGGCCGCGGCGTCGTCCAGGCCGAGTCTGCTCAGGATCAGGGCCCGGCGCTCGCCCGTGCGGGGCGCGGTCCCGGCCGCCCAGGCCACGTCCCTGACCGCGTCCCACTCGGCCAGCCTCAGGTGGAAGCGGATGCGGCCGGGGTCGTTGGGGTCCGAGTCGAGGATGAGGCCGGGGATCTCCTCCGGCGCGATCGTCCGCCCGGACGCCATGAGGAACGCCGCGACGATGGCGTGCAGCGGCATCGGCCCCGCCGTCATCCCGGACAGCGCCTGCTCGAGCGCCCGGCCGTGGACGTCGTCGCCCATTCGTCAGTCCTCCTCGTCGGCACTGCGCGCGAAGCACGCGGGCGGCCGGGCGGGTTCGAGCGCCGTGACATCGATCCGGTAGTCGACGGCGCGCACGAGCTCGGGGCGCCGGAGGATCCGGGCCAGTCCGGCGGCCGTGATGGCGGGGAAGGAATCGTCGACGGCGTAGAAGGCGGGTTCGCCGCGCAGGAGGAAGCGGGTGGTGTAGAGGCTCTCGGCCCGGTGGTCGTCCCATCCCAGCGAGTCGAGCTTGCCGTCGAAGTCGGTCCTGCCCCGGCGCAGCCGACCGCGGACGCCCGCAATGGCCTCCGGCAGGGTGCGGCCCCGCACCGCGGCCCCGGCGCGCGCGATCTGGATCGACATGAGGTGGAGCGGGCGCCCGGGCGCGGGCGTCAGCTGGCCCGCGCCGTGGATGACGTGGACGCGCCGGTCCGTCCTGGTCGTCTTGACCTCGATGTCCCCGTCGGGAAGGGCGAAGTCGTGCTCCTCGGCCTGCGGCCCGAGCCAGGCGGCGAGGGCGGCGTCCTCGCCGAGGTTCGCAATGAGGCGGCGGAGGGCCATGAGCTCGCCGAACAGCCCGACCTCCTGGTCCTCGCTCAGGCGCGGCGTGCGCGCGAGGAGGCCGCGGTAGCCCGCGAGGGCGACGTGGAGGGCCCGCTCCATGGTGTCGCCCCGCTGCAATTGCTCCGCCACCGCCTGCAGGAGCGAGTACGCCTCGTATTCGATCCCCTCGGCGTCGACCGTCAGGCGGAACCAGACGGTCTCGTCGCCCGGCTCCTCGAAGACGTCGGTGTGGATGATCCGGTAGGCGGTGACGTCGACATCGGCCCCGGTGGCGGGCGTTCGCAGGGTCAGCTCCCCGCGGGGCGGGTCGATGCCCAGGATGCAGACCGGGCGGTCGCCGACCCGCTGCTCGCTGGGCAGCCCCGAGGCGATGTAGGCGGCCAGCGTCTCGGGGGTGAAGACGGTTGAGCCTTCGGCGCGGTCATTCACGGGTTCGTCCTTCCCTGAGGCCGCGGTGCTCGAGCTCCTCGCCCAGCGCCGCGCGGATGATGGAGTCCCACGCCCCCAGTTCGCGCCTCTCGCGGTCCCCGAGGTAGGAGCCCTCGAAGAAGCGGGAGTGCAGGAGCAGGAGCAGGGTCTTGAGCAGGGGCGCGTCGTCGGGCCGCATGGATCCGGACAGCGCCGGCCTGTAGAGGTCGTTGAGCCACAGCGTGCGCCGTTCCAGGTCGACGTCGACGAGGGACGTGCCCGGCAGGCGCCTCCAGCGGATGTCAACGGGATCCGCGTCGAGGAATTCGACGGCGTCGCCGATGGCGTCGTACATCTGGCGGCTCAGGCCCCGGCGGGGCTCGACGAGGGCGACGGGGCGCTTCGTGCGCCTGCGCGCCGCCGCGGCGGCCGAACGGGCCAGATCGAGGACGTCCTCGAAGCTCCGGCCCGCGCCGTCGACCGCCCCGCGCACCGCCCGGCGCATTGTCGCGTTGAGGACGACCCCGCTCTTCTCGGGGTTGATCTGGACGAATTCCAGCAGCGGGTCGTCGACGTCGAGGGAGATGCGCAGGCGCTCGTAGTTCCGCCCCCCGCGGATGACGGAGTTCCACCCCCCGATCTGGAGGAGCCTGTCCCTGCGGTAGACATAGAGCCCCTGGCCGCCGGCCATGGTGGAGGAGCGCGCCGAGGCCAGGACGGCGGGGTCCCGCAGTGCGGGCTCGGTCAGGATCACGGCGGTGAGCCGGAAGGGCCGGCCGTCCACGGCGCCGTCGAGCGCCATGGGCCGCACGCCCGCGACCGCCCCGGCCAGCGGGTCGAGGCCCCGCACTCTGCGCATGGCGCCGGCCTCCCCGAGGTCCAGATCGAATTCGTCGATGCCGATCTCGACGCGGGAGCGCGCGAGGATCCTGTGGAAGACGAGGCCCAGGTGGCCGCGGACCTCCTCGACGCGCCCGCCGAGCCATTCGGTGCGCTCGTCCGGGTCGGGCGAGACGAGGGCGGTGCGGAATCCCCGCCAGTGGACGACGGTTCCGTGCGGCGCGTCCGCGCCGGGGATCCGCAGGGGCCGCCGGGCGAGGGCGTCGCCCACCTGGTGGGGGTCGAGGGTCTCGACGCGGGAGGGGGCGTCCCTGGTGATGCGCCGTCCGACCGGCACCCCGCCGACGGCGCGGCTGCAGACGTCGAGGACGTCGGCCTGGCTGAGGGAGGCGGCCTTGAGTCCCAGGCCGTAGTGGCCGAGGTCGTGCTCGTCGTATGCGCGCGTGCGGGCGAAGGTCATGGCGGCGTCGATGGCGGCCCCGTCCATGCCGCGGCCGTCGTCCATGACGAGCAGGTCGGTCAGGGTCCCGCCCCTGGTGAGGAAGCGGATGTGCACGCGGCGCGCGTCGGCGTCGATCGCGTTGTCCACGAGGTCCGCCAGCGCGGTGGCGAGCTCGTGGTGGGTGCCGACGGCGTCGGCGATGGACGGGTCGGGCGGCACGATCCTGTGCGAGACGGCGGCGATGGGGTCCATGTCGGTTCCCGGGATCCTCGCTCAGCCCTCGAACCGCCCGGGCTTGAGCCTGAGCACGCGCGCGTTCTCGCTGACGGTGCGCACCGTCGCCCGATCGAAGCCGGCGTAGCGGGTCGCGTCGATGCTCACGGCGATCTCGAGGCCGTCCGCGCCCCCGCGCCGCAGGTGCACGATGACCTCCTCGGCCAGGGACGCGAGCTGGGCGGCGATATCGCCGTCCGGGTCGAGCTCGACGGAGCCGGTGAACCTGGTGTTCTCCGCGCGCGGTCCGTCGGGGTCCGCGCCGCCGGAGCCCGGGGCCCCTCCGCGCCGCCCGGGGGAGGGGACGGGGGCGGGGCGTTCGAAAG
>ERZ772977.1372-NODE-1372-length-12451-cov-8.096160_pt1 | contig 12451 bp, 8 predicted proteins | sample MGYA00511131_ERZ772977 | MGnify/ENA primary metagenome ERZ772977 (study PRJEB29015, sample SAMEA2737935) | human oral metagenome | biome: human oral; feature: human-associated habitat; material: dental | place: China | collected 2151 ...
ACCGTGCTGAAAAAGCTGGTGTTGTTCACACTCCAATCGGTAAAGTTTCATTCTCAACTGAAGACTTAGTTGAAAACTTCAACGCTGTTCAAGACGCTTTAGCTAAAGCTAAACCAGCTGCTGCTAAAGGAACTTACTTCAAATCTGTAGCTGTAACTACAACTATGGGTCCTGGAGTTCGCGTTAACACTGCAGAATTCAAATAAGAATTATTAATTATAAGAAGATTTGGTTAGCCAAGTCTTCTTTTTTTATCCACTCTTCTCTTTCAAAACGAAAGACAGCGCCTCTATAACTTATTTAAAAAGGCACTGTCTATTTTATATTCTGTTTTCTTATTTTACGTTCTTTTACTTTTTCATTGAATTATCGTATATTGTTACTATACCAGTTTTTGACGCTTCTTTTACTCCTTCTACAAAACCTTTACTAGCATCTTTATAAAACTTATATCCGCCAGTAATTAGTAATAATACTAAAATGATCACTAACTTTATTCTTTCATTATTATTTTGTTTATTGCTTTTCTTCACGCTATTTATAACATAAACACACATAAAATGATATACTACTACCAATAAAATTAAAATCAATATTTTTACTAAATTAAATTGTGTACTATCATATTTTGGTCCTGTAAATGCACTATAAACGCCCAGTAAAACAAATCTAACTATACTTACAATAAATTGGTATATTAATATATCCCAAATAAAGAAATAAATTAATGATTTTTTGGTATTTACCATTTGTGTTATAGCTAAATTAGATAACGCTATAATAGTAAGTATTGCATAGATATATTCTATAACACTTACTCGATTATATATGAAATCTAATATGAAAGCCAATATTCCTCCTAAGAATAAACTTACATAAGTAGTATAATAAATGTATCTAACTTTATTTTTCATTGAAATCGGAAGATATTCTATATATTGTTGTTCAGAATCATCATATTTTCTTCCATTTATGACTATAATTAATGAGCTAATCAGAGCTAATATTATATATGTTTTATCAAATAATAATTCTAGTATAGTAGTTATTGTAACAAAGTAATATAATATATATAATCCTTTGTAAAATAATGGCATACTATAGTTTCTACTTGATATTAAATTCCAAATTGCTCCAAATTTTGTTTCATATTGTTGTTTAATCATTTTCATTCTCTCCTTTCAATAGTGAAAGTAATATTCGCTCTATATCATTAGTCTCAAATCGTTCTTGTAATTCTACCACATCTTCCTTACTAGTAACTTGACCATTTTCAAATACAATAATATAGTCGACCAGGTTTTGTATTACATATGGTTCTTCGGTAACTATAATTATCGTTTTATCTTCATCCATATATTCTCTAAGAAGTGCTATCATTTCTTTTCTAGCTATTAAACCAACACCAGAAAATAGATTGTCTAATACTAATATTTTAGTTTTTGTAAAAAATCCTATAGAAAATAATAATATTTTCCTCTCTCCTTGAGATAGTTCATAAATTTTCTTATGACGATATACTTTATGTTTACTCAGAAATTCGAAACATTTCTCTAAATTAAATCTTTCATCTAATTTATATATTTTATATAGCACCTCATCTACTCGTAAAGAATCTGAAAATAAAGGTTTATCAGCTACATATGAGTAAAGATTTTTAATGTCTACTTCATTTTCATGAAAATTTAGATTATCGTAAGTAATCATATTTTTCTCTGAAGATAAACCTCCTAAAAGTGCTTGAAGAAACAATGTTTTACCACTTCCACTGTTACCTGTAATTGCATAAACATACCCTTTTTCTAGCTCCAAATCAATTGGACCTAGTTGAAATGTTCCTTTATTAATCAATAAATTATTAACTTTTATCATAACTATTCTCCTCCATTACACTATTAAATATATCCTTAATATCATTTATATTAAGTCCATCGTTAATAGCCTTATCAATTATGCTCTTCAGTTCGTCTGAGTACTCTTCTTTTTTTATCGTTAAGACAGTAGCTAAATCAATGTCATTTACGAAATATCCAACAGCTCCTTTTGAATATATTAGTTCTTCTTGCAGCAATACCTCATATGATTTTTTTACTGTAATTATACCAACCTCTAACTCTTTAGCTAAACTCCTAATAGAAGGTAATTGATCATTATTTTTTAAGCTACCATTTAGAATGTTACTTTTAATTTGTGTCGCCACCTGCTGATATATCGGAACAGATGACAAATTAGAAATTTTTATTTCCATCATACTCCTCCTAATTAATCTGTTTTAATATAATTAAAATAGTTTAATTAGATAATAAAACATTTTTGTATCTACTGTGATTATACAACAGATACAGTTTGTTTGTCAATATATATTTTATTGAATTATATTTTTTATAAAACTTTAGTTAAACTAAGTAATTTAAACATATATTTTATTTGGAAAAAATTTTTTACATGGTATAATTGTATTAACTATTATTTTAGGAGTGTATTTATGATAACTATTATTGTGCCAATTTATAACGAAGAGAGAACAGTACGTGATTTCGTTTATAATCTATATTGTTTGCATAATATTAAAGAACACGAAGTACTTTTCATTGATGGTGGTTCTACAGATAAGACAAAAGAAATATTAGATGAACTCTCTTATTTCGGTTATTCATACCACTTATCAGATAAAAAAGGACGAGCAAATCAGATGAATTATGGAGCTAAAATCGCAAAAGGAGACATATTATGGTTTGTACATTGCGATAGTGTTCTTCAGAAAGATGTTATTGAAAAAGTACTTACTTGCCCTACTGAGGTCGGTTGTCTAAAGATTCAATTTTATCCAAATAGTTTTCCTATGTGGGTTAATTCATTAGTTTCTAATATGCGTGCAAGTATTACTAACCTAGCATTTGGAGATCAAGCAATATTCATAAAAAAACAAGTATTTGAAGAAATTGGTGGGTATAAAGATATGCCTTTAATGGAAGACTACAAACTTTCTGAAGATTTAAGTGCACGAAGTTACAAAATTACAGTAATAGACTCCCCTATCACATCATCAACAAGAAGATATAAAAATCATACAGTAAAAACTATGTGGCAAATGCAAAAATTCCAAAAAATGTATCGACGTGGTGTTCCTGTCGAAGAACTAGCTAAAATGTATAAAGATGTGAGGTAATTTAATTTATATAGTTCTAAGAAAAATCTTCTAAATACTATAAAAGCTTACATGAAAACTAATAGAAATATAATTTATTTATATCTAAGTTCGCTTTATATGAGCTTCTTAGATATCTAATAAGCTTTGAGAGCTAATTCGACAAATTCAAATTCTTTGGAATTCCGATTTTTAAGTAGCTCTTGTTTTTAGTTTAAAATTATGTATTTATTTACACATTATATATAGTTCAATTTCATTGATTATTTATGGAAACTAACTTATAATTAATTTATATACAAATTTTAGAGGAGAGAATAAATATGGCGGAATATTTTAAAAAGAAACATTTAATAGAATTTGGTGAAGGGAAATTTGGTGAAGATGCACCTGAGTATTGGAAAAACTTCATGAATTACTACGGTAATGTCATGGCTGAAGGAGAATTAACAACACGTGAGAAAGCTCTCATTGCACTTGCTGTAGCTCATGCTGAAGCATGCCCTTATTGCATCGATGCATACACTAGTACATGTCTTGAAGAAGGCTGCGATCAAGATCAAATCGCAGAAGCTATTCATGTTGCTGCTGCAATGAAAGCTGGTATTACCCTAGTGCACGGTCTTCAAAGTAAAGAACTATCAGATAAATTAACAAACTAAATTTATTATGACTGAATTAAACATACCCAAATTTTTTGATCAAGTAGAGGAAAAACAATATTTACTAACCGAAGAATTTCCAGAAGTTATGCAAATTAACGTAGGTAGTTTATGTAATATTACATGTAGTCATTGTCACGTTGATGGTGGACCTACAAGAAAAAATAACATGGTTCGAGAAACTTTTGAACAAATAATCGAAGCATTTAAGGTTGGTAAATATAAAACTATGGATATTACTGGCGGAGCTCCTGAGATGAACCCAAACTTTAGATGGTTTTTAAAAGAAATCTCACAGTATGCCAAAACTGTAATCGTAAGAACAAATCTTATTATCCTAGACGTTCCAGCTTATAGAGATATACCAGAATTATATCGTGACTTAAAAGTTCAAGTAGTAGCCTCATTACCCTACTATAACGAAAAAGTCGTAGCTAAGCAACGTGGTAAAGGTGTTTTTCCTAAGTCAATAGAGGTACTGAGAAGACTTAATGAACTAGGCTATGGTAAAGAAGAAGATTTAGTATTAAACCTAGTTTATAATCCAAATGGAGCGTTTTTACCTCCTAAACAAGAAGCACTAGAAAAAACTTATAAAAAAAAACTATATGACAATTTCGAAATTGTCTTTAATAACTTATTCGCAATAACAAATAATCCAATCGGTAGATTCTCTGAATTTCTCCATAGAGAGGATCTTTACGAAGGTTATATGAATAAACTATATAAAGCATATAATCCTGCAACACTACCAGGTCTAATGTGTAGAAATATGATTTCTGTTGGTCCGGATGGATCTTTATATGATTGCGACTTTAATTATATTGAAAAACTAAAAATCTCTGGAGAAATCAACCATGTGAGTCAGCTTGTAGATAATCATACAGGTGTACGTAGAATCGTTACAGGTATGCATTGTTACGGATGTACAGCAGGAGCTGGTTCATCTTGAGGTGGAGAAACTTGCTAGCATAGGTTATGCTAATTATATACAAAAAGAAGCCATAAATTTTGGCTTCTTATTTTTTATATACTATTTTTTTATTAATGTATTTATAATATTACCTGCAATATCACTAATTCCATTGTTACTTGTAAGTTTAAATAATTCATTCATATCTGGAGTTAGTGCATTGTCTTTAGAATATGATTCCAGTGCTTTATTTATCATTGGAGACACTAATCCTGCACCTTGACCTTGATTTAATTGTTCAAGTGCCTTATTTAAGATATCACCAACAAAAGATGGAACTTGATTACTACCGATAATACTATTTAATAATTCTTTAATTTTGTCATCAGATCCATTACTTCCTGAAGATAAAACATTATCTAATATATTTTTTAACATTTTACACCTCTCAAATTTAATAATATTATTTTATCGAATGAAACATAAATATACTATAGATATGTTCAAGTTTCTAAAATTAAAACCCAGGGTTGGAATTTTTCCATTCCTCAACCTTAACAAAGATACTATTTTTTTCAGTATGATCCTTCAAAAAAGCACTCCTGATTTTCATCAAGAGTGCTTCTTCATTTACTACTTCAAAGTAAAATTACTTTAAGAATAGTTTTTTTATTTTTGTTTGCGTCTTCTTGCAGCCGCTGCTAATCCTAAGATTGCTAATCCTAAACCTGCTAATGCAGAGTTGTTATCTGCGATACCTGTATTAGGTAATACTTTTTCACCTGCTTTAGCTACTGGAGCTTTCGATACTTCTGGTTTTGTATTTTCAGAAGGTTTTTCTGGTTTAGCTGGTGTTTCAGGTTGTGGTTTATTACCATTTTCACCTTGTGGTTGTTCTGGAGTTGTTGGTCCAGCTGGTGTTGATGGTTCAACATGTTTAGGTGTTACTGTTACTGGTACTTCTACTGTAACTTTACGTCCATCAGGTAATTCTACTTCTACAGTTACAGATGGTTTAGCACCTGGTGTTGCAGTTGTTGGAATTTCTCCAACTTTAGTAACTTTCCATCCTTCTGGAAGGTCTACATGTTTCTTAACATCTTCTTCAGTTACTGGAGTTCCTACTTTTACTACTACTGGAGTAACTTTAGGTTTAACAATTACTGGTACTTCTACTGTAATTTGTTTTCCATTTGGTAATTCAATTACTACTGGAACCACTGGTTTAACACCTGGTGTATCTGTTCCTGGTTTATCTCCGATAGAAACAATTTTTCCACCTTCTGGAATCTTAACGTTTTTCTCAACGTCTTCATTAGTTATTGGATCTCCAATATTTTTAACGATATCGTTAATTGGTGTTACTGTTACCGGTACTTCTACAGTGATTACTTTTCCATTCGGTAATTCTACTGTTACTTTAACTGGATCTTTCTTACCTGGTGTTGTTAAGTCTGGAATGTTTTCTACATTCGTTACTTTTCCACCTTCTGGAATTGTAATTCCTTTAGTATAGTCTTCCGGTGTTAATGGTGTTTTTGTAACTGGTGTTTCGATTTCCTTAACTGGTGTCACTGTTACCGGTACTTCTACTGTAATTGTTTTACCATTTGGTAATGTTACTGTTACTTTAACCGGATCTTTCTTACCTGGTGTTGTTAAGTCTGGTAGATTTTCAACGTTTGTTACTTTTCCACCTTCTGGAATCTTAATTCCTTTAGTGTAATCCTCTGGTATTAATGGTGTTTTTGTAACTGGTGTTTCGATTGGTTTAGGTAAAGCTTCTACAACATTTACTGGTACTTCAATCACTTTTGTAATTTCATTTCCATCTTTATCTGTGTATTTAACTTGTACTTTAGCTGGTGTTTGTTTTCCTACATTTTCTGTTCCAGGTACAGTGTTTGTTTCAACATTTGTTACTGTAACTGTTACACCTTCTGGTAACCCTTTAAGATTTTTAGCTGCTTTTTCTGCTTCTTCTTTAATAGCTTTTTCTAATTCAGTTTTATCGCTATTTTTCGGTACTACTACACCTTCTGGTTTAACTTTTGGTAATACTGTTACTGGTACTGGTACTATTTCTTCACGTTTATTAACCCCTGAACCGTATGTTACTGTTACTGGAGCTGTCAATGTATCATCTCCAACTTTTCCAGTTGTTTCAGGAAGTTTAGTTTCATCTACTGTTTTCTCATTTCCTTTAGTAGTAACAGCATCTTTTAATTTTTCTGAAGATGGTTTATCTCCTTCTACTACATAAACAGGTTTTGCAGTTGAAACTTGTGGTTTAACTTTAATTGTAAACTCTTGATCTGTTTCTTTCCTAGTATCAAACGTTGGATCCTGATCAAATGGATTATCTACAATATCATATCCCATAGATTTCAAAACATCAACACGTGCTTGAACTTTTTCTTCTGGAATTTTATCTCCTGATTTACCAGTAAGATCATCAATATTATATTTCGCATCTAATGGTGTTTCAACACCTTTCTCATCTACTGAAACAAATTTAACTTTTGCTTTTTGATCATCTTTTTCATATGTAATCTTGATATTTGCTTTTGGATCTGTAATTTTCGGTGGTTTATATCCTTGTTCTGGATTTGCAGGATTTACTGGTTCTAATGGTGTTCCATTTCCATCTTTCGGAGTATATCCATCTTTATGAGGAATAATTTGCGTAATTTCTCCTGTTTTCGTTGGATCGTTTGGATCATTAGGGAATTGAATTGGTTCTCCATCCTTACCAGTTGTTGGATCAACTGGAATCCAGCTTCCAATCTTCGTATAAGTAACTTTATCAGTTTCATCAGGAATTACTTTTGTATCTTTTGCAGGAGTTACTGCTTCTTTCGCTGGAATTTCTTTTTTATCTGCAATATATCCAGGTAGAACATCTACCCCAACTTTATCCCATGTTTTATTTGGACTTTCCCAATCTGTATAAGTTACTTCTTTAGTAACAAGATTAACGCTCGCTTTTCTTGTGAATGGCACAGTTTGAACAGTATCATCCTTAGCTTTTACTTCAGGAGCTGTATCAGAATCTTTCTTCACATAAGAAATCACACGTTTAGCAGTTGTATTCAAATCAGACTCTTTTAATCCATCAGGCCATTTAAGATCTGGATTTTCTCCATTTGGATCTACTGGACTATCTTTTTCATGAGGTGTTGATGAAGGTACTTCAACAATTCTTGATTTTACAACAATTTTGAAAGTTTGAGAAGGTGCTGATGTACCATCTTGTGGATTGATATCTTCCTTGTCATCAAATGTTGGATGATGATTATCTTGAGTGTGATAATCATCACTTTCTACTTCATAACCTTGATTTTTAAGTTCTTTGATTTTGTTATCAATGTCTGTATTTGCTGGTAATTCTGAACCAGATTTTCCTGTTAAATCAAAGCTAGAAACCACTTCATTTGGTGCTCCATCGGCTTTCTTCTCAATAACTACTTTAGCAGTTTGAGTAGATGGAGTGTACGTAATTGGTGATTCTCCGAATTTATCCGTTGGAGTAAACCCATCTGGTACTTTATAACCTTGAGTTGGATCATTAGGATTTTTCGGAGTTAATTCTTGACCATTGTAAACAGGAGTGTATCCTGGTACATAAGGAATTGTTATTGTACCAAAATCACCTGGAACTGTTGGATCAGTAGGATGATTTGGATAAGAAATCTTATCTGGTGCTCCTTGTGGCTTCTTACCATCAGGATAGCTTGGTATGAACGCCCCAATTTTTTTATAAAGCACTTTTGTTACTTCTGGAGTCACTGTTCCATCTTGCGTAGGAACGAGAGCTTCTTTTTCCGCTACTGTTTTATCATTTGCATTTACTAGTAAGTAGTTGTCTACTACTGGTGATTCAACAGCATTGAATTTACCTTTTGTTCCATCAGCTTTAGCATCTGTTAATTTATCAGCTTCATTGTAAACTTCCCAATCAGAGTAAGTTACCTCTTTTGTTTCTGGGTTAACCGTTGCTGTACGTTTATACGTTACTTTTTGTACTTTTTCAGCGTATAGAGGAGTTGCATCATCTTTGTTTGCATCTTCTTCTTTTAGATACTTAATTGTACGTGTAACTTCTTTAACTAAGTCTTCTCGAGTAACTCCTGCTGGATATTTACCAAGATTTTCGTCTCCTTCTTTTACAGGTGTATCTGCTGTTTTTGGAGATACTGGAGCTGTTGTGCTTGGATTTGTTGGGTCTGTTGTTACTGTTGGATCTACTTTAATTAGATCTAAGACATGAACAGTAACATCTGTTTCTGTTGATTTCTTACCTTCGCTATCGGTTGATTGAATTTTTACAGTATAGTCTCCAACTTTAGTTGTATCTAGATTACCTGCATCACTTACCGCAATAGTTGGTTTTGTTGACTCAACACCATCACGATCATCTTCAAGGTCTGTTGCTGATGGTTTAGCTTTTTCTAAAACTTTAGCATTGTTCCATTTATCAGCTTCTTTTGTTTTATAAACATATAAATCTCTTTTCTCAACTGCTACTGTTGGAGCTTCGTTTAGAACATTAGCATAAGCTGGATCTGATTCGTTACCTGCTTTATCAAGCACAGTGACTTTGATACGTTTGTCCGGATTTGTTGTCTCATTCGCTTCCGTCAAATCTGTGCCTGCTGGAACTGGAACAACTAATTTACCATCACGTACTTCAACTTTTGTTGCACCATTATACCAACCATCTGCTTTCTTCGTTAGAGTAATTGGTGTTTTACTATTCGGTAAAGTAACTTTTAATGAAGTTAATCCACCAATAGCTTCTTTAATATTCTCTACCTCAGTGTTCGCATCACGGTTCGTTCCGTTATTTCTATCGTTTTCAGCAATATCTTGTTTTTCTCTAGTTTCATCTGTTAAGTTTGTTTGTTTTTCCGTAGGAACAGAAACTAGCAACTCTTTAACTTGATTTTTATCAGTTTTTTCGCCAATAATACTATCTGTATGGACTGGTTCTACTGTAGGAGCAACAGGTTTAACAGTATCAATATAAATTGTTTTATTGTAGTAATAATCTGGATTATCTGTATTTCCAAGTGCATTAAATGTATTTCTATATGGACTATTTGGATTTACAACGCCTGTATTTTCTAATACTCTGTTTCCTTGTAAATCTGTAAATCCTTCTTTAATTTCTGCAGTTACTTTAAAAGTAGCAGTCCCTTTAAAGTTTTTCGCTGTTGTGAAATCAATACCGAATGTTCGAGTTCCATTTTTGGCAGGATCAGAATCCCCCGCATTGAATTTCAATCTAAGTGTTCTAGTTGTTTCATCATATGATACCACTTGGAAAGGACCAGGCCAATTCCATTCATTTGCTTTTTTTACAGAATCTTTTAATTCAACACCCTCAGGAATTTTTACAGTATATTCATAAGCACCATAAGTTGGTAACCCCCCAACATTTTTCACAGTTACTCTTAATTGACCAGACTCTTTATCTTTATACAATACATCTTGACCATATGAAGAAGTTGATTTATTACGGATAACATCTGTTGTCATTTCTAAAGCTGCACCAACAGTCAAGTTAACTCCTCCTACAAAATATCCATCTTCAATTTCTGTTTTACCATTTACAGGATAAGTCTTTTTAAATGCCGGACCATCTTCTAATGCTTTAATCGTTATTTTAATTTTTTTAGTAGTATTTGGAGTATTAATAATGGTTCTCCAGAACCCAAAACCATTACCATTTCCTCCATCTCCATAAGGAGTTGAAACGTGTGTTGTTTCACTATTATTATTCGCATCTGTTACTGTTCTTAAAACTTCACCCGTATCTGCATCTGTAACTGTGATTTCTACTTTTTCACCAGTACCAGCAGTCCCCATATTCCCATATGCTCCACCCGTTAATGCACTAAGGTATAATCTAGAATTCGGATTAACATTAAATTCTTTTGAAATTTGTGTACCTTTTTTATTCAACTGAATATAATAGCCTTTACCGACAGCAGAATGTTCTGCATTATTTAAAGGAACACCAGGTACACTTGAGTAGTTAACACCATTTGCATAGTTTTGATTTGCTTTATTAGGCGCTAAAGGATTGTTTGGAGTAGGAGTATCGTTATACTGTCTCTCGATACTTCCATTATTATCGTAAACTTTAGATGATTTGGGTTCAAATCCAGCAGGTCTATCAGCCGCAACTTCTGTTGGAGCTTCAGGTTTAATAGCTGTTACATAATTATTTGTTCCTTCTATTTTCCATCCATCAATTTCATTTTCAATTCTTTTTTCTTTCCAATTATAAGTAATTTTTCCTAATTTCTCTGGTGCTGGGTTCGGAATAGCAGCATTATTTCTCGAATATTGATTTTCGACTGTTGTAGATTTTTTCACAACATCTGGTGTATTAAAATCAATATCTCCGAATTGATTTTTCAAACTTGATATAACGTTATCTACTGGGTTAGCTCCCACCCCTCTTTTATTATTACTAGTAGGACCTTCTGCAGCTTTTTCTCCTACACCAGTAGGTGTTGCTCTAAATCCACTTTCCCCTTTACCTGGTATAGCCTTCCCATTTCTTAGATCTTGGTTTTTATTTACTTTTTCTTCTTTAACTTCTGCCTTAGGTTTAGCTTCTGAAGTTTCTTTAGGTTCTGCTTTAGCTTTCGGCATACTTTCTAATACGAAAGCTCTATTTTTTAATGCTACTGTCGCTTTATCAACTTCACCTTGTGTAGCTGTTTCACTTGCTTCTAAAGCTTGAGCATTAGCTAATTCTGCTTTTCCTTCTTCAATTGCTGAAGCTGTTTTTTCTGTTACAGTTGCTTTTGCAATTGCATTTTGGACACGCGCGATTGCAGCACTTAGGTTAGCTCTGTTTGCTTTTGCTACTGTTGGTGCAGGTGTTTCTTCTTTAGCTGTTGTCGTTGCAGCTGGTGTCGTTGCTGATTCATTAGCATTGTTTACCACAGTATCGTTACTCGCTAAAGCGTTACCCCCTCCTAAGAATGCAAATCCAGCTGCCACTAATACTGAAGCTGTTCCAACATTGAATTTTTTAATCCCGTATTGATTAACTTTTTCAAGTTGTTTTTGTTCATTCATTTTTTTATTATTTTTACTATACATATTAATCCTCCTTTAAATCTATAGTTATAAATCAAAGAAATTATATCGTTACAAATTTATTTATATAATTTAATATTTTATAATTCTTTTTATATAAATTTAGTAGCTTTTAAAATTAAAACCTACACTAAAGTTAATTATACTATACGATAACATATTTATCAATAATTAAAGGAATGAAAACTTTATTAAATTCAATTCAAATTAATTCACAATTATATTTATATTACTCATTTGATATTTGTATCACAGAAAATTATTTGTACACAAAATTCAATTAATACAATTTTATTTGTTAAATTAATTTTAAAAATTCGTTAATTTTTTTAATTCTTCGATTCAATACTATTTTTAAGCTTTTTATATTTATTTTATTCACTTATGGCATTTCTAACTTTCTTCTGACCTCAGTTTATAAATTTATAACTAACTATTAAATTACTTAAGCCATCTCTAAGATAAAATTATATTCATACTCGATTTAAATTTTTATTTGCAAATTATATTATTTTTTACATTTATTTTTTTAAAATAATTATTTTAATATAACTAAATAATGACCACCCCTGAAAAGGGGTGGTTTTCTCTTCGGGTATAACCCTTTGT
>ERZ772977.1376-NODE-1376-length-12409-cov-8.813745_pt1 | contig 12409 bp, 9 predicted proteins | sample MGYA00511131_ERZ772977 | MGnify/ENA primary metagenome ERZ772977 (study PRJEB29015, sample SAMEA2737935) | human oral metagenome | biome: human oral; feature: human-associated habitat; material: dental | place: China | collected 2151 ...
GTTCTGGACGTGAACTTCCGCGGGTCGACGTCCTTCGGCCGTCCCTACCGTGAGCGCATCAACGGCAACTGGGGCGTCATGGACGTTCAGGACTGCATCGACGGCGCCCAGTACCTCATCGATCTTGGCCGCGTCGATCCAAAGCGAATCGCGATCCGTGGTCGTTCCTCCGGTGGCTTCACGGTGCTCAACGCGCTTGCGTCCTCCGATGTGTTCACCGCCGGCGCGTCGTTCTCGGGTATCGCCGACCTGGTGAAGTTGAAGGAAACCAGCCATAAGTTCGAGTCGCACTACGACGCGATTCTGCTCGGCACCGATGACACCTCAGACCCGGTGTGGGCGCAGCGCTCGCCCATCAACCATGTCGGTGACATTAAGGCACCGCTCATGCTTCTGCAGGGCACCGACGACCCGGTCGTTCCCGCCTCGCAGGCCCAGGAGATGTACGAGGCACTGCGTGCCAACGGCAACGCGGTCGCCCTCAAGCTCTACCAGGGAGAGGGACACCGCTTCCGCTCGGCCATCAACATCAAGGATGCGTGGCAGTCGGAGCTGGCCTTCTACAGGACCGTCTGGGGCATCGCCACCGACGCCCCCATTCACGTGGAGATCGCAAACCTGTGACACCCCTGAGTCAGTCCCCGCAGCCAGAGGAACTGGCTGCGGGGACTCGCTTGCGCGTCGGCCATGCGGTCGCCGCGCATCGTTCCCTGCTCGGCGTGGCCGCCGCACTCGTTGGCGCAGTCGTCGGCGCGGCAGCCGTCGTCTTTAACCTCGCGATTCGCGCGTGGACGTGGGTGTCCACCGGCTTCGACGAATACACGACCCACGTCGGCCAGCCGCACGGCGTCTGGGGCTGGACGCCGTGGCTCTTCCTACTTCTCTCCCCCGCCATCGCCGGCCTGCTGTACGGGCCGCTCATCCAGCGTTTCGCGCCCTCGGCAAAGGGACACGGTATCCCCGAGGTGATGCTCGCGGTGCGCCGTAAGGGTGGGCGCATCCCTGGGCGCGTCGCCATCGTCAAGATCCTGGCCTCGGCCCTGACCATCGGCTCGGGCGGGTCCGCGGGACGCGAAGGCCCAATCGTGCAGGTGGGCGCGTCGCTGGGATCCACCATCGCTTCGTGGCTGCGTATGCCCGTCTCCCGCGTGGTCCTGTTGGCCTCGTGCGGGTCGGCGGCCGGCATTGCGGCCACGTTCCACGCGCCACTCGCGGGCGCGGTGTTCGCCCTCGAGGTGATCCTCGTCGAGTTCACGGCCGAGACCTTCGGCTTCGTCGTGCTGTCAGCCGTCACATCCTCGGTGGTCGCGCGCATCCTGCAGGGCGACGAGATGGTCATTCGCGTCGCCGACAACCTGACCTTCGCGTCGATGTCGGACATCTGGTGGGTGGCGCTCCTCGGCCTCGTCGCGGGGCTGTGCGGCCTCGGCTTCTCCAAGCTCCTGTACGCCTCGGAGGACGCGATCGACTGGCTGTGGGCTCGCACGCACCTGCCCGAGTGGGCGCGTCCGGGCGTGCTCGGCCTCGCCCTCGGCGCAGCTCTCGTTGCTTTCCCGTACATGTTCGGCTCGGGTTATCCGCTTGAGGAGGACGCGATCGCGGGAAGTTACTCGATCGCGTTCCTGCTGGCCCTCATGCTGGGCCGCGCTGTGTTCACGTCGTTCACCATTGGTATGGGCGGTTCGGGCGGTGTCTTCGCGCCCACGCTGTTCATCGGCGCAATGGCCGGCGCCGCCTTCGGAGACGTCATTTCGCCTCTGTCGGATTCTCCCGTCGGTGTGTTTGCCGTGGTGGGCATGGGAGCCGCCTTCGCGGGTGCCGCGCGTGCCCCGATGACGGCGGTCCTCATCATCGTGGAGATGACCGGCCAGTTCTCGCTGATCCTGCCGATGATGCTCGCGGTCGTGATCGCGATGGGTGCCTCGCGGTTCCTGACGCGCGCGACAATCTACACGGAGAAGCTGCGCCGCCGCGGCGACGTCCTCGACGACCCGGTCGAGGGCACGCTGCTCGGTACGCGCGCGGCATCCGAGTGGATGACGGAGGCTCCCGAGACACTCCCGTGCGAGGCGAGCGCCGCGTCAGCGATTGCCGCCCTGCGCCGCACGAAGGAGACGGTGCTGCCCGTCATGAACGACGACCGACGTTTCATCGGACTCGTGTCGTCGCTGCGCCTGGCCGAGCTCACGCAGGAGGACGGATCGCTCGACGCACCCCTGTCGGATTTGCCTCTCATCGACGAGGCTGTGGCCGCCTCCGCTCCCCCGTCCGAGGTTCTCGGGGCGCTGCGTAGCACGGGCCTGCAGTCTTTGCCGGTCGTGGACGCGGATCGACGACTCGTCGGCTGGGTGTCCGAGCGCGACCTGGTGGATCGCATGTACCGCGATCAGCGCCGCGCGATCGAGGCTCGCACGCAGACGTCGTGGGGCTCGCGCTTGCAGGAGCGCAGGAGAAGCCGCTAGCAAAATATAGGCAATCAGCAGTCTAGTTACACGTAAAAATGCGTAGCAAAATAATCGGTAGAACAAGATACAACAATCCGAGCCAACATCTCAAAGAAGGTTGATGCTACCCCAGCGTTCCTGCTGTCACACACCCAGCCCACCGGGGCTATTAATATGACATATACGTGGACGAGCATGCAAAATACTGACAAAGCACCGGCGCAATAAAACGCACCTGTTTCGAATCATTGATCCACAAAATGATTGAAAATATAGCGCTCCAACTCATCGGGATCGCAAGATTTGGCCGAAGGCGAGGACGGGAGAAAGTCAACGGTCACTAAATAATCACAAAGATCATCAAGCCACAGAATCAGAAGGCGCGCAAAACCGTTAACACGCTTCGATATTACATTCCCATCAATATCTGTAATATCGAATTCAAAGCAGACTTGCACCGGCATCGAATTGAGGCTAATCAAAAAAGAATACAGCCTATCAGGATCATTGAAATCGTAATAGTAATCTAAATATGATCGCCTACACTGAAATAGCTCATCTTCACGCACAAACTTAATCAAACTCCTTAGCGGAACATACCCCATTCGAACAGGGACAGACAATACCACGTCACTATTGGGTGAAATATACTTATCCAGAACGGACTCATCGATAACACTTTCCGGAAACCCAAGGAAATCATGTCTATCAAAATTAGATGGATTATGCTTATGATACAAATCAAAGATCGAGGTCAGATGCCTGATAGGATGACCAACAGATGTAATCCTATTACACAAAAGCGACTCACTACCCTTAGAATCTACCACTCGAACAGCAGTCAAAGAAATATCAGAGACAGGAAAGCTACCATCAACATGAACTTGAAATAGTAACTGCGCTATACAAGCATATTCCGTAAATGTCACACTATCGGGATCATAACCGGAAAAACTTGTCACACCATAAGAGGAAGCAGTTTCAAATATCGGCGCAATATAAAACTTGTAACGATTTACGAGACTACGCTTACCTTTCCTCAAATTCGAAATTGAGCCCGGTTTCTCAAGTTCAACAAATCGCAAACCCAATGCAGGCTTCACCTCATCACGCCGCTCAAGTTTACGCATCTTACGATCATTTCGTATCGTCAGCCAGACTCCGAATATGGTGACAAACGATCCAATAATTGCGGAAAATACTTGGCTATCAAAGATGAAGGCCATGACTTCAAATATCTTTTCACACACCGGTAATCGTTTCTTTCGAGTTGAGTACGGCAACCGCACGTTGATCAACAGTAGCGGCTATAGGTCGAGCCCCTTGATGACGAGCGAACATCTACCTCCGCGATCATCAACGACTCGACAATGCTTCACACTACCTGCTACCGTCCTCCTTCGCTCGATCATTGCTCTCGGTGTTATCTGCTGGACAAGTTGGAGGATTTCCATTCGATCGCGACCACTTGACACACCTCTGTTCGGACGCTCGAAATAGCGTCCTGCACTCACTTTGCCACCTGCCCTGCTAACGGGGTGATAACACAAGGCCACAGGCATGTCGTGATAGAGATGATCGACATGCCTTGGTGCGGAGCTACAGCGTGGACCAGGTGCCCCAAACGTTGCTGGACATACTGCACATACACCTGCCAGATAGCAAACTTTACCGAACAGAACCAGACGGAGCGTGCACCAGGGCCCGCCGGACCTCCTGGCGGTTCAGAGCACTTCCCGCCAGTTACGCTTTGAGTGAGCCACCAGCAGGTTTAGCCCAACAACTCGCAACCACACGTATCAGTGTGTGAGCCCATGACAAGGCGCGCCTCCAAGCTGAATCGAATGCGCCCGCTTATAGCTGGGGTGCGCGTACCGGGAGGGCACTCAAGACGTGCAACCCCACCGGGACCACCGCCGTAACCCACGTACGTTCAGCGGCATCGTGGACCTGACACGTGGGTAGGAACGTCCCACGGTGGTTGTCGGACCCGGTCCTAGGAAGGCCTCGCACCGTGCACAAGAGCAGTCTGGCAAGCACAGCGAACACTTCAACTCCAACATACAGACAGCAGCACTAGCTCCCTTCCAGGGACAACAAGAACAGCATTGATGCCACCTTCATGCTGGATACCTTCCATGTAGTCAAGCTTGCTGGTGACGCCTTCAACTAGGCATATCAACACATCCCGTAGGGAACGCCCAGTCATCGCAGACGCAAGAGTGACACCTTTCATAGATGCGCAACCGATCTTAAACCTCACGCCACAGGATCACCACGTACCAGCAAGAACAACTCTCCACAACCTTGACAACCGATAAATCAGATATCAGAGTCAAATTCACCTACCACTGCACCCAGCAAGCTTGAGACAAGCCTCCACCGATACACCCCGCCCAAGGCAGACAAGCTGGCCGGGCGCTTGCTTGAGCCCCCCCTGACGCGATTCATCCCCAAAATTGCCCGCCTAGGCCAAAAGCCACGAGAACGGAAGATCATATTCTTAACCAACTTCAATACCAACAGAGCCAGCAGCTGCGCCACTGAAGTCATCACCAGCATCATCGAACTGGGCAGGCCCACCACCGACAGCTACCACAACACCACCGACTACCAACCCCACATGCCCCACATCACCGCAGGTCTAGATACCTCCCCCGCATTCAACTATGTAAACTACGTACCAAAACGCGATCTATTGCCAAAATCAACGACAGCCTTCGAGACCGCCATCCAAGTTGAACAAAACTATAAAGTCAGGGTAATTATCCTAACAGACGCTGCTAATTCAGGCTGTTTGGTCACCCCTTCGATCATCACTACATAAAGCCCATGACGAACATGAACCCACAATGCACGTTGGAAACATTATACATGACTACATATCTTCTGATATGAGGCTAATCATTTTACAACAAGGCGATTCACGTCAATAGCGTAACATTCTCTTCAAAAGAGAAAGATACCGGATACGGTTTTCAACGCGAGTATCGAATTTACTGATAAGCCATTCATCGAATGATCTAACACACTCTCGAACCATGGGGACTTTTGAGATATGTAGCCAAAGCAGTCTCGAGTGCAACAACTCCGGAATAACTAGGCCCTATTTTGAATATACCCGCTCAATTAAGGCCATCCGCTTACGCACATTTGCAATCAAAGCTCTACGCGACCTTACATGAGTACCTGGCAGTAACCAAATTCCTAATCCTGATTCACACAGAGTAAATTCATAGCCAAAGCGAGTTCTCTGAATATTTTTAATCAAACCACAGTATGCCAGAAGTAGCATATATGGATAGATTAAGGATTCGTCACTATGCGCATATAGCCAACGCTCTTCCACATTCCGCTCAACTACACTCTTCACACAAGGAAGGCCTAACAAACGAAACAGCAACGATCTATGATTTCCATTTTCTTTGACCATATATACGATTTGGCCCAGCAGTGGAGAAGGATACTCGGCGAGATGCAGGCCACCCGATGCCGATTCAGCCATCTCACCAATAAGGTAGTCACAATCCGATCGTTTGTCATAAGCATGCTGAATGATCTCACTTGGGGAGTGATGATAGAATCCAAACTCATTATGCAATACAATCCTGTCAGGATCTATCCAACAATTTACCAACTTTTGCCAATGGGACGACGGGATTATACAGGAAGGTGAAATGAGTGAATAATGTACAGACTCACTCATTTTTTCATGATACCACACCATCAAATCATTCGACTCTTTACAAGATTCCATTTCGCAGTACTCTCGCACCATCGCAATATGATAATCCTGACTTTGAGCATCTTTGCTTGAGTCGGTCAACACAGTATTTCCATTTCTATACACTTCAGCCTCATGCACGTAAATACGGTTCTAAACATCAGCTATTCATTTTAGTCTTCCCAAGCCGGACTACAAAAGTTGACCGTTTGGTCATATCACCCAATATTGTCTGAAAGCTTCGACATTGACACCAGACATTTATCTGCATCTGCTCAACAGTCCTCGAGATTTGATCTACAAATCGAATTTAGATTCGACTTTAATCGCTGAGGACCGAAACCATCTCCACGTGGTGGGTGTGCGGGAAGAGGTCCCATGCCTGCAGCGATTCGAGATGGTATCCGTCCTCGGTGAGGGTGCGCAGGTCGCGTGCGCCCGCCGCCGGGTCGCAAGACACCAGGACCACACGAGGGGCACCCGTGGCGGCGATCGCTTCGCACACCTCGGCACCCGCACCGGCGCGCGGCGGATCCGCCACGACGACGTCCGGCACGGCACTCAGCTGGCCAGACAGGTCGACAACACCCTCGCGATCCACGTTTCCGGCGAACGCGTCCACCCAGTCGAAGGCCGCGAGGTTCTCGCCGGCGTCACGCACGGCGCCCTCGTCACCCTCGAGCGTCACGACGCGCCCCGACTCGCCGACGGCGCGCGCGAGCGGCACGGAGAACAGGCCAGCACCCGAGTACAGCTCCATGACCGCGCGACCAGCCCCGGCCTCGCCTGCGCCGAAAGCAGCAGCCAGCACGGCATTCGCGAGCACCTCGGCGCCGCGCACGTGCGTCTGCCAGAAACCGGAGGGCCGGACGTCGTACGACTCGACGCCGGAGCCGACGGGCACATTCCAGCGCAACACGTCGGCGTCGATGCGCACGCCGTCGGCGGCGTACGTGTCCTCGCCGATCAGGACGACGGGATCACCGCCGGAGGGGGCCACCGCGCGCACGCGGTCACCCGGCTTCCACAGGCGACGCCACGGCGTGTCCTCATCGAAAAGTCCGAGCTCGCGGATCGCGGGCACAGCCAGCGGCATGTCCTCGAGCGCGATGACGCGGCGGCCGCGGAACTCGTGCATGCCGGCGCGCCCATCCGCGTCGATAACGACGTCAATGCGAGAGCGGCGACCGGTCAGCAGATCGTTCGCATCCTCATCGCCCGGCGCGGGAGCGACACGCACACCACCGAGGGCTTCCACTGCCTCGGACAGGGCCTCGCCGCCCACGCGGCGCAACTGCCCGGCAATCACGTGGGCTTTCCAGTCGCGCTGTGCGGCGGGCGTCAGGTGCGCGAGCTCTCCGCCACCGACACCTCCCGGACCGGCCTGGGGCCAGACGGATTCGACGCGGTCGGCCGAGGCCTCGACGACCTCAATGGCATCCGCCCACGCGAGCTTCTTCTGGACGGCGGTCACGCGCGCGCGGACGACCTCGCCGGGTGCCGCGTGGCGTACAAAGACAACACGCCCGCTCTCGTCGCGTGCGACGCACGCGCCTCCGTGTGCGGGCTCGCCAACGGTCAACTGGAGGATCTCGCCGATCCCCTCGCGGGGCTGCACGGCTGCGGTGCGACGGCGCGGAGAGGGACGACGGCGGGACGGGCGGGGGCTCATGCGTTCTCCTCGGTGGGGCTTTCACTGCGAGTGGTGCCGGTCTGCTCGGTACGGGACTTAGAGCCACCGGAGGCCGGCGCTGCGACCCGCGAGAACGGGTCATTGACGCGCTGACGGCCTTCCACGACGTCATCCTCGCCGAGCTGCCACGGGACGACGGTAATCACCACGCCGGGAACACCGAGGAGCGCGGCTCGTAGGCGCAGGGCCGACTGGTTGTGCACGATGTTCTCCCACCAGTGGGTGACAAGGAACTGCGGCATGTAGACCACAAGCATTTCGGTGGGCATCGCGCGACGGCGCCCGCGCACATACTGCAGGATCACCGAGGCGATGTCTCGGTAGGGCGCGGATAGGAGCGTCAGCGGCACGGGAACGCCGGAGGCCTTCCACTGGCGCAGGATCTTGTTCTCTTCCTCGTCATCCTCGACGACGGAGACGAGCTCGATCGACGTCGGCGAGGACGCACGAGCCGCCGCGATCGCTCGCATGGCGGGGCGCGACAGGGAGGACACGAGGACGAGGGCACGCACGCGGGTCGGCAGGGCGCGGCGCGCATTCCAGTCGTCCACGCGCAGCTGCGAGCGGACCGTCTCGTAGTGGTGATGGATCGAGATCTGGATGCCAAACACGATCGCGATCATGAGCAGGGTGATCCACGCGCCGTGCGTGAACTTCGTGGCCAGGACGATGATGAGCACGAGGCCGGTCATCATGAAGCCGACGATGTTGACGGCGCGCGAGCGCAGGACCGCCATGCGCTCCTGGCCGGACTGGCGCGAGCGCAGCTGCCGGTTCCAGTGCTTGATCATGCCCAGCTGCGAGAGTGTGAAGGAGATGAAGACTCCGACGACGTAGAGCTGGATGAGGCGCGTCGTCTGTGCCTCAAAGCCGACGATCAGCGCGATCGCGGCGACGGTCAGGACGACGATACCGTTCGAGTACGACAGGCGGTCGCCGCGGCGCACCATCTGGTGGGGCAGGAAGGAATCGCGCGACAGGACGGATGCCAACGTCGGGAAGCCGTTGAACGCCGTGTTTCCAGCGAGCACCAGGATGAAGCCTGTGACGACGGTGATGAGGATGAAGAGAATCGATCCCTGACCGAACACTGCGGAGGCGATCTGCGAGATCGCCGGTTCGATGGGCGTGTTCTCCGGGACGGGCGCGCCCTGGTAGGTCAGCTGGGTTGCGGCGTCGTCGACGATCTTCACGCCGGTCGCACGCGCCAGCACGAGGATCGAGATCATCATCGAGGCGGCAATCAGACCGAGCATCGCCAGCGTGGTCGCCGCGTTGCGGGACTTGGGGCGGCGGAACATGGGCACGCCGTTGGAGATGGCCTCGACGCCGGTGAGTGCAGCACAGCCCGAGGAGAACGCGCGCATGAGCAGGAAGGCACCAGCGAGTCCGGCAAGGCCGTCGGCGTGGCCGGTAGCGGCGACGAGGTCGTAGGCGGCGGTGGGCGACTCACCGAGGTGTCCTGTGGCCATCTTCGCGAATCCGACGACGACCATGAGGCCGATGGCCCCCATGTACAGATACGTGGGCACGGCGAACGCTCCGCCGGCCTCACGGGTGCCGCGCAGGTTCAGGGTCGCCAGAATGACGACAAGCGCAACGGCGATCGGCACCTCATAGCCGAGGAGGGCCGGGACGGCCGTCGTGATGTAGTTGGCTCCCGACGAAATCGAGACGGCTACCGTCAGGATGTAGTCGACCAGCAGCGCTGAGGCCACGAGCAGGCCCCAGGAACGGCCCAGGTTCGTGGTAACGACCTCATAATCGCCGCCGCCCGATGGGTAGGCGTGCACCGTCTGACGGTACGACGCGACCACGACCGCGAGCACGATCGCGACGACGACGCCCACCCACACGGACTGAAGCGCGGCCATCGAACCGGCGAGCGCAAGGGTGAGGAGGACTTCGTCCGGCGCGTAGGCGACGGACGACAGAGCATCCGACGCGAAGATCGGCAGGGCGATTCGTTTGGGGAGAAGCTGGTGGCCCATCGCGTCCGATCGCATCGGGCGCCCGATGAGCACGCGCTTTGCGTAGGCCAACAAGTTCGTCACGGATGTTAAGCGTAGTCCACCGAGCCTGACAGTGGCAGCGCCGAAGCGCACGCATGGCTATTTCGCGAGGACCGGAGTAGTTTGGTAGTCGTGCACTTTGTGATCATGGGTTGCGGGCGCGTCGGCGCTCGCCTGGCATCGACGTTGGACGCCGCGGGTCATTCCGTGGCGGTTATTGACCAGGATTCCAAGGCTTTCTCTCGCCTCTCCCCGGACTTTTCCGGTCGTCGCGTGACGGGCGTGGGCATGGACCGCGACTGCCTGCGTCAAGCGAACATTAAGGACGCGTACGCGTTTGCGGCCGTCTCATCAGGTGATAACTCGAACATTATCGCCGCGCGCGTCGCACGTGAGGTCTTCCACGTCGAGCACGTGGTCGCACGCATCTACGACCCCACGCGCGCCTATCTGTACGAACGCCTCGGGATTCCGACGGTCGCCTCGGTGCAGCGCACCGCCGAGTCGGTGATGCGCCGCCTGCTCCCTCCGGACGCGTCGCTCATCTGGTCCCACCCGACCGGCGCGGTCGGCCTCGTCAATGCGACGCCCTCCCCCAGCTGGTACGGCCTGAGCTTCCAAGTTGTCGAGGACCTCACAGGCTGCCGCATCGTCTTCACGTCACGCTTGGGATCCATCCGCACCGCATCGCCGGATCTGGTGGTCCAGGAGCACGATCAGCTGTATTTCGCGATCAACGGGACCGAGACCGCGCAGCTGCGCGACCAGTTGGCTAACCCGCCCAAGACGGAGGTGTGAGCATGAAGATTGTGATTGCTGGAGCCGGATCGGTGGGTCGCAGCGTTGCCCTGGAGCTGCTCGCTCACGGTCACGACATCACCCTGATCGACAATATGCCTGAGAAGCTGCGCATCTCGTCCGTGGCCGACGCGGACTGGGTACTCGCCGACGCGTGCTCGCCTGACGCGCTGCGCGACGCGGGCGTGGCCGAGGCCGACGTTATGGTCGCCGCGACCGGCGACGACAAGGCGAACCTGGTGATCTCCCTGCTGGCGAAAACTGAGTTCGCGGTGCCCCGCGTGGTTACGCGCTTGAACAACCCGAAGAACGAGTGGCTGTTTGATCAGGCGTGGGGCGTGGATGTGTCCGTGTCGACGCCGCGCATCATGACGTCTCTCGTCGAAGAGGCGGTCTCGGTGGGCGTTCCGGTGCGCCTGTTCTCCTTCAACACGGCCGCTGTGTCGATGCACGCGCTCATCCTGCCGGAGGATTCCCCGGTTGTGGGCAAGCGCGTCCATTCCCTGCAGCTGCCGGCCCGTTCAGTCCTCGCTGCGCTTCTGCGCGACGGTCGTCCGATCACGCCGAGCGCCGACGACGTGTTCGAGGCCTCCGATGAGCTTCTGCTTCTCGTGCCCGATGCGGACACCGCTGAGTTGCAGGACCTGCGTCAGCTGGTCGCATCCCCCGTCTCGGAGGAGTCCGAAGACGAGGAAGGCGAGGAGTAAACCTTCAGCTTCCACCAGGTGGCCCAGGCTCCCAGCGCGAAGAGCGGGAGTCCGAGGGCCAGCTTGGCGACGCCGAGAGCCGCAACCTGGCCCGTGAACCACAGGGGTGCCTGCACGGCGACGCGCAGCGCAAAGATTCCCGCCCACATCCACGTGATCGAGGCGCAGCTGCGGCGCAGGTCCGCGTACGTAGAATCTGATTGCCATCCCTTCGCCAGGCCGGTCAACGGACCGTAGAACTGGGCGACAAGGCTCCGGCGACACAGGACGGACAGAGCGAAGGCGAGGGCCATGGCCACATTCGTAGCAATGCCCCAGACGAAGTAGTTTTCTCCCCGCCCGGTCGCCGCCGCGAAGATGACGCCAATGGCTACTCCGAAGAGGCCGGAGAGCGCCTGCCCCATCCCCTGGTGTTGGACGAGGCGGATCACGCAGGCGATCAACGCGACGGCCAAGGCCGCAATAAGCGTTGGCAGGAGGTCGCGCGTGGCCACAAAAACGATGACGAAAAGGATTCCGGGCGCGGTGGCTTCAATGACGCCGCGTGTGCCGCCCAGGGCTCGTGACCAGGAGAATTCCTCAGAGGTGGCCTGATCCATCCAGCGAGGAGTCGGCATCAGCCCTCCCCCGCGATCACGCGGTACAGCGGGTTGATGATGACGAGGCGTTCGCCCACGCGTCCGACGGTGCCTTCGACCTCGAGGCGTTGACCGACGCTCAGTCCGGGGATGGAGGATCGTCCGGGCCAGCGCAGCTCCAGCGTGTCGGTGCCGTCATAGAGGGTCGCGACGAGGACGCGCTGGGCGCCCTCCTTGGGCGGGTAGGTCATGCCCAGCAGCGTGCCGAACACAAGTGCGTGAGAGCGGTCGGTCACGTCGCGAATCGGCGTGATACCACGGGCGGCGCGCGCCGAGTCCTCGTCAAGGGCGGCATCCAGGGAACGCGCGTCCTTGTCGAGTCCGAGCGCGGCACCGACCTTAGCGAACCACGAGGCCATGTCAGGCCTCCTGAGCGCCCGCGGGCAGGTGCAC
>ERZ772977.1378-NODE-1378-length-12381-cov-5.450187_pt1 | contig 12381 bp, 10 predicted proteins | sample MGYA00511131_ERZ772977 | MGnify/ENA primary metagenome ERZ772977 (study PRJEB29015, sample SAMEA2737935) | human oral metagenome | biome: human oral; feature: human-associated habitat; material: dental | place: China | collected 2151 ...
CGCTCATGGTCCCGTCGATGACCGCGAGCGCCTGGGCGTAGCCGATGGCGCGCGGCGCGGTCTCACCCTGCCTGAGCCCCTGGTCGATGAGGGTCTCCACCTCCTCCACCAGGCCGCGTTCGAACATGGCCCGGGCGCGGGCGTTGATGCGCGCGTCCAGGAGACGGCGCTCGCAGCGCAGGGCGATGTGGACGGTGGGGGCTACGTCCTCGTAGCGGGGCAGCGAGGCGGAGAAGGGGCGCCCGGTGATCTCGATGACTTCCAGGGCCCGCACGATCCGGCGGGTGTTGGAGGCCTCGATGCGTTCGGCGGCCACCGGGTCGAGGCCGGCGAGCTCGGCGTAGAGGGCGAGGGCGCCCTCCTGCTCGGCGCGTTCGCTCAGGCGGGTGCGCACGGCGGGGTCCGTGCCGGGGAAGTCGAGGCCGTCGGTGAGGGCGCGTACGTACAGGCCTGAGCCGCCGACGATGATCGGCAGGCCGCCCCGCGACTCGACGGCGTTGATATCGCTGCGGGCGCTGCGCTGGAACGCGGCCACGCTGGCTCGCTCCGTGACGGCGAGAACGTCGATCTGGTGGTGGGGGACGCGGTCCCGCTCGGCCGGGGAGGGCTTGGCGGTGCCGATATCCATGCCCCGGTAGAGCAGGGAGGCGTCGGCGTTGATAATCTCGGCCCGGCGGGTCGGATCATCGGCCCGGGTCCGGTCGGCGAGGTCGAGGGCGAGGTCGGATTTGCCGGTGGCAGTGGGCCCTACCACGGCGACTCGCGGGAGCCGGGAGTTGTTCGAGTCCGTTGGGCCCACGGTGTTCAGATCTCCGGCAGGAGGGGGCCCACCAGGCTGAGCGCCTGGGTGCAGGCCGACAGCGCCGTGTCCAGGTGGAGGCGCAGCTGGGCGTCGGTGACCCCGGCGGACAGGTCGGTGAGGTAGGTGGCACGCACCAGCGGACCGATGGGGGTGTCGATGACGCCGACAGTGGGGAAGAACTTGTCCCGGTTCCAGTCGTTGACGCTGGCGGCGATCTCGTCCCTCTGAGAAGCGGGGGCGGCCTCCTCCCAGTCCCCGGAGACCAGGAGCCAGCCGTCGTGCCCCTCAGGAATCTCGATGACGAAGGGGAAGGAGTCCCAGGTGCCCAGGAGGCAGGGGTGCTCGCGGTCGTCGGCCAGCTGCACGTTGTACTCCATGGGGCCGGTGAGCATGGACTCGATCCTCGCCAGGGTCAGCGCCTCGGTCGCCTCCTTGGTCCTGTCTGAGTCCATCGGGGTGAAGGAGCCCGAGTCGACCGACACGGAGTCCCGCAGGCGGCTGATGCCGTCCAGCTGCCCTGATGGGTGCTTGTCCGGCGCATCGACCGGCCCCGTCGAGGCCGACGACGCGGCGGCCGGGGGCCCAGAGGCGCCCGTCTCTCGTGGTGCCGTGTCAGGGGCGGTGCCTCCTGCGCCGTCGAAGGCGACCGGCGGCTCGTGCCGACCGTCCTGCCGGCTCCCCGGTTGGTCTGCCTGTCGGTTGCCTCTCTGGTCCAGCGCGCGCACGTCCCACTCCTTGCCCAGGAGCCGTGCGATGAAGTCGGTGAGGCGTTGCAGTCGTGGCATCAGGGCTCCAGGCTTCCGCGCAGCTCGTCTGGGAACTGCTCCTCGGCCTCGTGCATAAGCGCGACAATAAGCCGGCAGCCGCCGAAGACGAAGTCTTCGAGCTGTCGGTCCGTCATCCCGGCCTCCAGGGGGTAGGTGTACTCGCCGTGGAGGCGTACCACGCCGCCGTCGGCGACGGTGAGGTAGGCCTTGGGCCCGATGCGGCTGGTGTTCCAGTCCTCGACCAGGGCGCGCAGCTGGGTCAGGTGCTCGGTGTCGGCGATGCGGTGCCAGATCCCACGCATCTGGACCGCCCGGGTGTCCTGGAAGATGGCATGGACAGTGACGTATCGCCACGGGATGCCGATGTCGCCCTCGTCGTCGATGAAGTAGCGCAGGCCCAGGCGCTTGACGCACTCGTGGATACGGTCGACGTCCACGGGCCTGGGGACCGTGGCGGCGGCAGCAGAGCTGGCGTCGGAGCTGGGCATGCTTCCCAGCCTAGCGGGGCGGGCGGTCCGCTCCCCACCGCATGTCGGTCCGCTCCACCGTCAGCGCAATAAGGACCGGTTGGATATGCTCCCGGCGCCCCTTTGGCTGCGCTCAGGACGTCGACTGCGCCGCCGATGCCCGGGACTGCGCGGCAATGGCGTCGACGGCGTCGTTGAAGGCGTTGGAGGTCTTGGAGGCTCCGGCCAGGGCCTGGACATGGGCGTCCTCGATGCTGTGGCCGACGACGGCCGCGTCGATGGAGCCGACGAAGTTCTGGATGTGCTCCTTGGAGGTTCCGGTCGAGGCGTGACCGGAAACCTTCACGTCCGTAATCACCCCGCCGGACAGGGTGAGACTGACGTCGAGGGAATCGTCTTCGATCAGGTCGTCGACCGGACCGTAGGCCTCAGATGCGGAAAAAGTGCCGTCGGCGTATGGACCGGCCGTCGGCGAGGCGACGGGGGCGGACGCGGAGGCCGGGCTGGTGGGCTTCCCGGCGGGACCGGCAGTCTGCGCGCGCCCGGCGTAGTCCCCCTGGGAGGGTGTCACGTCCCCTCCCCCGCAGCCGGTCAACGGACCCGCTGAGGCCAGAAGCACTCCGGCAACGGCCAGTGCCCGGGAGCCGGCTAGGCAGCCGCCGTCCGGATTCCTGGGTTGACTCCGCCGGCGGGTCGGCGAGGTCTGCTCTGGGTCGCGCGGACGGTTTGGGATCTCGGGGCTCACCGCTGCTCCTTCGGCTCGGGCTCGCCGAGGGGATCGGCCTCGTCCGCGCTCTTGATCTCGGCCCCGGTCGTGCCACCGCCGTCAGCGCCCGGCGGCTTGTCGGCGAAGTCGAGCATGGTGCTGGTACGTCGTCCCTCGTCGCCTTCGGAGAGCTTCTCCCCGACGAGGCGGCCGTGGTTGAGCAGGATCTGGCGCTGCCCGCAGGAGGCGACGTGGGAGTCGTGGGTGACGACGATGAGCGTCGTCCCCTGCTCGTGCAGGCGGGAGAAGATGTCCAGGACCAGCTGCTCGTTGGTCTCGTCCAGGTTCCCGGTGGGCTCGTCCGCCAGGACGATCTCGGGGTGGTTGATGAGTGCACGGGCGATGCACACGCGCTGCTGCTCGCCCCCGGAGAGCTGAGAGGGCAGGTGGTCGGCGCGGTCGGCCAGTCCCACGTTCTCCAGTGCCTCGAGCGCTTCCTTCTCATCGGTCATCGAGTGGTAGTACTGGGCCACCATGACGTTCTCCACCGCGGTGAGGTGGCCGATGAGGTGGAACTGTTGGAAGACCAGGCCGATAACGTTCTTGCGGATGTCGGTGAGCTGGGCGGCGTTGAGGCTGCCCAGCTCCCGGCCGTCGAGCCTGACCGAGCCCTTCGTCGGGGTGTCCATGCAGCCGACGATGTTCATGAGCGTGGTCTTGCCCGAGCCCGAGGAACCGACCACGGAGAGCCACTGGCCGCGCGGCACCTCCAGGCTGAGGTCGTCCAGTGCGTGCAGGTCGCCGTAGATCTTGGACACGTGTGACAGCTCGAGCAGCATGTCATTCCTCCCTGAGGACGAGTGCGGGATCGATGCGCGAGGCCCGGCGCACCGGGGAGTAGGAGGCGGCGACGGCCACGGCCGAGGTCAGCACCACCGAGACGATCGCGAGCGGCCAGTTGAACACCAGGGTCGTTTCGAACACGCTGCGGCACACGGCGACGGCCAGACCGTACCCGACGGCGGTGCCTAGGATGCCGCCGATGGCCCCCAGGACGGCGACCTCGGAGTAGAACTCGGTGGCGATGGAGCGTCCCGAGGCCCCCAAGGCCTTGCGCAGGCCGATCTCGTTGCGCCTCTCGGAGACGATGACGGTCATGGTGGTGGACACCCCGACCAGTGTCAGTCCCAGAACCACGGCGGAGACCACCCAGAACAGGGTGTTGAGCATCGTGATGATCCGGGTGTCGCCGGAGGTGATCTTGGATACCGGCTGGGCCTGGAGCCGGCCGCCGCCGGCGGACTCCACGGCGGCGACGACGTCGTTCATGGTCGTCGACGAGGTGTCGACGGACATCTCGACGACGTCGTATCCCGCCGACGATGTTCCGGTGAGCCGGTCGACGTCGGCGGAGGTCGCGTAGACGATGTCGTCCTCCTGGCCACCGGTGTCGACGATTCCGGCGACCTGCCACTGCGCGGTGCCCTGGGCGCTTTCGGTGACGGCGGGTTCACCGGCCGCGCCACCGTCCGAGGAACCGCTGTGGCCACCGTGACCGCCATGTCCGGAATGGCCGTCATGTCCGGAATGGCCGTCATGTCCGGAATGGCCGGTGCTCCCGGAGGCGGCATCGGTAGTGGCGCCGGAAGCAGAGCTCTGGTGGGAATTGTCCAAGGAGAGGTTGTCACTGGAGAGGTACTCGGCCGTGACGGTCGAGCCCACCTTGAGGGAGGCTGCCTCGGCAACGTCCTTGCCCACGAGGACCTGGCCGCCAGAGGGCCATGAGCCCTCCAGGGACCAGTGCCCGTTGAGGCGCCGCACGTCGTCGACGTCGATGCCCGCCAGCAAGTAGGGGGAGCGGTTGATGCGGACCGTCTCGTAGCGGTAGTCGGCCTGCCTGATGCGGTCTGTCTCAGTGCCGGTGGTCGATGCTGCGGCCCGAACGGCGGCCCGGGCCGACTGCTCGGTGATACGGGGAGTGGTCGCCTCGGCGGAGACGGGTACGACGATGAGATTCGCCCCGAACTGGCGCATCTGGGCGGTCATCTGGGCCGGTACTGCTAGGCAGACCGCGGCCAGGCAGAACAGCGTCGCGGCTCCCACGGCGGAGGAGAGCAGGGCGGCCAGGGCACGGCTACGGCGTCGGAGCGTGGCGCCGACCAGCATCGTGAGGAACATGCGGCGGTTCGACATGGGGCGGCCACCGCGGCGCGAGGATTCTCCGGGCACCTGCGTCACCTCCTGTGCAGGGCAATGGCGGGCTGGATCCGCAGGATCGAGCGCATGGACGAAGCGGTGGCGGCCAGCAGGACCACGGTTACCAGGACCGCAACCAGCACGTAGACCATGGGGCGCATGGTGATGCCCGAGTGGAAGACGACTCGGCCAATGAGCTGGGCCAGCCCGGAACCCACCGCGGCCCCGATCGTCAGCCCGATCGCCCCGATGACTGCGCTCTCGGCCAGGATGAGCCGGTTGATGGAGGCCGACGAGGCCCCCACCGCCTTGAGCAGGGCGAACTCCCCGGTGCGCTCCACCAGGGAGGCGGTGGTCAGGGAGGCGACGGCCAACGCTGCGGCAACCAGGCTCAGAGCGGTCATGAGGATCATGAGCACCTGCGTCTTGGATAGCACGTTGCCCTCCACCGCGGCGACCTGACGGACGGGTTTGGCGACGGCGCCGGTGACGACCTCCTCGATCTGGTAGGAGATGGACGAGGCGTAGGCCGTGCAGTACCAGGTCTCCCACTCCGCGGTGGACAGGGCGGCTGGGTTGGCGGCGGCCTTGCGAGACAAGTCGTTCTCGGGGGTGGTCAAGGCCTTGACCTCGATCTCATCGACCTGGCCGTCGTGCCCGGTGACCTTCTGAATGCCGGCCAGAGGGGCGTAGAACGTCTGGTCGTCCTTGTCCCCGGCGGTGTAAATCCCGGTGACGGTGAGGATCTCCTCGCCCTGGGGCCCGGTGACCGTGATGGTATCCCCCTGGGAGACGCCTATGCGCTGCGCGAGCTTGGTGCCGACGACGGCCTGGGAGGCGTCGTCGGCGGGCCAGGTGCCATCCATCTTCCACCACGAGCGCATGGTGGACACTCCCAGGGTGGTGGACTCCCCAGTGGAGAGCTTGACGTCCTTGTTGAACCAGGCTCCCGCAGCCAGGACCTCGGTCCCCTCGGAGTCCTCCTTGCCGACCCCCGAGCCCGTAACCTTGACGGAGCCCGACAGCCTGGGTGTAAGGTCCACGATGTTGTAGGCCCAGAAGATCGTCTTGATATTGGTGACCTCCTTCTCATCCAGGAAGGAGGCCGCCTCTTTGTCCTTGTTCGTCTCGTAGAGGTTGTCGACTACCGCACCCGCGCGGGGCTGGACCACGATGTTGGAGCCGTAGTTGGTCAGCTCGGCATTGAGCTTGTCGCCCACGTCGAGGACGACGCCGAGCATGGCCACCGAGATAGACGCGCACAGGGCCACGGTCAGGGCGATCAGCGAGCGACGGCGCAGCTGGCGGACGAAGGAACGGCGAAGCAACCGGATGAAGAACATCTCAGGACTCCTTTCCCAGCGCGAGACGGACGGGTCGCGGGCTGAGGGGTCTCATCGTTTGAACACCTTCGCGGAGTCCTCCAACACAGCGGTGGCGATGGTTAGGTCCCCACCATCGACCTCGAAGTCCACCGGAATGGGGTTGCATCCTCCCTTGAATCCGATGGTGGCGGGGTTGATGGCGACGTCGCAGCGTTTGCAGATCACCTTGCCGTCCTTCTCGAAGTAGCCCGAAGGCCCGCAGTTCTCACAGGCGTCTAGCCCGACCCCGTAGGCCCCTCCGTTCTTAAGAATCGCGATGAAGCGGACCTCGATGCCTCCGGAGGTGGCGTAGGCGTAGCGGTGGAGGTGCCCGTCGGCCAAGCCGGACAGTGAGACGCGGGCGAGCCCGGCGGCCTGGTCGAGGTTGTAGGGCTCGGGATCGGAAAGCTGAGGAACCTCATTGACCTTAGCCAAGGCAACGGTGCGGGTCAGGACCAGAGCACCGAAGCCAAGCGCGGAGGCCAATACCCATCGACGGCTGCGGCGGCGCTCGGCCCGACGCGAGCGCCGTACGGCCGGGTTGGGCTGCTCCGGCAAACGCCGCAAACTGGTGACGAACAGGCCTGTCAGGGGAATGAGGAAAACCGCGGCGGCCAGGAACAGGATCATGGTCTGCATGTTGTTGCTCGCCCAGACAACGAGCCGAAACGCCTCCAGGGACAGCGTGATGCGGTGCGCGGCGTGCAGCAGGCGCATGAGAGTCAGGGCGTCGGCTCCGGTCATGATGACGGTGAAGCCGAGCACGGCCAGGTTCGTGATGCGCCGCGGAAGTCCTTTACAGGCACGCACATAGATGAAGGCCAGTGCCGCCACGGCGCACCATCCTCCCAGGAAGCCGAGCACGCGCAGGAGCATCTCAGAGGAGAAGGTGGCCTCCCCGGGGGCGATGAAGGCCGACAGTTGCAGGATGACGTCCGGGGTCGCTCGGAAGAAAGCCAGAGCCAGAACCAGGCATGCCACGGCGTTGGCGACCGGCGAGAATCGCCCCGTATAACCCCAGGCGGGTCTGGCGACCAGCATGATCAGCACCGCGATCAGCAGGACGTCGGTGATCACCAGGGCGCTCGCCGCGGGCAGATTGACGGCGGTGCGAGACGCGAGAATGGCGGTGGCCCGAAGCGCGGCGAAGATACCCGCACCGGCCAGTCCAACGACTGTTGCGGCGAATCTGGCGCGGCTGGCCCTGGGCCACCCGTTGACGATATCAGGGGCCAGGCTCACTGCCAGCGCGGCCAGGAGCAGGAAAGGCATAGCCATGCCACCGACGACGGATACAAACCGTTCCAACATGCCTGTGAGCACCTTCTTCCTTGAGTTGGCTCAGAGGCCGACGACGGCCGGCCGCCTCGCGCCCGCCGGAGCGGTCGGGATTCACTTCCTCACCCGATCCTCCAGACGGGCACCGAGGAACACAGCCGGTCACGTCATCGGCCCCGCGTGTTCTCAGCCGTCACCACTCGTGCGGAGTGTATTGCCAGTCCCAGCTGAGCTCGATGGGGGTTGTCCAGAAGCGCCCTTCGACGCCGGTCTCCTTGTCGACGTGAAGCATCCAGCCGTTCTCGGCAGGGCTGTGGATCTTCAGCGTGAGCTGATAGGTGCCAGCGTCCGGCAGGGCGATATTGGCGCCGTAGTGGGGGCCGTCGGAGGCGTTCATCTGCATGAAGGTCCCACTGGTAGCTTCCTGCCCGGTGTCCTTGTTGGTGATGGAGTAGTCAATGGTCAGCCCCGGGACGAAATCGCCCTTGCCGTAGCCCAGGGTGTTGCCCTCCAGCCCGGTGACGTCGGCCTCCAGGTGGAAGGAAGCGTCAGCGGCCTTGAGCCCCATCCCCTGGGGCTCCATGTCGATAGGCTGGAAGTAGACGACGGAGACGTTGATCTGCTTTTCGGCCTCCTTGTCGCTACCGACAGGATATTCCTCGAAGCCCTTGCCCTTGGCGTCGTCGGCGGCCGAGGCGGAGCTGGAGGCGTTGGATTTGTCACCGGAGGAGCAGGCGGTCAGCCCCAGGGTGCCCGCTAGGACGATTGCTCCGATGGCGCTGACAATCTTGAGTGTACGCATGGGATTCCTTTGCTGTGTTGCGGCTGCTTGGCAGCGATGTGGTTGGGTGATATGCGGTGGTGAGCCGTGACGCCGGCCCGGGTTGTTAGCACGGGCGTCGCAGCAGCCGCGGATCAGTGGGTCTGGGTGCGGGATTCGACTGCTAGCCGGAGGGGTCGTGTCAGTGGGCACTGGAAACGTCGGCAACCTCCTCGGCCTCCTCTGCTTCCTCTGCCTCCTCGGCCGCATCCTTCGAGGAACGGCCGGCCTCACCGGACCGCCGAGTCGACAGACCGCGCTCGTCATTCGCCCGATGCGTGCGCTCGGCCTGACGCCTCTTGATGGTGGAGACGATTCCGAGAACGACGACAACGATGGCGATCAGGGCCTGGAACACGAGAGTCTCGTGGTAGGGGTAGATGCCCAGGAAGTCGTAGGTGGGCCAACCCGTCACGTAGGTGCCTGAGACGATGTCACCCTCGATGAGGGCATGGAGGCCACCGCCGGCGAAGATGACCACCAGGATGGCCATGAGCGCGCTGGTGATCGCGAAGAAGGGGCGCAGCGGGATCTTGACGCTGGTGTAGCGGATGACCAGGAAAACGGCCACGAGGACAACCATCCCGGCGGCGAATCCCTGCCAGATGGAAGCTCCGCCGGAACGATCCATAGTGAGCAGGGCCTGGTAGAACATGACCGTCTCGGCACCTTCCCGGAAGACCGCCAGGAAAGACAGGGAGGCCAGTGCCCATACGCCCCCGGTGGACACGGAGGCCTCCGTCTTGTCCTTGATGTAGGCGTTCCAGGAGCTGACCGAGGATTTCGAGAGCATCCAGTTGGAGGTGAATAGGAGCATGACCATGGCTATGAGCGCCACGGCGCCCTCGAGGATCTCCTGGTGGGAGGAGGCAGAGTTGTAGAGCACGGCGAACAGGACCGCAACGATTCCGGAGGCGACCAGGCCCAGAATCAGACCCAGGTAGACCAGCCGGACCCGGTCCTTGAGCCCCGCCTTGATGAGGTAGGCGATGACGGCGGCGACCACGAGGATCGCCTCGAGCCCCTCACGAAGCAGGATGAGGAAGGCCTGTCCGAAGGAGCCGGTGAAGAAGGCCCGTACGGGGTTCACCTTGCCTCCGCTTGCATCGAGCGTGCCAGCGTCCTGAGTGATCATGTCCTTGAGGCGCTCGGACTGAGCCGTCGCATTCGAGTCCCCCGCGATCATGGCCTTGCGAACTACCTTGAACTGGTTCTCGACCTCGGAGACGCGGTCTCCGGAGATGACGGCCATGACGGTCTTCTCAAAACCGAGCTTCTCGTAGTAGCCGTAGTAGGCCTTGTTGACCAGTTCCGCCCCGCCCTGTCCGTCGCCGGACCGCGTCTTCTCGACCGCTTGGTCGATGAGGCCGCTCATCTCGGAGGCGACCTGCGCCCAGCTGCGCTCCCCACGCCCCTCGTTGACGTTGGTCTTCTTGGCGTCGAGCTGGGCGCGTTCGGTGGCTGTGGTCGCCGCTTGCTGAGCGGCGTAGTCGCGGGGGCCAGCAAGATCGGCCATGCCGTCAAGCTGCGTGGCATCGGCGGCGATGTCAGCCGACAGCGCCGCTGCCTGGCTGGACAGGGCCTCTCCATTGCCCGCGGAGTACGCCGACTGCCTCAGGGAGTCGAACGTGGTCTTGTGGTCTGCGGCTCTCTGGACACCGATACGGTCGGTGGTGACGCGCGAGAGGTTGGAGGCCACGTAGGCCGTGTTGTAGGCGCGTTGCACACCTGCTGCGGCGCCGGAGGTGTTTCCGTTGTTGTACTGGGCGACAGCTGCCTGAAGCTCGGTGTCGACAGTGGTCGCAGCAGCAGTCCACGTGTCGTAGTCGGTAGCGGACTCGGCGGCATAGGCCCGCAGCACTGGGTAGGGCAGGAGGGGGGTGATAAACAGGGCCATGGCCATCAGCGCGAATACGGCACAGGCGGCGAACGAGCCGTCACGCCGGTGCGGGAGCGCTGCCTGTGAATGGCGCATACGGGTTGTCCTTTGCACGGCTGGGAACTGTCGGTCGAGCCTTCTTGCGAATCTGTCGATGACATTCATGAATATCGACATCCTCACACTGAAGCTTAGGCTTCCCTAACCTTCATCGTCAAAGGTCAGACGGCATTCATGACAAAACGTCAGTTCGTTTCCTGGGAAGACGCCGATATCCTCGCGTACATCGCCACGGGAACACGCAGTATGTTCACGTCGAGGTCAACCCTCTCGATCGGCGGAAAGGAGAGCAGCAGGCGATGGCCTCATCTCACTGGATGGCCCCTTCCGCGCTGGCCTCACTCGATGGCGGGTCTTTTTCTTTTCCCGCAACAGGCACCATCTGGACGGTTCGCACCCCGTCCCGGCTCCCACCGAGGACGGGAGCAGCTGTCGTCGAGCATGCGGAGACCTTCGAAGCCGTATGGTCCAGGTTCCGCCCGTCGTCCCTGGTGCGTCGTATCGCAGACGGCGCACTGGGCGAGGGTCCGATCACGGTGGAGCTGCCCGCAGGCTCGTGCATCATGCTCGACCTCTACGACCGGCTGCACGCCGCGTCACACGGACGCATCGATCCTCTGTGCGGGGCCGACCTGGTGGAGCTGGGGTACGACCCTCAACTGAGCTTCACGGTCAGGAGCGGTGCGGCCGAGCGCATCGGTGCGTTCCACGGCCGGGGCACGTGGACGGACGTCGTGAGGCACGACGGCGACCGGCTCACCATGTCGCATCCGGCACTGTTGGATGTGGGCGCCGTCGGCAAGGGATTCCTGGCCGATGACATGGGCGAGATCCTCCTGGCCCACGGCATCGAGGAATTCGTCATCGACGGCTCGGGCGACCTGCTCATCCACAGTCGGAAGCCGGTTCGCGTGGGGCTGGAGCAGCCGGGCAGGGAGGGCATCGTCGTCGGGACCGTGGAGGTAACCCGCGGCGCCGTATGCGGATCAAGCCCGCACCGGCGCTCCTGGGGCACGGGTCTGCACCATATTCTCGACGCGCTCACCGGGCTACCCGCCAAGAACATAACGGCCACCTGGGTGGTGGCCGAGTCCTGCGCGACCGCCGACGGCCTGGCCACCGCCCTGTTCTGCGCGGATCCGGAGCAGTTGGCTCAAGCCTTCCGCTTCGAGTGCGTCATCCTCTCCAGCCATGGGCAGGCCTCGGTATCCCGGGGATTCTGCGACCTGCCCGGCCAGATCTTCACGGCATGAGCGGACGGCCCCAGGGGCCTCAGGTCCGACGGCGGTGCCGCCAGACATCACCGCCGTCGGACCTGAGAGACAGGTTCTTAAAGCCGCTCACCAACTTTCTGAGAGAACTCCACGAGCCGGTTGGAGAAGCCCCACTCGTTGTCATACCAGCCGAAGACCTTGACCTGGCCGCCACTCACCTCGGTCAGGGGTGCGTCGAAGATCGAGGAGTGCGGGTTTCCGACAATGTCGTGGGAGACGATCGGGGCCTGGGAGTACTGCAGGTATCCGGCAAGTGGCCCATGATCAGCAGCCTCGCGGAAGGCTGCGTTGACTTCCTCGACCGTTGCCGGGCGGGAGGTGACCACGGTGAGGTCGGTGATCGAGCCGACCGGAACCGGCACTCGCAGGGCCGCGCCGGTCAGGCGCCCGTCGAGCTCGGGGATGACCAGACCGATAGCCTTGGCGGCGCCAGAGGAGGTCGGGATGATGGAGGCGGCGGCCGCACGCGCCCGACGCAGGCCCTTGTGGGGCGCATCGTGGAGCCGCTGGTCACCGGTGTAGGCGTGGACCGTCGTCATGAGCCCGCTCTCGATCCCGAAGGTGTCGTTGAGCACCTTGGCCAGCGGTGCCAGGGAGTTGGTGGTGCACGACCCGTTGGAGAACACGTCGGCGGCTGAGACGTCCAACCGGTCGTCATTCACGCCCAGAACGAAGGTGGGCACATCGCCCTTCGCGGGAGCAGAGACGATAACCTTCTTGGCGCCGCCCTTGAGGTGCTGGGCGGCCTTGTCCCGGTCAACGAAGAAC
>ERZ772977.1381-NODE-1381-length-12370-cov-10.889972_pt1 | contig 12370 bp, 9 predicted proteins | sample MGYA00511131_ERZ772977 | MGnify/ENA primary metagenome ERZ772977 (study PRJEB29015, sample SAMEA2737935) | human oral metagenome | biome: human oral; feature: human-associated habitat; material: dental | place: China | collected 2151 ...
TCCCCCGCCCGTGGGCGGGGGACGAGAACGCGAGCCCGGGTGGGGTGCGGGGTGCTGGGGCCCGCACGCGGAGTCAGGATCGGACGTCCGGCGCGAGCACCGTGACGGCGTCTCGGCCGTGCCCTGCGGCCTTCCCGGAACCGCCGCGAGGGCGTCGGTGGGGCCGCTCGGGGCCTGTCACTCGTATCACTCGTAGACAGCCTTCTGGATGTCCTCGTCCTTCATATTGGTGGTGTCGTACCAGTAGTAGCCGGAGTCGATGAACGTCTCGACGGTCTCGCCCTTGATGACCTTGTCGGCCGCGACGACGGCCTGATAGCCCATCTCGTAGGGATTCTGAGTGACCGAGCCGGCGATGGTGCCAGCGGTGATGAGGTCCATCTGCGGCTTGCCGGAGTCGAAGCCGACGATCTTGACCGTCTTGGTCATGCCGGCGGTCTCCGTCGCCTGCGCAGCGGCGACGGCGCCGTCGTCGTCCGTGGCGAAGATCCCGGCGAGGTCCGGGTTCGCCTGAAGGATCGCGGCCGCCTGCTGCTGGGCGACGGCCTGGTCGGAGTTGTTGTACTGAACGTCGACGATCTCGATGCCGGGCGCGTTCTTGGTGACCCAGTCGCGGAAGCCCTGCTCGCGGTCCTGCCCGGTCACCGAGGTCTGCGAGTGGCAGATGATCGCGACCTTCCCCTTGGCGCCGATGAGCTCGGACAGATGGCTCGCGGCCTCACCGGCGGCGGCGGCGTTGTCCGTGGCGACGGTCGTCTTCGGGATGTCCGAGCCCGGAACACCGGAGTCGAAGGCGACGACCGGGATCGAGGCGTCCGTGAACTGCTGGAGCACGGTGCCCTGCGAGTCCGAGTCGAGCGCGGCGAAGACGAGCGCCGACGGCTGCTTGACCAGGGCCTGCTGAAGCTGGTCGTTCTGGCGCGGGACGTCGGTCTCGGTGTCGGGACCGTTGAAGGTGATGCTGTACCCGAGATCGGCGCCGGCGGCCTCCGCGCCCGCCTTGACGGCGGCCCAGAACGGGCTGGCGTAGCCCTTGGCGACGACCGCGATGGTCCCGCCACCGCCGCCGGCGGCACCGCCCGAGCCTCCGCAGGCGGTCAGACCGGTCGCCGACAGCGCCAGCGCTGCCGCAAGAGCGAGAGCCTTCTTGAACCTCATTGTTCGTTCTCCTTGTGTCATGGTCCGGGACCCTCCAGGACCAGTGGGGTGATGAGTCGGTGGTGAGCGGGTCTCCGCAGGACGGCGGGGCTCAGCTCTTCTGGCGTCGGGCGTCCAGGTACACCGCGCCGAGGACGACGATGCCCAGGAGGACCTTCTGCCACTGGTCGGGAATGCCCATGAGCACGGCGCCGTTGCGGATCGTCGCGATGACGATGGCGCCGACGACCGAGCCGAAGACCGAGGCCCGGCCGCCCTGCAGCGAGGCGCCGCCCAGAACCGCCGCCGCGATGGCGTACATCTCGTAGGACTGGCCGACATCGGGCTTGCCCGAGGCGAGGCGCGAGGCCATGAGGACGCCCGCGAGGCCGGTGAAGGTGCCGCCGAGCGTGTAGACGAGCATCTTCCACTTCTTGACGTTCACGCCGGACAGGCGGGTGGCCTCCTCGTTGGAGCCGATCGCGAGCGCGTAGCGGCCGATGAGGGTGCGGTTGAGGAGGTAGGCCGCGACAGCGGCGACGATCGCGATGAGGTACAGCGCGTTCGTGACCCCGAGAGTGCGGCCCTGACCGAGCCTGAGGAAGGAGTCGAACTCTGAGAGCGGAATGGCGGAGGTGCCGGAGATGACCATGGCCATGCCCCAGGCGATGAGCATCATGGCCAGCGTGGCGATCATCGGCTGCATCCGCAGATAGGCGACGAGGACGCCGTTGATAGTTCCCATCAGGGCTCCTGCAAGAAGGCCCACGCCCACGCCGATGACGATGACCAGCGCCGTGCCCATTCCGGCTCCGGCGGCCCACTTCATCGCCACGGCCAGGCAGACGCCCGTGAAGGCGATGCCGAAGCCGGGAGTCAGGTCGATGCCCCCGGTGGCGATGACGAAGGTCAGCCCCAGGGCGAGCAGGACGTAGACGGAGGCGTCCAGGAGCAGCGCCGAGAAGTTCGCGACCTGCAGGAAGTACGGGCTGGCGATCGAGAAGCCGGCGACGAGGATCAGCTCGGAGACCACCACCAGCATCTGGGAGCCGTGCCGGTTGAGGAATCCCGACCGGTCTCCCTTCTTCCGCTGGCCGCGGAGCACCTTCTTCTCCGCATCGGGGGTGGTTGCTTGCACGGTGCTCACGCTGACTCCTTCGTCGTCGTGGGGACCTGGCCTGTGGCCAGCGCCATGATTGAGTTCTGGGTGGCATCCTCATTGCTGAGGATGCCGGTGACGCGGCCCTCCCACATCACGACGATGCGCTGTGAGAGGCGCAGCACCTCGGGAATCTCCGAGGAGATGACAATGATCGACTTGCCCTGGGCCGCCAGATTGTTGAGCAGGTCGTAGATCTCGTCCTTGGCCCCGACGTCGATGCCCCGTGTGGGCTCGTCGAAGATGAGGATGTCGCAGTCACGGGCCAGCCACTTGCCGATGACGACCTTCTGCTGGTTGCCGCCCGAGAGGTTCTTGGCGTTCTGCCACTTCGAGGGCGTCTTGACCCGGAGCCGTCCGATATAGGTGTCGGTGGTCCCGGCGGCCTTCGAGTCGTCCACGATGATGCCGTGCGCCCACGACCGGTAGGAGGGCAGGGCGGTGTTCTCGACCAGGCTCTTGTCGAGCAGTAGGCCGTAGCGCTTCCTGTCCTCCGAGAGGTAGGCGACGGAGTGCCGCACCGCGTCCTCCGGGGACTTGATGCGGACCTCCTCGCCGTCGATCTCGACCCGGCCGCCCGTGCTGGGATCGGCGCCGATGAGTACTCGCGCCGCCTCCGTCCGGCCGGCGCCCACGAGGCCGGCGAAGCCCAGGATCTCGCCCTTGCGGAGGTCGAAGCTGACGTCGCGCAGGAGGTCCTTCGTGCTCAGGCCCTCGACCTTGAGCCGGATCGGGGCCTGCGGGTCGAGCGGCTCCGGACGGATATTCGTGGCGATCTTGCGCCCCACCATCCTCTCGATGATGTCATCGATCGTCATCTCGTCCGCGGGGCTGGTGGAGATCCACTGGCCATCGCGCATGACGGTGATGGTGTTCGAGACCCGCTTGATCTCGTTCATGCGGTGGGAGATGTAGATGATCGCCGTCCGGTCGCTGATGAAGTCCCTCATCACGCGGAACAGCGCCTCGGTCTCGCGCTCGGTGAGCGCGGCCGTGGGCTCGTCCATGATGAGGATCCTGGCGTCGAAGGACAGCGCCTTGGCGATCTCGACCATCTGCTGCGTCGCGACGGTCAGGTCCCCCACCCTCGCGTCCGGCTTCAGGCTCAGCCCCACCCGGTCCAGAAGCGCCCTGGTCTCCTCCCGCATCTTCCTGGGCGACAGGTTGAACCGCGTTCCCGAGAACTGCTCGCGCCCGAAGAAGATATTCTGCTCGACCGTGAGGTCGGGCATGAGGTTGAGCTCCTGGTGGATGATGGAGATCCCCTTGGACTGCGCGTCCAGGGGCCCGCTGATCACGGTCTCCTCTCCGCCGATCCGGATCGCTCCGGCGTCGGGCCTGTAGATGCCCCCCAGGACCTTCATGAGTGTGGACTTGCCCGCTCCGTTCTCGCCGACCAGTGAGTGGACCTCGCCGGGGCGGAGCGTGAGCTGCACGTCGTCGAGGGCCAGCACCCCGGGGAATCTCTTCGTGATCCCGTGCGCCTCAAGCAGAGGCGCAGCCGAACCGTCAATCGTCATGTCCCGCACCCTCCTTTCCGTGTTGGTGGTGGTTGGTGATCAGTGGTCACGGATCTCGGCGACCCTGACGGGCCGCCCCTCCCGTCGGGAGACGCCGAGGGCGAGTGCGACGCGGAGGGCCTCCAGCGCGTCGTCGACGGTGCAGGGACTCTCCCGCCGTCCGGCGACAACCTCGACGAAGGCGGCCAGCTCGACCTCGTAGCACGTCCTGAAGCGGGCGATGAAGTCGTCCCACGGGGTCTCATCGGGAAAGCTCACGCCGGGCTCGACGCTCACGAGAGGCGCCTTGGGGTCCAGCCCGACGACGGCACTGCCCCTGGTGCCGGCGATCTCCATGCGGACGTCGTAGCCCCGGCCGTTGTTCCGCGAGGTCTGCGCGGTGGCCAGGGTGCCGTCGTCAAGCCTGAGGACCGCGACGCCCTCGTCGACGTCGTCGTGCGTCGCGAAGTAGTCCGCTCCACGAACCGAGCCGAAGGCGAAGACCTCCTCGACCTCGCGGCCGGTCACCCAGCGCAGGATGTCGATGTCATGGATGAGGCAGTCGCGCCAGATGCCGCCGGAGGAGGCCACGAACTGCTCGGGCGGGGGCGTCTGGTCGCAGGTCAGGACGTGCAGTCGGTGGACCTCGCCAAGCTCGCCGGAGCGCACCCGACGGCGGGCCTCGGCGTAGCCGGGGTCGAAACGGCGCTGGAAGCCGATCTGGGAGACGACGCCGGCCTCGTGGACGGCCCGGATGCAGCGCTCGGTCCCGGCGAGGTCGGCCGCGACGGGCTTCTCGCAGAAGAGGGGCAGCCCCGCCCTCGCGGTGCGGATGACGAGCTCCTCATGCGTCGTCGTCGGGGTGGCGATGACGACCCCGTCGACGCGGTCCGGGCTCCCCGGGCTCCCGAGGATCTCCTCGACGGTCGCGGCGACGACGGGCCTGCCGGACGCGGACTCCAGGCCGTGCGCGACCCGCACCGCGCGCTCCACGTCCGCGTCGCACACGGTGAGCTCCACGGCGGGGTCGGCCGCGAGCGCCGCGGCATGGCCGGCACCGATCCGCCCGACGCCGAGCAGCGCGATCCGAACGAGAGGGGTGCTCCCACGAATGATCATCTGGGCCTCCTTCGGGCCAGCGGGAAAACAGATCAGCACGTGCTATTGACACGTGCTAAAACCGTTGAAGGAACTGGTTATCCTTAGTGAGATGGGGGTTCGTACCTCGTCGCGCCTCATCGCCCGACGGGCGAGACGGATGCTACACCGCGACAACTTGTCATGACAAGCGCCGTGAGAGCAGATCGGGCGGACGGCGCCGGCCTCCCCGACCCGCTCGCCGTCGGCCTTCTGCGGCGCTCTTCCGAGCGGTTCTCAGTTAGAGTTCCCGATGTGAAGGATCCTGCCCGGGTGACGGAGAAGGACGCGCCTCTGGCCGCCCCATCGTCCCCAGCCCACTGGGAGGTGCCATGTCCGGCCGTCGTCGTTACGCCACCCAGGCGGACATCGCCGCACTGGCCGGCGTCTCACGGGCCACCGTCTCGCTGGCCATCAAGGGCTCGCCCCACGTCTCCTCCGAGAAGCGGGAACGGGTGCTCGCAGCCGCGGAGTCCCTCGGGTACGTCAACAACGCCATCGCCTCGGCGCTGGCCGGCAATCGCTCGCGGCTCCTCATCGGGCTGCTCGTCCAGTCGTTGTCGAACCCGGTCTTCACCGACGTCCACGAGGCCGTCGAGGCGGTGCTCGGCCCGAGCGGGCACAGCACCCTCGTCATGTGCGGCGGAGTCGAGAAGGGCGTCGAGGACGCGGCCCTGAGGACCCTCACGTCCTTGAGACCGGACGGGATCATGCTGGCCGGCTACTCCGGGTCGACGTCCTCGCTGCACCGGGCGGTCCAGGCCGTCCCCGTCGTCTCCATCACCCGCGAGATCGCCCCGCCCCCGAGCACGCGGAGGGACCGCACCGGGCGCAGACCGGTGGTCCGCAGCGTCGTCAACGACGACCGTGGAGGGGCCGCCCTCGCCACCGAGCACATTCTCTCGCTGGGGCACACGCGGGTGGTCCACCTCCGACTCCCCCGTCCCCTGCCCTATGAGGAGCGCGTCCGCGGCTACACGGATGCCATGGAGGCCGGCGACCTTCGACCGCGCTCCGTGCCGGCGCCGATCACCGTCGAGGGCGCCATGCGGGTGGCCCGGAAGGAGCTCAGCAGGACCCCGCCCCCGACAGCCTTCTTCTGCGGCAACGACGTGCAGGCGCTCGGCGTGCTGGACGCGGTCGTCGACCTGGGTCTGGTCGCGGGGCGGGAGGTCTCCGTCGTCGGGTACGACAACACCTCGATCGGCGCGCGCGCGGGCCTGACCTCGGTCGACCAGCACGCCCGCGCCCTGGGCACGATCGCCGCGCGGACGATGCTCCGGGCCCTGGGCCGGGCCGACATCGAGGAGCCGGGCAGCCCTCCGGCGCCCGTGCTGGTTCAACGCGCCTCGTCGGCTCCCCCGACGACGATCTGACCGGAGCGTCGCCCCTACCGCGCAGCCGTGGGCATGACCGCGAGCACGTCGCGCGCACGCGTCGCCGCGACGTACAGCAGCGAGCGCTCGCGCAGCCGCCAGTCGGCGAGCGCCGTCTCGTCGAGGGTCTCGTGATAGCGACGCCGGGGGTCGAGAAGCGCATTCGCGTCGAGCAGGAGCACGTGCGTGAACTCCAGTCCCTTGGCGCGGTGCATGGTCATGACCAGCGGCCTGCCCGGCCCGGCCTCCTCGCGGTCCACGGCCCGCACCTCCAGACCCTGCTCGCCCAGCGCCGTCACCACCTGGCCGCGGCGGTGCCTGTCGGGTACGAGGATGGCGATCGTCTCGGGGGCGGCGGCCCGGACGCCTCCCGCCCCCGCACCGGCGTCGTCGTCGGCCGGCAGCCAGCTGCGCACGACCGCGGCGGCGCGCCGCATCTGCTCGCGCGGCGAGCCCGCGGGGACGAGGATCGGCGCCGGCCCGGAGCGCGAGGAGCGGTAGGGGTGCTCCTCGGCCCGCCCCTCCAGGTCGGTGAAGGAGCCGCCCTCGAGCACGTTCACCGCCCAGGCCAGGTTCTGGGCGGTGGTCCGGTAGTTGAGCGTGAGACGGCGCGCCCGCCCGCGGATCTCGATCCCATAGTGGGACAGCGTCACCTTCCGACCGTAAATGCGCTGGTGGGAGTCCTCGCACAGGAAGAGGTCGTCCGGCCCCTCCGCGACGAGTGCGCGCAGCAGCTGGAAGTGCAGAGGGGTGAGGTCCTGGGCCTCGTCGACGACGACGTGATCGAAGAGCCGCGCGCCGGTCCTCTCAAGCCATGCGGCGGCGATCGCGGCCCTCTCCCCGAAATCGGTTCCCCCCTCCGAGCGCCCGGCGGAGCGGTAGGCCGCGATCACCCTCCAGACCGCCGTGCGCCTGGCCCGGCTGAAGGACTTTCCCCGGCCCTGGCGCCGCACCTCCAGATACTGGGACTCGGTGGTGATCCGATGGGGCAGGACGACGGTCTCGTACTCGGCCTCGAAGAACGCCGTTGTGGCGATCTCAGCGGGAAGGGTCTGACCGGCCTCCCCGATGGCCCGGCTCCACGCGGCCCCGGAGCGATTCAGCGGGCTCTTCCTGCGGTGGCCGAGCACGTCCTCGACGGCGTCCGCAATGCCCGCGCCGGCGTGCCGAATCACGGCCCAGGCGACCTGGTCGATGCCCTTGACGAAGACGCCGGGCCTGCCGAGCCGCGTCACCGTCTGCGCGCCGGAGAGCCTGTGGACCTGGGCGGCGAGGTCATCGGCCAGGTTGCGGGTGTAGGTCGTCAGCAGCACGCGCGCCCGGGGGTCAGCCCTGGCGAGATTGCGGGCGCGGTGGATGGCGACGACAGTCTTTCCGGTGCCCGCGCCCCCGGACAAGCGGAAGGAGCCCTTGCGGGTCCTCTCCGCGTACTCGCGCTGCTGGGGGTGGAGGAAGATGCGCCATGCGCCGAAGTCGCCGCTCTCAATGATCCGGCGCAGCTCGTCATTGTCCTCGACCGTGTAGAAGGTCATGCGGGCGGCGGGCAGACGCAGGCCGGCGAGGAACTTCTCGTCCTCCGTGCCCTCGACGACGGCGGCCCGGTCGAGAGCGAGGTCGCTGCGCACCTGCTCCAGCGGAGCGCCCGTCGCCAGCTCCAGGAGTGCGTCGGCCTGCCACTGCACGCTCGAGGAGTCGATGATATCGAGCAGCTCCGCCTCGGTGGGCGCGGCGAGCGCACGGGCGGCCAGCTCCTCGTCCACGCCGAGCCGGGTGTGGATGTCCTGCGCGGTCAGGCCCTCCTTCCATCCGGGGGCCTCCTTCGTGACGGCCGCGCTCCGCGCCGGGACGTCGGCGGGAACCGGCAGGGCGGGAGCAGTCGATGGTCTGCGGCCCGCCCCGGTCGGAGCACTGTTGTCGGCGACCTGACCATCTCCGGCGAGCGCCTCGACGGCTCCGACAATGCGGTGCACCTCGGGCACCCCGTTGACGGGATTCGTGGCCAGGCGAGTGGTGCGCGCTATCTTAATGGCCTTGTCGTGAGGCCAGATCCCGTAGAACCCGTAGACGGGGCCGAAATCGCTCTTCACCTTGAACAGGACGGCCCGGAAGCTGTCATCCACTCTGCCCGTACGAACCCTCGGGTCGGCGGCGGACTGGATGGGCTCGATGTGCAGACCGGGGAGGGTGTCATCGGCCTTGAGCTTCTCCAGGAAGGCGTACGCCTTCTTGTTGATGGACGGATCCATACCGTCCTTGGTATTGATCAGCACCAGGGTGGGCATGCCTTATTCCTTATTCCTTTGTCAGACAGTCGCGCGCGGACGCGGCCAGTGCGTCGGAGACCCCGTCCACGCGGAAAGTGATCCACCCGGCAGCTCGGCGGTCTCCCGGTCGTCCATCTGCGCGTGGACCGCCGCCACGCGAGGCACGGCCAGGACAACTCTAGGCGCAGCTTCCCCGGATCGAGTGCGCTTTCCCAGGACGTTGTGAGCGGTCGATCTCCGGACCGGCGACGGGCCGCCGTCCTCGCAGGGCGCCGGCTCACAGGTGCTTGAGCGCCTCGCGCCGGCTCAGCGGGGACAGGCGCGGGTGCTCCTCGACGAAAGTGCGCACCCAGGCGCCGTCGGTGCGGGCGTAGTCGCGCAGCGCCCAGCCGATCGCCTTGCGGATGAAGAACTCGCCGTCGTCCTGGTTGGCCTCGATGACGTCCCCGAGCAGGGACAAGTCGGTGCGCTCCTTGTGCTGGAGCTGGCAGATGATCGAGCTGCGGCGGACCCACAGGTCCGCATCAGTCGCCCAGGCGCGCATCCGGGCGGCAGCGGCGGGATGCGCCCGCACCACGAGGCCGACGGCGTGCGAGGCCTCGTCCACCAGGTCCCACCACTGTCCGGTGCGCAGCAGGTGCTCGTACAGGACGAGGGACTCGATACGGTCGGCGTGGGGCGCGGAGTGCCTGGAGCGGATGATGGCGAGCACCGCGAACCGCTCCTCCCGATGCGCGGCCGTGTCCCACACCCGGCGCAATGCGGCCTCCCAGCCGGCGGCGTCGCGCCACAGGGAGGGATGGGAGGCGGCGGTCGCCTGGGCGATGCGGCGGGTCCGGGGAACGCCGACGCCGTACATCTCCAGGGACGACTTGAGGTAGCGGCGCTGCTGCTCGGCCCGCCCGGGGTCGCCGGCTGCGGCCAGTGACTCGCGCAGATCGCGGACGAGGGCGTCCGTCTCCTCGGTGAGCCGGGCAGCCGGTGGGGTCATGCCAGCACCATAGCGGATCGTCATCACGCTCACCGGCCGCGCCGGGCCAGCGCGCACGGGCCCGCTCAACCGGGTCAGTCGCCGTAGTGGTGGCGGCAGGCGATGAGGCCGGCGCCATCGTCATCGATGCGGTGGACGAGGCGGTGCTCATCGGTGATGCGCCGCGACCAGTAGCCGGTCAACTGGTACCGCAAAGGCTCGGGCCTGCCGACGCCCTCGTGGCCGGAGCGCTGGATGTCGCGCAGGAGCAGGTTAATGCGCCTGAGCACCTTACGGTCATGGACCTGCCACCACAGGTAGTCCCCCACGCCTGATCGGACCAGATGAGCGCCACCTCAGTCCAGCTCAATGAGCTCGTGGACAGTGCCGCGGCCAGCCTCCAGTGAGGCGAGCGACTCACTGACGTACCTTTCTCCCATCCTACTGACCTTTATCCTCAGTAGGGTGGGAGAAAGGTACGTTCACGCGACGAAGGTACGTTGACGTCTGGATACCCGCTCCGCCCGATGCACTCCGCACCCCGTTGGAATCAATCATCCAGGCGCCGCAAACCTCAGGCGCGAGCCGGGCCTCGAATGACATCCTCCTGTCCATTCTCGTCTCCAAGAAGCGCATCAAGATCGGCAAGATCGAGTGATGGAGCGGGAAGGCTCTCAGGCACCGCCCAAGCGGGCTCCGCAGGTGGCGGATGCACCCCGGCGCTCGTCAGATCGCCCAGGACTTCCTCAGTCGGCAGTCCGCGGAGCGCAGACAGCCTTTGCAGAGAGACCACGCCCCGCCGATAGCCATCAATAGCCCTGGCAAGGAGCCGGTCGGCGGCCGCGGGCTCCTTCACGACTACGCATAGTGCGTGCTATCTGGGAGGTCAGAGCCCGGCGCCTCCGTTGCGCGCACCGCGCACAGGTAGCGGTCACGGCCGGTGAGGTCCGCTCCGGTGCGCACCTCCTCGAACCCGGCGGCGAGCGCAGTCTCGCGCAGCGCCCGACCCTGACCGGCGTCGTGCTCCATGACAAGGACGCCGCCGGGCCGCAGGAGGGCGGCTGCACGACCGACGACGGCGCGCGGCACGGCCAGCCCGTCCTCTCCCCCGCCGAACAGGGCCGCCTCCGGGTCGTACCGCTGGGTCTCGACGTCCTCGAGCGCGCCGGCGGGCACGTACGGCGGGTTGGAGACGACGACGTCGACCAGCCCGTCCAGGTCGCGCAGCACCTGCGGGTCGGCGGCATCGCCGCGGACCACCTCCACCCGCCCCGGAACCAGACGCTCGCAGTTCTCCCGGGCCGCGGCGTCGGCCGTCTCTTCGATCTCGACGGCGACCAGGCGCGCCTGGGGGACCTCGTGGGCGAGCGCCACCGCGATCGCGCCCGAGCCCGTGCACAGGTCGACGACGAGCGGGACCGCACCGTCGTCGACCACTCGTCGCGCGGCCCCGATGGCGGCCCCCGCCACCACCTCGGTCTCGGGGCGCACGATGAACACGCCCGGCCGGCTCGCCAGCTCCAGGCCCCGGAACCACATGACGCCCAGAATGTGCTGGAGGGGCTCGCGTGCGGCGCGGCGCCCGACCAGCCCCCGGTAGGCGGGCCGGAAGCCGGCGTCGGCCCCGTCGGCCAGGAGGACGGGGCGGCCGAGGACGTGCTCGGCGAGCAGTCGGGCATCGCCCTCCGGCGAGGCGACGCCGGCAGCCGCAAGACGTGCTGAGGCGGACCGCACCTCGCGGCGCAGCGCATAGCGGTCAAGGGGGCTCATGGGGCGCCTGGCGTCCGAACCGATCTCGACGAGGGGGGCGCAGGCGTCATGTCTCGCCGAGCGCGGCGAGGCGCTCGGCCTCGTCCATCTCGATCGCGCTGGCGATGACCGGGCCGAGGCCGCCGTCGAGCACGCCGTCCAGGTTGTAGGCCTTGTAGCCGGTGCGGTGGTCGGCGATGCGGTTCTCGGGGAAGTTGTAGGTGCGGATCCGCTCGGAGCGGTCCACCGTGCGCACCTGACTGCGGCGCGCCTGCGCCTCGGCCTCGGCGGCGGCGGCGGCCCGCTCGGCCAGGAGTCGGGCCCGCAGGACCCGCATGGCCGCCTCCTTGTTCTGCAGCTGGGACTTCTCGTTCTGCATGGACACGACGATGCCGGTGGGCAGGTGGGTGATGCGCACGGCCGAGTCGGTCGTATTGACGGACTGCCCGCCCGGCCCCGAGGAGCGGAAGACGTCGATGCGCAGGTCGGCGGCGTCGATCTCGAGCTCGCCGGGGTCGTCGACCTCGGGCATGACGAGGACGCCGGCGGCAGAGGTGTGGATGCGCCCCTGGCTCTCGGTGACGGGCACGCGCTGGACGCGGTGCACGCCGCCCTCGTACTTCAGGTGCGCCCACACCCCCTCCTGGGGCTCCACCGCGCCGCGCGCCTTGATGGCCAGGCGCACGTCCTTGTAGCCGCCGAGGTCGGAGTCGGCGGCGTCCAGGATCTCCACGGCCCACCCCATGCGCTCGGCGTAGCGGACGTACATGCGGGCCAGGTCGGAGGCGAAGAGCGCCGACTCCTCGCCGCCCTCGCCCGCCTTGACCTCGATAATGACGTCACGGGCGTCGTCGGGGTCGCGGGGCACCAGCACCTCGCGCAGGCGGTCGGCGGCCGCGGCCTCGGCGTCGGCGAGCCCCGGGAGCTCGGTGGCGAAGTCGGCATCGTCGACGGCGAGCTCGCGGGCGTCGGCGAGGTCCTCCGAGGCGGTCCTCCAGGCGCGGTGAGCGGTCACGACCCGCCCCAGCTCGGCGTAGCGGCGCCCCAGGCGACGCATGGCGCCCGGGTCTGAGGCGACG
>ERZ772977.1383-NODE-1383-length-12343-cov-32.199463_pt1 | contig 12343 bp, 7 predicted proteins | sample MGYA00511131_ERZ772977 | MGnify/ENA primary metagenome ERZ772977 (study PRJEB29015, sample SAMEA2737935) | human oral metagenome | biome: human oral; feature: human-associated habitat; material: dental | place: China | collected 2151 ...
TCTTGTAGGAGTACTGGCGCACCGTGTTGCCCGCGGAGTCCTGGTAGGTGTAGGTGACGCTCTTCGTTGACCGCAGCAGGCCGGTGACGGGTCGGATCGCGGAGGGTCCCTGAGCCCACGTCGACGCGGACACCACGTAGGCGTCCGGGTTGGGGGCGGGCGCCGAGGACGCGGAGGTGTAGCCGGCCAGCGGGTTCACGCCGAGGGACACGCCCGTGGTCGCGGAGGCGAGGCGAGAGGCCACCGCGTGGGCCTGGCCGCCGTCGGAGGCGAGGGAGTCGAAGACCGGAACGGCGCCCCAGTCCCCGTAGAATCCCAGGAAGGGAACGGACAGGTCGGGCTCACCCTCGGTCATCGAGGTCAGGACCGTGAAGCCGTCGACGAAGGTGCCGTTGGGCGCGTAGGCGCCGGCGTAGGCGGCGAAGGCCGCCTGCGGCGTGATGGTCACCGTCGCGGTGACGACGCCTCGGCCGGGCACGGTGATCGTCGAGGAGTCAGTGCTGCCGCTAACGTCGCCCGAGTAGCTGACCGAGATGCCCTGGTCGGTCCAGTTGGCGCTGTGCTGGGTGAAGACGCCGGAGGCGACGACCTCGGAGAGCGCCTGCGTGTTCAGCCGGTAGGTGCGTGCCTCGTAGGCGGTGTTGGTCAGGCGAATGGAGAACGTCCAGCCCTCGGTTCCGTCCCCGAGGTCGGCCTTGGGCCGCGTCTCGTCGGGCGCGCCCACGACGGTGGGGAACACGGTGGCGGAGGAGGCCGCCACCGCGTTGGCCAGGCCGGAGCCGATCTTGCGCGGCGAGTAGTAGGCGCCGCGGCCGCCCTCGTTGTCGACCAGCGGCTTGGCCGTGCCCATGAGGAGGTTGTAGACGACCCCCGTCTTCTGGGCCTCGGTCATGTAGGCGAAACCGGGGTCGGACTCCACGCGCTGCTTGATGTCGGCGGCCATGCCCGCCAGGTAGGGGGTCGCCATGGAGGTGCCGGAGGAGTAGCCGTAGGTGCCGCCCGGCAGCGCCGACCAGATGTATCCGCCGGGCGCGGCGATTTCGGGCTTGAGGGTCAGGTTGGGGGCCACGCCCCAGGAGGAGAAGCTCGACGCCTTGTAGGTGGAGGGACCCCACCCGTTGGCGTTATCGACGGAGGCGACCGACAGGGACGCCGTGTAGGTGGAGGGCTGGGCGACCGTCGACGAATCGGGGTCGGAGGCGTAGGGCAGGCCCCAGCCGCTGGCGTTGCCCTGGGAGGAGGCGCCGAAGTTGCCACCCGCGACGTTGAGCATGATGCCCTGTTCGGACAGGCGGTAGTAGACAGACCCGTAGGTGTCGTTGCGGGCCTCCGAGGCGCCGCCCGCGTATCCGAAGGACATGTTGATGACGTCGGGCTTGAGGACCGCGCAGTCATCCAGGGCGGCGAAGATCGCCGAGTCGGACAGCCCTCCCGTCGCATCAATTCCGGCCTTCATGAGCAGCAGCTGCGCGCCGGGTGCGGACCCCAGGATCGCTCCGCCGTTCGCGGCCGCGATGCCCGCGACGTGCGTGCCGTGGGCCATGTTGTGGACCGTGTGCGGGATGACGTCGGAGTCGCCGTCGCCGTAGTCGTAGGCGAAGGGGATCTTCGCCGACACGTAGGCGCCCGCCCAGCCCGTGCTCAGGCCTCGCTTGACCGAGGAGATCGAGTCGTATGAGTAGGCAGCCCTCGATTCATCGAGCGCACCGGAGAAGGCCTCGTGGGTCGTGTCGAAGCCCGTGTCGATGATCGCGATTGTCGTCCCATCACCCTTCTGGCTGATGCGGTCCAGGCCCGTCATGTCCAGCGAGTACTGGTTCTGGGGACCGGAGTAGCCCTCCTCCGACGAGGGGGTGACCGTCTGCTCGACGAACGCTCGCTTGACGCCCTCGACCCCGCGCACCGCTTCGACCGCTCCGGCGGGAACCTCGATCGCGAAGCCCTCCATCACGTGCTCGTAGTCCTCGACCTCGGTGACGGGGCCGCCACCCGAGGTCACCTGGCCGGGCGCCGCGGCCTCCACGGCCGCGCGAATACGCTCCTTGACGACCGTGCGCTTGGCATCGGCGGACACCGCGCGGCGGTACCACGCGACCCCCGCGTCGCCTTCCTCGAGCTCGACGATGACCGTGACGGGATGGTTCGATTCCTCGTCGGGAAGCAGGTCGCCGGTCGGCGTGGTCGCCCCGCCCGCGTCGTACTGTGACTTCGAGGTGAGTTCGGGCTCCAGGGGCTTACCGGCGTTCGACGAGGGGGGCGAGGCCGGAGCCGAGACGGGCGTGTCGGCCGAGTCGGCGAATGCCTGAGGGGCGATGATGGCGATCCCCAGGGTGGCAGCGAGGGAGAGCACTGCAAGGCGCGAACGCTTCATTTTTTCCACCGTGTATTTATTTGGGAGGCGAGCGTCAGCAGGTCTCGCCCTTGAGGGATTGAAACAGGCTAAGGATAGCGACCAAATGATACGAAGACAAACTCAGAACTTGTATTCCGCACCTTCATTTGTATGGTAACCAGTCGGTCAGCGGCAGGCTATTGGCGATCCGAGAGCTCCAGGTTCGCCCGCACGACGATCCCGATGCGCTCCATCATCGCCTCGTCCACCCAGGATCCGTCCAGGCTAGCCAGGCGAGGATGGGTCGGCTCCTCCCCGGCGAGCCGGTCGAAGCCGAGGATCGCCCGCCATAGTGGGATGAGCTCCTCGTGGTAGGTATGTCCGTGGCCGCCCGGAGCGGTCCCCGCGACCGGCAGATCCGCGAGAACCTGAATGAACGTCACGAAGCGCGTGAACTCGACGTCGCGTGACACGTCTCGCCCCGCGCGTTCGCGCAGCCAATCCGGCTGGGTCCAGATCAGCTTGTTGTTCCACCACACCACCGGGTCGGAGGGGTGCTGGGCGTAGACGAGGCGCGGGAATCCCCACGCTCCGAGCTCGCGGCCGTACAGGTCGGTGCGCAGGTCGGAGGGCTCGTTGACGAAGCGCACGCGCCGAGCGTTGTCGACGACGGGCGCCACCTCCGGGCTCCCCCGGTGTCGCGCCGCCGTCAGCGCGGCGTGCATCGGCGTGAACGCCGGGGTGCCCACCCACAGGGCCCCGTCCACCTGCTTGAGCGCCTCGCAAGCGGAGGCGAAGACCGACTGCGACGCGAACGCACCCAGCGACTCACCGCAGACGAAGAGCGCGGGTCGGTGCGCCTCGTCCATGGCGTCCAACTCGGCGCGCACCGCGCGAAACAGGGCGGCGGACGCCTCCTGCGCGGGCTCCAGGCCGGTCAGCCAGTTCAGCGCCGAGGGAACGTAGGAGTACTGCAGGGAGGCGGTCGCGCAGTCCCCGCGCGTGAGGAACTCCAGGGGCTGAACCTGCCACTCGTCCACCCAGCCCGACCCTGTCGAGGCGGCCAGGAGGACGACCGCGCGATCGAAGGCCCCGGTGCGACGCAGCTCCTCCACCACGATCGAGGCCGCCTGCTCGATTCCGGCACCCGCCGTGGGCATGCCGGCGTAGACGCGGATGGGTTCCTTCGCCTCGCCGCCGCTGACCTGCGCGATGTCCAGGCGCGAGGGGCCCCTGCCGAGGAACACGCGGCCCTGCCCGCCGACGGATTCCCAGGTGACGGGCGAGTCCGGCGAGGCGGAGCGTTCGCGGACGACGGGCGGGTAGATGCCGCGCGCGGTCCTCATGTTCATCTGCTCGGCGTGGTGGCGGAAGAAACCGATGCCGCCCCGCAGGATCACGTTCGAGGTCAGGAAGAACATGACGACGCACAGGATGGCCACGCCAGCCAGGACGGCCACGGGCCTGGGCATGTAGACGGCGAGCATCGCGATGATCGCATGGCCCACCCCGACGAGGGCCGCCACGAGCGAGATCAGGCACCATGCCACCGCGACCGCCCCGAGGGTTCCCAGGACGTACTCCCCCAGGTTTTCCCCCGGCATGTTCACCAGCTTCGCGGCGACGCGGGCGCGGCGATACGACTGGATCACCGCGTAGAGCCACCACGCGGCGAAGAGGGTGGCTATCCCGATGCGGAATCCAAGCTCGACGGGTTCGGAGGCGCGAATCGTCAGCCCCGTCACGCGGATGACGCGGGCGCCGACGTTCTGCACGACCACGCCGGCAACGTATCCGCACGCGACCAGGACGCCCGAGGCGACGGCGTGCCACGCCCAGGAACGCGCCATCAGCGACGGTGCGACGCTGACCGCGTACATCGCGAGGGCCGCGATCACGCCCAGGAACGACAAACCCATGGCCCCATTGTGCCAGGTGGCCCGCCGCCCCTCACCCGGGGCACGAGGCCGGGGCTAGCGGCTCCCTGCAGCATCGAAGACTCATCAGGGCGAGCACGACATGCCATCGTTTCGCGATCGCGCATTCGACGTTCCAGCTCGAATGCCCACCGCACCGCGAACACGAGCACCTGGAACACGAGCTGGCACAACCCCTGCGGTTGACGGGCGTTCAGCGGGTTTGTAGGTTGATGCCATGAGCGCGGACGTTGGGTTTACTCCTGGGAAGCTGATTGAGGCTGCCCAGGGTATTGGGGCTACTGCTGAGCCTATTTCTCAGTCGGTGGCTCCGATCGGCGAGGATATTACGTCTTTGTCTGCGGGTTTGAATGGCTCGTATATGGAGCCGTTGGGTAATGCTATGACTGCCTGGGGCGACTCTCTGACTGTGTTGTTTGATGACTTGGGTCGCTTGGCTGAGGCCTTGGTGGGCGTGGAACGGGCTTTTTCCGCGTGTGAGGATGAGATCATCCAGTCGTTGGTTCAGGCTGCTTCCGGTTCGGAGTCGGGTGATGATGGCTCGTCCCAGGGTGGTTTGTACGCGCAGTTGCAGGCTATGGCTGGGCAAGGTGCTGATGGAGGCGAACAGTGAGTAGCGATTCGATGCTGGTGTTCCAGGAGGCTAACGCCACACAGATGGCAGAGGTGTTCCGTAAACGGGTCGCGGTGGTCAAGAATTTCATCCCTGATATCAGCGACGGCATTAAGAGCAGCGTCGGTGATTGGACGGGTGAGTCTCGTCAGGCGTGCGATGCTGCGTTGAAGCGTTTGGAAGAGCGTGGCGAGGAGTTGGCTGAGTTGTTAACCGCTGCGGCTGACGCGATGGAAGAGATTCTCGCCGAAGGCCAGCATGCTGAGTCTAAAGCGTTTGCGTGTATCGACAGTTAAGGGTTGTCAATCGTGAGTGATTTTAAGGTCGATTTGCAGGCGATGTCGTCTTTCGTGGAGTCGTTGTCGTCTTTTGAGGAGGCGGCCAAGGAGTATGACGTGGAGGACTGGGTTCCCAACTCTGGCATGCTAGAGAATCCTGAGGTGTGGGATCGCACAAACGCGTTCCAGGACACGTGGGAAAAGGGCACGAACGACTTGCGTGATGAGATTAAGGCTGCCAGTAGTGCGGTCAGTGGCGCGTTGAGTGCCTACGCGGAATACATGGACAAGTCGAAAGAGCACATGGCTAAAGTGGAGCAGGCTGCGCAAGCTCTGGGGCAGTCTCCTGTCGTCGGTTCGGGGGCGTGATCTGGCGTGGGTGTTGTCGCGCATGGTGCGCCGGTCTTTAAGATCGGTGGGGATCCCGGTGGGATCTCGACGCGCGCCGCGGTGATGATGGATCGCGCCAACGAGTTCGGTGAGATTCATTCCGGCTTGTCTTCCCTGAAGTCTGATGGGTGGGAAGGTCGCGCGGCGGATCATTTCCGCTCTAAGTTCAAGGTGCAGACCAAGGGCTGGCTGGACGCCCAGGAGGCCTTCTCTTCCGCGTCTGAAGCGTATTCGTCGTATGCGTCGACGCTGGCGTCGGCGCAGGGCCAGTGTGATGGGATCCGCTCGAGGTGGAAGCAGGGCCGCGACGCGGTCCAGCAGGCGCAGAACAATCAGGCTGACGCGCGGAGCCAAGCCGCAGCAGAGGGCGGCATCCCCATGTTTGACGCCTCGTGCGACGAGGGGCCGGGCCGCTCGGCGATGGCGGCCGCGGTCGCTGATTTCGAGACGCTGGTCGATCAGGTCAACGAGGCCGGCGACCTACTCATCACCGCCCTGAATGCTGGTATCGCGAAACTGCCCGAGCGCACGTGGTGGGATTCGGTCAAGCGCACGGTCGGCTCCGTCGTCAAAGGCTTCGTCGAAGCGGTGGCCGACTTGGTGAAGCTGGGATTGGCACTCAGCGGCGTCCCGATGCTCTTTGACTTTGGGCGCATGCTGATGGGTCAGATGACCTGGGATGAGTTCTACGCCAAGCACAGCACGATTCCAATGGAGACCATCGCCGGCCTAGCAAAGGCACTGTGGGAGGATCCCGGAGCGTTCTTCGCTGGCCTGGGCAAAGCGCTTGTCGATTGGGACACGTGGACCGACGATCCCGGGCGCGCGATCGGACACCTGTTGCCGGACGTGCTCATTGCTATCGCGACAGCCGGGACCGGAACGGCGGCGTCCGCCGGCGAGAAAGCCACTTCGGGAGCCGCTCGGTTGGCTCGGATGGCCCATATCGGCAAGGAAGTGTTCAAGGCCATCCTGCCGGTCAACCCCGACGATGTGCGTGCGTTGGGTAAGCTCGGGAAGAACCTGTTTACGAAGTTCACCCACCATGGTGTGGACGCGGCCGATACCGTGGCCAAGCTGTGCGCTGATGCCAGGAAACAGGTGTCGGGTTTGCGCGGTGGCCACCTGATGGCGGACGCGAACAAGTATTCTGATGCCGGCCATCTCTCCGGGAACGCGTCGCACGGGGCGAACAACCTTGCCGGACTTGACCACCTCTCTGGACGGTCCTCCCACGTCGGCGGCGGGGCACATGATCTTGCTGGCGCCTCCGACCTCGCCGGGGACACCTCCCACGCGGGCCGCGGGACACACAACGGTGGCCTCAGTAGTACCGGCACCCCGGATCCAGGCCACCGCTCGAACGGTGTGTCCAGCGCGGCCCAGCCCGCCGCGACGCCTCACGCGTCCGCCGCTGGCGATGCCGGCACCAGCGGACACGCGGCCCCCGCCAACACTGCACCCAGCGCGTCTCACGGCGCTCACAACAACGCGTTCATGAATGCGGATACTGGCGGCGCCACCCACGGTGCGGGCAGCACTGCCAACGGCGCAACCAGCGCACCCGCGCCCGGCGCTCCCGCCACCGGGACCCACGGAGCTGGCGCAACCAGCGCTCCCTCAGGTGGCTCGCATGGGGCGGCTTCCGGCCACAGCCCCGCTGGCGGCTCCCCTGCTACTCCCGTGCGCAACGAGGGTGTGGGTGAGCGCGTTGCTACGGGTGATGCCATTCCTCCGAAGAAACCCACTGATTCTTACCGTGTTGGCCATGATCGTTCCATGACACCTGACGAGGTCGGGTCGCAGTCTGCCGCTGCAACTGACGGCAAGCCTCCGCGCAAGCCCAACAATTCGTGGACGGATTCCGATGGTTTCTCAACGAACCGGGACGATTTCGATCGTGTCGGCACTGATCGTTTCGGCACTGAGAACAGGATGAATTCTTCCTACCTGGATGACAGCTCGACCCACGCTAATGGTCAGACGCGCGGTGCCGATGAGCTTGTCGGTGCGGGCGTTGGCCGTCGCGAGGCCAGCGTGGGCGCTCAGGGATCCTACGAGCGCGCCGGCGCGTTCGGTGGCAGTGATCCGAGCCGTGTCAGCCACGGAGCGGACGGCTTCGGCGGCACCGCCGATTTCGGAGCAAACGCAGGGCACGGAGCTCATGGCGCGAACGGTGTCACCAATTCCGCTGATGTCGGTGGCGGCATAGGCGACGCCTCGCGTGGCACGCACGCTACTGGTGCCCCCACGGGCCACGGCGGCGGTCATGTTGGTGCTGATTCTGGTACCCACGGTGGTTCGTCGACACCTGCACAGGGTCCGCACCGTGCAGATCCGGGCATGTCCACCGGTGATACGCACGGCGTTTCGCGCGCTGATTCCACCCCCGGCCACGGCGACACCCCCCGGACAGGACAAGGTGGAGACGGCACCCCCGACGCGCCCACCACCCCCAAGAAGGAAACTCCTGCCGGCGACACCCTGGGCGGTGACAAGCAGCCGCATGGCGGAAAGCCTGCATCAGACACGCCCGCCACCCACGCGGACGAGGCCGCCGACGCCCGGAAGGCTGGCCACGGCTCCGGCGACGCAAATGGCTCCGGTAAGGTCGATGCCGACGCTCAGCATGGGCATGACTCCGCCGAGCGTGCGGACGCTGACCCCAAGCCGAAGGACCACTCCGCCAACGGCAAGGCCGACGACACCGCTGATTCGGCGCACCGCGGCGACAAGACCGAGGCAGACAAACCCGCGTCGGACAAGTCCCACAAGGAAGACGACGCCGCACACCACGACGGCGACGAACACCCCAAGAACACCGACGACAAGCACACCACCAAGACCGACGACGCCGACACCAAGCCCACCAAGGACGAGGCAGACACGCACAAGTCCGACAAGGATTCCGGCGAGCGCGCGGACGCCGATCCAAAGGCGAAGGACCACTCCGCCAACGGCAAAGCCGACGACACCGCTGATTCGACGCGCCACGGTGACAAGACCGACGCCAACAAGCCCACGTCGGACAAGTCCCACAAGGAAGACGACGCCGCACACCACGACGCCGACTCCAAGCCTGACGAGGGCAAGGCTGACACGCACAAGTCCGACAAGGACTCGGTCGAACGTAACGATGGTGACCCCAAGGCGGAGGACCACTCCGCCAACGGCAAGGCCGACGACGCTGCTGGTTCAGCGCACCCCGGCGACAAGACTGACACCGACAAGGCCGACACCGATAAGCCCACCTCGGACAAGTCCCACAAGACCGACGACGCCGACACCAAGTCCACCAAGGACGAGGCAGACACGCACAAGTCCGACAAGGATTCGGCCGAGCGCGCGGACGCTGACCCCAAGGCGAAGGACCACTCCGCCAACGGTAAGGACGACAACGCTGCTGATTCGGCACGCCACGGTGACAAGACCGAGGCCGACAAGCCCACGTCGGACAAGTCCCACAAGGAAGACGACGCCGCACACCACGACGGCGACTCCAAGCCTGACAAGGGCAAGGCTGACACGCACAAGTCCGACAAGGACTCGGTCGAACGTAACGATGGTGACCCCAAGGCGGAGGACCACTCCGCCAATGGCAAGGCCGATGACGCCGACGATTCGGCGCGCCGCAGCGACAAGTCCGAGACCGACAAGGGCGAGACAGATAAGCCCACCTCGGACAAGTCTCACCAGGCAGACGACGCCGCACACCACGACGACGCCGAGCACCCCAAGGACACCGACAGCGAGACCACCAAGAAGGACGCCGACCCGAAGTCGAAGGATCACTCCGCCAACGGTAAGGACGACAACGCTGCTGATTCGGCGCGCCACGGTGACAAGACCGAGGCCGACAAGCCCACGTCGGACAAGTCCCACAAGGAAGACGACGCCGCACACCACGACGGCGACGAACACCCCAAGGACGCAGACGACAAGCACACCACCAAGACCGACGACGCCGACACCAAGTCCACCAAGGACGAGGCAGACACGCACAAGTCCGACAAGGATTCGGCCGAGCGCGCGGACGCTGACCCCAAGGCGAAGGACCACTCCGCCAACGGTAAGGACGACAACGCTGCTGATTCGGCACGCCACGGTGACAAGACCGAGGCCGACAAGCCCACGTCGGACAAGTCCCACAAGGAAGACGACGCCGCACACCACGACGGCGACGAACACCCCAAGGACGCAGACGACAAGCACACCACCAAGACCGACGACGCCGACGCCAAGTCCCCCAAGGACGAGGCTGACACGCACAAGTCTGACAAGGACGCCGACGGCAAGTCCGATAAGGACGCCGACAGCGAGGGTTCCGGAAGCCACGACGGAAACGAAAGCTCCGACGATGAACCAGCCTTTGCCGATGGGATCACAGCAGGCGGCCATCCTGGCCCGTACAAAGAGGCAAACGACGGTTTTATCGCCGATTTTGCGGAGAAGAATGGCCGCACACTCGATACGGACCACGGGCCGATCGGCGCAGACCTGGTCGATCATCGAGAACCAATCAGCACAGATCCTGATACTGGCGAACAGATTTCTGCAGATCTGTACAAGGAACGCGCGACCGGACCTGATGGTAAAACAGACTGGCCAGACTTAAAAAAGCATCCTGAGCTAGCCGACGACATGATAGATGGCGTTTACCTTCATGGAGATCCAGAAAAGGGAATCGCTCCGTTCCAGGATATGGCAGTCGACGATTTTATCAAGGAGTACCCCGGAAATCTTGATCGAATTGGAGAAGACCAAGGCAGATATTTCGCATTAGTAGGCAAGGATGGGCCGGACTCTTTCCAGAAACGATCAATTCACGCAGATTCACTCTACGATCCATACAGCCAATTCGAGTTCCATCCAGAAAACCTACCTCCAGGGACGCGCGTAGAGACAGGGATTGTGTACCCATGGTTTGATTCACCCGGAGGATCGCGACAGGTCAGGCTGTACACCGTTGAACCTTCTTCCGGAGATCATATTTACTTGAGCGCCCAAGAACTCCTTGAAGGCCCGAACCCTGCTCTAGTTAGAAAGACAATCAAATGAATGAAGAACTCGCCGCATACATCACTCACCTGTGCGAACTCTCCGGACACACAACGTGGATCGACGATGATTTGATCCTGATCGAGCCGGATCATGGCTTTATCTACGACGCATTCACCATGCGGCGGGAGTACTACGCCTACGGCCAGGTCGATAAGTACTCATTCTCCGGGGCACGCTTCAGCTCGGTCTCCTTGGAGATCTTCAAGAAGTTCGCGATCATGCACTTCGCCGCCGACATTCGTGCAGCGCACCAGCTCCCACCTCTCGCTATCCCAGCAGTGACCGACGTTCACCCCAGTTTTTCCATCGAATTCCTCGAACCGATTAGCTACTTCCTGACAAGCAAAGCCTCCCCCATTCCCAAAACATACACAAACGTCTCACCCAAGGCCTTGGTCTCTCTGTCGTACCTGATGGGCACGCCAAGCGAGGACTTGCTCTCCCTGGTCCTCGAACCGTCGGGCGCCGGATACGCCGCGCTGTACCAGCAGAGCTGACACTCCCCTCTCCCGGCGCTAGCTCACGGAGCATAGGACGAGAGCGTCGCTCACACCTCCTCCCCTCGTAGGACGGGAGGAGGTGTGCCATTTCGCGCTCGCCCGTCAGTTACGATGTCCGCAGAGGCAACGACCCGAAGGAGTGAGTGCCCATGCTGAAAGAATTCAACGATCTCATATCCACGCTCTGCGCGAACTCTTCAGTCGTGCGCAAGGAACGAGACGGCAGGCTGTTCTTCACTGTCGATGGAATTCTCTTTGATTCTTTCTGGTACTCGACAGACAACTACCGCTTCGGCACGAGCGAACGCCCAAGCCGTGTCGGCGCAACGCTGCGAACCCCGAGTTCGACAGTTGCGAGATATGAGTTGGTGCGCCTTCTGGGCGGCTACAACCGATGGTCGCATGGGCGGCAGGCAGTCGAGCTAGCGACTGACCCGGATTCCCTCCAAGCAAGCTGGACGATAAGCCCCGGACAACTGTTCGGCGAGCAGATCCTGTCAATGCGCAGTTGCCCCGACGTAGAGTTCACCTCGTTCGACGAGCAACGCGCGTACAAGCTCGCACATCTCATGCAGTATCCCTTTGAGGACGCACTACAGCTGTATCTGGGTGAGTAGAACCAACGCACCTAACAGAGTTTACGCGCGCGGCTTCATAGTCGATCACTCTCACAGCCACCGCGTCAGAACGCGGCGCGTAGGTAGGATGGGGGAAGCCTGCCTCGATGGCACAATCGGCGCAGGCCCCAACCTAGCGAAGGGAGCCAGTCATGTGGGAAGAGTTTCGCAGCCACGCACTTGCGCTCCTCGGCGAGCACTTTCCCCCGGAGCTCATCGAAGACCACGGCGACAGTCTCACCTTCGTTGATAGACGAGAACGTCTACGTTTTTTTCTCACCGAGAGCGCACAAGGAATTACGATCGGTGACTACGAAGAACGCAATACCGTCGGTATTATCTTCACGAGCCCTTCCATTGAGTTGGCGACCATAGCACTGACGCTCCTCGTACGCGAGGGGCTCGGCGAGCTCGTCGATATGCACTATGCTCCGGACGAGCTGCTAGGCCCTGTGCCGGGCACCGACTACAGCATCAGAAAAGACAGATCCAGCGGATTTCACCTCACCCACAAAACTGACAGCACACTACGCGCATACTGCGACTATTTTACATACGCTCGCGCAATTGCACTCGCAGCTTCGGCACGCGGTGCGTAGGTAGGATGGGGGTGGC
>ERZ772977.1390-NODE-1390-length-12311-cov-3.438316_pt1 | contig 12311 bp, 9 predicted proteins | sample MGYA00511131_ERZ772977 | MGnify/ENA primary metagenome ERZ772977 (study PRJEB29015, sample SAMEA2737935) | human oral metagenome | biome: human oral; feature: human-associated habitat; material: dental | place: China | collected 2151 ...
TGGTTATAAATCATTTGGAAAATCAGTTTTTAGATATTTATTTGGATAAAAGGGAAATTGTTAGGATAAAAAACTGCTTGAAAAAGTATTCTGCGGTAATTTCAGAATTGAAAGTGGATTTTGAGGCTGTTTATAATTATTATAAGGATGGAAATTTTGAAGTAAGTCAGAAAGAGAAGTTTGAAAATGAAAATAATATTTTTAAAAATTCTTTTCTTTCTATAAAAAGTATTTCTGCTTCATCCTTTGCATTTAAATCAACAGGGAAACTATTTTTTTTACCAAATACAAAGGCTGATGCTATCACATCACTTGGAACTAATTCTTCAATTTTTATAACATTGCCTTCTTCTGTAAGCATTTCAGTAGTTAAAGTACCTTTTAATATTATATAGAGTCCTCTTACTTCATCACCTCTAAAAGCTATTGACTCATTAGGAGAATATTTTTTTATTTCATACTTGTTTTTTTCTAAAATATTTTTTATGGTTTTTTCATCTATACCATTAAAGACAACTGTTTCTTTTAAAATTTCTATCATATTATCCCTCTATTCAATGCTTTTAAAATTTATCTCTAATTTTTCTATATCTGGCTCAAATCTTCTATATTTTACACCTGCTGAATCTAACATTTTTTTTGAAGCTCTATTAGAATCTGTATCTGTATATTTATCAGATAAATATACAATTTCTTTTATTCCACTTTGGATAATTGCCTTAGTACATTCATGACAAGGGAAGAGTGCCACATAAATAGTGCAGTCTTTTAAAGATTTTATACTATTTAATATAGCATTTAATTCTGCATGGCAAACATAAGGATATTTTGTATTTAAAAATTCTCCATCTCTTTCCCAAGGAAATTCTTTATCATCACAACCTTTTGGTAAACCATTATATCCTACACCAACTATTCTTTTATCTTCATTTACTATACATGCTCCTACTTGTGTATTAGGGTCTTTACTTCTCATAGAGGATAAAATTGCTATCCCCATAAAATAACTGTCCCAATTTATATAATTTTCTCTCATAATATCACCTTTATTTTTTAATATATTTATGATAACATTTTATTTTTTTTATCGCAACTATAAAAAATAACTGTTACAAACTTATAAATAAACTAGTCTGCAACAGTTTTTTTAATATTAAATAAATAAATTATTATTTGATTTTTCAGCTTCTCCTAAATATTGTCCCACTCCACCATAATTTATACCATCTATTAATTCTTCTTCACTTATCCCCATAACATCCATAGACATAGTACAAGCAGTTATATTCACTCCTGAATCTATAGCCTTTTTAATTAATTCTTCCAATGACATAATATTCTTTTTCTTCATAACACTTCTTATCATCTTAGCACCAATTCCAAAGAAATTCATCTTTGATACTGGTAAATCTTGGCTATTTTTAGGTAACATCATAGCAAACATCTTTTCAATAAAACTTTTTTTAGCTAAATTCTTTTTCTTTAAAATAGATAAGCCCCAGAAAGTAAAAAACATTGTTACTTTTTTACCCATAGTAAGAGCTCCATTAGCTATTATAAATGCTGCTATTGCCTTATCTAAATCTCCACTAAAAACTACCATTGTCATATTTGAATTATCTTCAATTATTACATTTTCTTGATTTTTCTCTATAACTTTTGAAGTCTGTCCTTTTTGGAGAGTGGCATAAGTCAATCCATCTTTTTTATCTAAAGATAAAAGAGAATTTTTTGTAACTTTACTCCAAGCTTGAATATCATTATAGAAACCTGGATCTGATACTTTTACTTTTAATTTCTCATCTTCTCCTAATTTATCAATCTTTTCTTTTATTTTTACAAGTGGTCCTGGACAAGAAAGTCCCGATAAATCTAAGTAATCTTCTTCTTTTTCAATATTGCTATTACCTTCTTTAGTCAAAGAGCTTTCTTTTTGAGTGTTTACAATTACTTTTTCTTCACTTTTTATTCCACCAGCTAAATTTTTTACTTTATAAGCATTTTGAATTAAAAACCTTGTTGCTAGATATCCTCTCAATCCAACGGCACAATATATCCAAATTTCTTTATCTTTTGGAAGTTCAATATATCTTTTTCTAAGTTCACTTAAAGGAATATTGATACTATTTTTAAGCTTTCCATTTATTAATTCTAATTCTTCTCTCACATCTAAAATTATAGTTTCTTTTTCATTATAGTTTTTTAAATCTTCCATAAATACTTGTTCTAACAAACTATCTTCTATATTTTGTCCAATAAATCCTAACATATTAGCTGGAGATTTTGCTGATAGGAAAGGTGGAGCATAGGCAAGCTCTAGTTCAGTTAAATCATCTATAGTAGCTTTAAATTTTATACTTGTTGCTATCACATCTATGAATTTATCCACTCCCCTTATTCCAACAGCTTGTGCACCCAATATTTGTCTATTTTCTTTATTATATAGAGCCTTTATACTTATAGGACTTGCTCCTGGATAATAAGCCGCATGATTATTAGGATGTAAATATACTTTTTCATAAGCTATATTTAATTGTTTTAAAGTTCTTTCATTTAATCCTGTTGAAGCTCCTGTCAATTCAAATATTTTTATGATAGCAGTCCCTAAACTTCCCTTGTATTTTTCATTCCTTCCCACTATATTTCCTGCAACTATTCTTCCCTGTCTATTAGCTGGACCTGCAAGTGGAATTGCAACATCTTGATTTGTTATATAATTTTTTACAATTATACTATCTCCTAAAGCATATACTCCTTTTAGGTTAGTTTCTAAGTTTTCATTGACAAAAATATGCCCCTTTTCTCCTAAATTAATTCCAGAACCTTGTAAGAACTTAGTATCTGGGCTAACTCCTATTGACAATATAACCATATCTGTTGTAACAATTTTTCCACTTTCAAGCTTAATAATAATTTCATTCCCATCTTCTTGAAACTCAACTACTTTTTCTGAAATCATAAGATTAATTCCATTATTTACAAGTTCATATTCTAAAATATTTGAAATTTCACTATCAAATGGAGCTAAAATATGAGGTGCTGCTTCAATTAAAGTCACATCTATTCCTAAATGCTTTAAATTTTCGGCTGTTTCAATCCCTACATAACCTCCACCAACAACCACTGCTTTTTTTATAGAATTATTTTTAATTTCAGATTTTATCTTATCCATATCATTTATATTTCTAAGTGTAAATATTTTTTTATTTTCTATTCCTTTTATAGCTGGAAAAATTGGTTTTGCCCCTGGAGCTAAAACTAAGAAATCAAAATTTTCTTCATATTTTTCTCCATTTTTAGTTTTAACTTTTACTTTTTTATCTCCTCCATTAACTTCAATTACTTCACTATTTACCCTTACATCTAAATTGAATCTTGCTTTAAGACTTTCAGGAGTTTGAACTAAAAGACTTTCTCTATTTTGTATTACATTTCCTATATGATAAGGTAATCCACAGTTAGCAAAAGATACATATTCTCCCTTTTCAAATATAACTATTTCTAAATTTTCATCTAATCTTCTAAGTCTTGTGGCAGTAGAGGCTCCTCCTGCAACTCCACCAACTATAAGTACTTTTTTCATAAATAAACCTCCTACTGATAAATTTAATAATTCTTAATTGAAGTATAACTATATGTCCTATTTTTGTAAAGTACAGTCTTTTTTGTCCGTATTTACTTTTTTATCAATAAATATTAAAATATATAAAGAGGTGAGTAGAATGGATAAAAATAAAAAATATAATTGTTTTTTTGAATTTACATTGGATATAGTTGGTGGAAAATGGAAACCAATTATTTTATATTATATAAACATTAATTCTGTTGCTCGTCACAGTGAATTAAAAAGATTTATTCCATCTATCAATGAAAGAATGCTTACTAGACAATTAAGAGAATTAGAAGAAGATAATTTAATAGAAAGAAAAGTTTATCCTGTTGTTCCTCCAAAGGTTGAATATAAATTAACAGAATATGGAAAAAGCTTAATTCCTATATTAAAATCTCTTGTGTTATGGGGAAAGGATTATGCAAAAGCTATAAAGTTTGATAATTTTAAAATGAACTTACCAGAAGAATAAAAACTGCACTTATAGCTTAATAACTAGAAAATTAAATGCAGTATATCTATTTTTATTCCTCTACTGATTTTTTTAAAAGCATCATTGAATGTGGTACATCTGAAAATATTCCTCTTAAAAACTCTATATTTTCTTCATTAATAATTGAACTTTCAAGCCTTACTGTATGTTTTATACTAACTGAATTTTTATCTTCCTCAAAAATTTCGTGTCCAAAATGTATACTTCCTAAAGGAATATCAGTTTTATCCCAAAATTCTTTGTTCTCTTCAACAGAAGTTAAGATATATTCTAAAGGAGGCATATTTTCTAATTCCATTATTCCTTTGCTTCCTGTTTTAAATTCTCCATTTAACTTTATATCTTTTAAATCTTCTTCCCAAATATACCATTTATTGATATCAGCATAATATTTCCAAACTTTTTCCTTTTTAGCATTAATTTTAATTTTAAAACTAAATTCCATATTTTCTCCTCCTTAAAAATTATAAGTTTATATATTATAAGTATACTTATAATATTTTAAAAAGTCAATCTTTTTTATAAGACTATTTGCATAAAAAATAAAAGTACTATAAAATAAATATAAAGTATTTTATCTGAGGAGGATTGATTTGTTTGTTCCCATCTAAATATAAAGATAATTCTGAAAATTCTACAGGCTTATTATTTATGAGAGTTTTCAATAAATGGCATTCCATTATAAAAAAAGAACTAAAAAAATTAGATATTACTCAGCCACAATTTGTTGTTTTGACTTCTCTTGCATATCTTTTACAAAAAGAAGATGAAGTTACTCAAATTATGCTTTCAAAAATATCTGGTATTGATGTTATGACTATTTCACAAATAATAAATTTACTTGAAAAAAATAGTCTTATAGAAAGAAAGCAACATTCTAAAGATACACGAGCAAATTCTGTTTTTTTAACTTCAAAAGGGCAAAATATTTTAGAAAAAGCTGTTCCACTTGTTGAAAACATTGATGATAGTTTTTTTAATATACTAGGTGAAAAAGAACAACTTTTTAGAGAACTTTTAAAAAAATTATAAAATAAAAAGGTATTGATAGAAAAATTTTCCATTAATACCTTTTTATAATTTATTTTTTAGAATTTATATCCAAGTCCAAAACCAGAACTTGTTATATCTTTATTTTTTCTAAATTTAAATGTAACAGTTACTCCACTTATGTGTTCATATCCAAATTTTATTTCAGCAGTGGCTCTATTTTTTCTGTCATAATTTCTTAAATCAAATTCTGTGCTTCCACCTACAAAATGTGCCTTAGAATCATCTAAGTCTTTAACCATTGAATAATCAACACCAAGTCCAAAATTTATTCCATTATTTCCAAACATAAATTTCTTATTTAATTCTGTTCCAACAGTTGTTTCAACAAAAGTATCATCATCTTTTGCAACTTTTATATTATTAACTGTCATTTCTTTTTGTTTAACTTTTGAAAGAAAAACAGATACTTTTGGTGTTAAGCTCCAAGTTTCAGATAATGGAATATTGTATCCTAATTGAGAATATAGAGAATATGTATCCAATGTTGAATATTTTTTAGGTTTTATTCTTCCATAAGATACTTCATTTTGCCAAGAGAAATTCTTAATTTTATATTCTGCATTTACACCAAGCACTAGAACTTCTGATTTTAAATTTTTATCTGATGTTTTAACTTTACTTTGTCCACCACCAATATTTAGACCTATATTAGTGTTATCACTAGTTCCATAACTTATTTCTGCTGAGGCTCCATTAGAAACAACTTTATTATTTTCATAATATTTATTTCTAATATTAAAAATTTCACCACTTACAGCAAGTTGCCCCTTTTTAGCAAAATTATTAGTGTTTACTTTATGATATGCCAACATAGTATCTATTGCTGAATCTTTTAAATATCCAACTGGATTATTATTTGTTAAATTATATAAATAATTTTTAAATACTTCTTGACTTAACTTATAATCTTTTAAGAAATCTATTCCTGTTGATTTATAATCAGCTATATAAGCATCAAAGGCACCCTTTGAATATTTTTCAAATGGGGTAAGTCTTGGATCAATAAAGAAATTTCCATTATTGCCAGGTACATTATTTCCAGGATTATTGTTATTTCCATTATTTCCATTGTTACCTGGATTATTATTACCAGAGTTGTTGTTTCCTCCATTACTATTTGGTTTTAATAGGTTGTTTCCAAAACTAAATCCTAATAAATCTTTTTCATAACCAATTTGAACTTTATTTCCAATAGGTACAAGATTTACTTTTCCACTTCCATTAACTTTTAAATTTCTATTATTTTTTGCTAACTCTGCAAATGCTTGATTTTCTTTATCAACAAAGTAATAATCTAATGTTTTTCCATTAGCTAAATTTAATTCATTAACTCCATTTATTCTTGAACTTGAAGAAAAAGTAGTATTCTCATTTACTTCAACTTTATTTGCATTATTTACTGTTCCATTAAATACAGAAGTATTTGTTGAACTTGTACCAAATATTGAATAAGATAATGTACTTATTGTTGTATTTTCTTTTTTTCCAAATGCTAATGTGTTATTTCCCTTTCCTAAATCAACTTCTCTATTTAATCTGTAATTTCCACTTAATGTAAGTCTATCATCTCCTGCTCCTAAATCAATCTTTCCATTAATAATTGATTTATTAGTTATTTCAACTTCATTTGCTCCTTCATCTCCTAAAATTGCATAAGAGTTTCCAAAACCATTAGCATTAATAGTTGAATTTGAAATTCCAACTACTCCTTTATCTTCAACTTTTACTGCTGTTTTAAAACCATTAACTATGCTATTATCAATATTTCTATCTTGTTTTTCTTTTGCTATTACAACTCCATCTTTTCCAACACCATTTATGATTTTGTTAGTTGTATCTCCTTCATAAGTACTATCTTTATCTAAAACATTTTTAACTGTTCTACCGTTATGAGTTGCATCTTCATTTTTACCTATAACTTTTTTTACTTCTCCATTTCTATCAAGAACTAAAAATATTCCTTTATTATTATAGTGTTTTTCATCTTTGTATATAGTTTCAAAGTATCCATAATCTTCTTCTATTGTTCCCCATTCTCCATGAGTTCCTGTATGGGCAACTTGATAACCACCTATAATTATTCTTCCAGCTAAGATACCATAGTTATCTACTCCACCTTTAAAACCAGATTTATAAACTATATCTTCTTTCTTTAAACCATAGGCATCACTTCTACTTCCTTTAGCTAATAAAGCAAATTCTGTACCAGAAATTATACCTGTATTTTCTATTTTGCTTAATACATCTCCCCCAACAGCCACACCTGCTCCACTATTTTTATGAGCTACTCTTGTATATTTTCTTTGAGAATTTCCATGATGTATTTCTGTTTCTCCACTTATTACCCCACTATTTTTAAAACTTCCAAGTTCAACTCCAGTCTGGCTTCCATCATTTATAGATATCCCATTTCCACTAGCTTCCATTCCAGTTACTGTGTTGACATTAGCTGCTATATGGTCATTTTCTATATCTCTCTTTTCTTTTAAAAGATTAGCTAAATCTCCTTCTAACTTCTTTTTTTCTTCTTTTAAAGCTAATATTTCTGGACTATCAGGAATATTTTTATTTTTATTTTTTTCTAAGATCTCATTTATCTTTTTTAGTTTATTATTTATTTCATTTTTTACATATAATTGAAGTCTAGGTATTAATAATCTTTTTTCTAATTCATTTTTATATTCTTCTAAAAATTGATTTTTTTGTTCATCTGTTGCAGCAGATTTAAGTTCTTCAAGTTCAGCTTTTCTTTTTCTTGCCTCAGCTACTACTTTTTCATTATATCCACTCAATATTAAATTTTGTTGCTCTTTTATTTCATCATTGATATATTTTTTAAAAATGTTATCTCTATTTATTTTATCCTGTTCACTTAACTGTGGACTTTTAGGACTTTTTGCTAATATTTCTTTTTCTTTATCTCCTACTAATTTTTGATATTTTGCTATATTATTTTCTAGTTCATTAGCTTTTTCTTTTTCATATTTTCTCATTTCAGCAACAGCAGCTTTATCATCTTCTACATCTTCTTCTGGTAATGAAAATCCTGAAATATTATTTGTTAAAGGTACATGGAAAATTTTGTCTTTTAATTCTTTATCATTCATAGCTCTTTTATCTTTTCCACCATAGACAACAGCTTTTCCTGTAATCATACCTTGATTATTTATACTTCCAATTTTAGTTTCCTTTTTAACACTGCTTTCTGTGTAAACCGCCACACCATTACCAGAAGATTTTATATCTGCTCTAGCCTCTCCATAACCTGAACCACCTCTTGCATATAAATCTCCTGATATAGAACCTGTATTAGATAATTCTCCTAACACTGCTCTTGAATTTTTCATTTGCCCATTACTAGATCTACTATATACAGATATACCATTTGCTGAGCCTGTTACAAGAGCTTGTGAATATTCATGTATTCCTCTTGAAGTATTATGTCCAACTTCTGCTTTTAATTTTCCTGATATATTTCCACTATTATTTACTTTATCAATAGTAGCTTCTGTCAAACTCTTAACATAATTATTTGAATATGCCACTGATGATATACCATTTGCTGTTGCATAAGCTCTTATATTATTTAAAGTTGCAAGTGATCCTGTTTTAGCATCAGCTTCTCCTGATATATTTCCAAAGTTATTTATATTTCTTATATATGAACCATTTACCTTATCTTCTGAATAAGTATATTTATCTATTGTTGTTATATATGCCATATTAGCTATACCATTTGCTGTTGATACAGCATTAATAGTTCTCCATTGAGGTGACATTGCTTTATTTCCAGCAAAAGCCTCAGAATCTGGCTTTACATAACCTTCTTTTGTTCTCAACATAGCTTTCCCTGAAATGTTTCCTGTATTTACAATATCTTCCAAGGTAAATTTATTATTCTTTCCATGAAAATCTGCTGGATCTGTTTTTTTAATTTCACCAATTTTATTTTCTGAAATTTTTTCTACTGTTTTAGAAGCTAAAACTTTTGTAGATAGTAAACTCACTGATTTACTTCTTCCACTTCTACTTGCTCCTCCTGCTCCATCAACTATACCACTATCTCCACTGCCACCTGTTGCAGTATCTCCAAAGTCAGCTAATGTTAATCCAGATATGCCATTTGCAACTGAATATACTTCCTCTAGTGCTCCATGTGTTACTGCATTTCCTCCAGTTAAATTTGCTTCTCCTGAAATATATCCACTATTTTTTATTGAATTAATTTTTTTATCCACATCTCTTTTATTACTATAAGGAGAATATCCTACTCCTGAAACTCCATTCCCCTGTGCTGTAACAATTATTTCACCCTTTTTTGATTTTTCATTTTTTGTATCTTCTCCAACTGATTTTATACTACCTTTTAAAACCCCATCATTTATTAAAAAACCATTTCCTTTAAATATAATTGCATTTCCACTCACTGCAAATTCGCCTATTCTGCCACTATCTTCCTTTTCATGTTTTAATACTTCTTTTGTTTCCTTTTTATTTTCTTGTGTTACGATATAATTTTCTGAATAAGAAGTAGTTGTTACAAGAAGTGCTAATATAAATAAGTACTTATTTTTAAACATTATAACCATTTAAAGAGCAATAAATACTCTTTATCCTCCTTTTTTAATTTTATTTCATAATCTTCTATAATATATCATACTAATATTTATTATGTCAAACTATTTTTTGAATTATATTTAGTTAAACTTTATACTATTGTTTCAAATCAATATTTTCTCTATAAATCCTTAAAATTTTAAAATCAGTTGAAATAATAATCATTAAATGTTATATTTTAAATATAATGTTTAAAATTAAATTATTAGGAGGAATTTTATGAGTTTTCAATGTGTAAAAAAATACGAAGATAGCTATGATAAATATGTACTTTTAGCTACTTCTGGAAAAATTGTACTACCAGATTATTTAGATAAAGAAAGCAAAAAGCTTGCTGAAACAGTTATTAAGAAAAATAAATTTACTGCAAAAGCTTCTGAAAAAATCTCTATGACACTTGTAAATAAGAAAAAAGTAATAGATTTTATTATTGTAGGTTTAGGTGAAAATAAAAAATTAGATGCTAAAAATATAAGACAATATCTTTTTGATGGTTTAAAAAATATTACTGGAAAAGTTTTCGTAAGTTTTGATGATAAAGACTTAGATAATATGGATGTTATTGCAGAAGTAGTTGAACATATAAACTATAAATTTGATAAATATTTTTCAAAGAAGAAAGAAGAATTTTTAGAAGTTTCTTACTTAACTGATAAAAAAACACCAAAATTAATAGAAGGATATGAACTTGCTAAAATTTCTAATATTGTCAAAGATTTAGTAAATGAACAAGCTGAAGTATTAAATCCAAAAGAACTTGCTGATAGAGCAATTAAATTAGGAAAAGAATTTGGTTTTGAAGTTGAAATATTAGATGAAAAGAAAGCACAAAAATTAGGAATGACTGCATATCTTGCTGTTGCAAGAGCTGCTCATCATAGACCTTATGTTATTGTTATGAGATATAAAGGAGATGCTAAATCTAAATATACTTATGGACTTGTAGGAAAAGGGCTTACTTATGATACAGGAGGATTATCATTAAAACCTACTGAAAGTATGCTTACTATGAGATGTGATATGGGTGGAGCTGCAACTATGATAGGAGCTATGTGCTCTATTGCTAAAATGAAACTTAAAAAGAATGTAACTTGTGTTGTAGCTGCTTGTGAAAATTCAATAGGACCAAATGCTTACAGACCTGGAGATATTTTAACTGCTATGAATGGAAAAACAATAGAAGTTACTAATACAGATGCTGAAGGAAGATTAACTTTAGCTGATGCTTTAACTTACATAGTTAGAAAAGAAAAAGTTAATGAAGTTATAGATGCTGCTACTTTAACAGGAGCTGTTATGGTTGCTCTTGGTGAAGATGTTACAGGAGTATTTACTAATGATGATAAAATGGCTAAAAAAGTTATAGAAGCTTCTGAAAATTGGAATGAATATTTCTGGCAAATGCCTATGTTTGATATATTTAAGAAAAATCTAAAATCTCCTTATGCTGATATGCAAAATACTGGTGTAAGATGGGGTGGTTCTACAAATGCTGCTAAATTCTTAGAAGAATTTATAGATGATACAAAATGGGTACACTTAGATATAGCTGGTACTGCTTGGGCAAGTGGAGCTAACCCTTATTACTCTCAAAAAGGTGCAACAGGTCAAGTATTTAGAACTGTTTACTCTTATATAAAAGATAGTAAAAATTAAATTTATTTTTGTGATATAATTAAGGTAACAAAATTCTGTTGCCTTTTTTATTATTAAAAATAAAATGTGAGATGATATGGAAAAATTAAAAACTGTAAAAAAAGAATGTAAAATAGAATTTGAAGAAAAAAAATCAAAGTTTATTGGCTATGTAAAACCTGTATTTTCAAAAGAAGAAGCTGAGGAATATATAAGATATATTAAGAATCTTCATTCAGATGCAACCCATAACTGTTCAGCCTATAAAATAAATAATAATGGATTAGAATTTTTTAAAGTTGATGATGATGGTGAACCAAGTGGAACAGCTGGTAAACCTATGGGAGATATAATTAACTATATGGAAGTAACTAATTTAGTTGTAATTGCTACGAGATATTTTGGTGGAATAAAATTGGGGGTTGGAGGTTTAGTTCGAAATTATGCTAAGACTGCTAAACTTGCTATAACTGAAGCTGAAATTATTGATTTTATTGATAAAATAGATTTAATTTTTGAAATTTCTTATGAGAGATTAGGCGAAGTTGAAAAATTATTAAAAGATTATGAAGCTGAGGTTATAGACAAATCATTTCTAGAAAAGATAATTTTTAAAGTTAGAATAAATGAGGAATTTCTAACTAATTTAGAAAACTATCCATATATTAATCTAATTGATTCTTAAATAAGTAAAAAAACTTTGTAAAATAAAGACTATATATGGTATAATTGCTAGTAGTAGTATTATAAATAAAGAGGTGATTTAATGGAAGCTATATTATTACCTTTAGTGGTAATGTTCTTCATATTAGTTCTAACTCTTGGAATAGAGAAAGCTTCTAAGGCAATCATACCATTAGCTATTATAGAAATTTTTGTTTATTTTTTTGGCTGGGATATTTT
>ERZ772977.1391-NODE-1391-length-12304-cov-15.907829_pt1 | contig 12304 bp, 6 predicted proteins | sample MGYA00511131_ERZ772977 | MGnify/ENA primary metagenome ERZ772977 (study PRJEB29015, sample SAMEA2737935) | human oral metagenome | biome: human oral; feature: human-associated habitat; material: dental | place: China | collected 2151 ...
CGGGCCGCGTCTCCGACTTCCCCGAGGAGGGGAGCGCAGGGGGCCGCGGTCGGCTTGAAGACCGCGAAGGCCACCGACTTCTCCGAGGAGGGGCGCAGGGAACGGCTCGGTCGACACGGCCGCGGACGACCAGACCCGCCCCCATCCGAACCTCGCAGACGACCACCACGCCGTGAACGCGCCCACGAACCATCACGCGCCCACATCACCGGCGCCCCACCACACCGCTCCCCGATCTCGTACCGCCGTCTCCGGTGAGAAAGGCTTAGCATCTGGACGTAGAAGTGACTCATATCACCGTAAGTGCGTGATACAATTGCTGGGTTGGTCGATAGCCGGGCTCCCCGCCCCGGGCCGGCATCCGTTCGCAAGAGGTGGAGTGAGGGACATGTCGCCGTCAGGAAGACGAGCCGATCGACTGGCGAGCGCCTGGCTGCGCGGTTGCTAGCGACGGCCTCGTCCGGTCGATGGCATAGCCCGCTAACACCGCTTCGTCATCATGCTGTCCGAGTGGACGTCGAACCCCGAGAGGTCCTGCTCGGGGCCGCCGTGGTCGGCGGACGCGGCAGATCCGTGCGGTCCCCCATGGTTGGCCGGCGGGATCCGATCGGCTCTGCTTGCCCTTCTGAATCTTCTCCTTCATCTCGTATGCCGTAAGAATAGGCCCCTGCTCTTCCTCTCCGGCGCGTTCGATCGTCTTCGCGACTCGCAGCGTCGCGGAGAGGGAATCGTTCCGAGAACGCTCGTGAGCGAGTTCCCGATTTTTGGTCGTGGGTACCCGTCCGTTCCGATCGCCTTACGATTGCATGAGGCCGTTATCGCCTCTCGGATCCGTGTGTGCTGGGCGTCTCGCCGTGAACCTCTCTCCGTTTCCGTCGGGCGCGGCTGGCGACTCGGATTCGTGTCACTCGAGCGGGTGAGCAGTCCTCCATAATAGTGGTCACGGTGACGCGCGCCCATTCTAACGCGATGCGTCCGCCGCAGATGCTGGACGGAGCATCTCTGATGACTTGATGAGGGCGTGCGCCGAAAAGGTCATGTCTGAAGTACTCGTGATTGTAATGTGGAGAAAATGAATTTCAATCCGTTCGCGCCGGCGCGGAATAAGAAGGCGGGAGCCGCGAGATCGAGAAGCGGCAGCACCCATCGTGGGCGAATCATCATCCCGCCGATGGCGACGATACCGGCGCCGGTCATCGAATTGAAGAGGGCCTACTACGGGGAAGATCGACGGGATGAGACAGCGGAACCGCACGAGGAGGGGAGGACTAGGAGGAATGCTTGATTTATTTGGGGGCAAGAAGCATGGTTCGCAAGTATCGAGTGTTCTCGATGGACCGCCGACTGTTCGTGAACTGAAAAGTCACTCAAAAAAGTACTTTCAGTCCTGGCTGAGGCGGCGCGAATGGTTGCTGCGGAAGGTCAATCGACTCAAGTATGTTGACAAGACGACTCTGAGCTGCAGTCTGTCATATGATGTGGATATCCTTCATTTCAGAGACATTTTAGGAGATGCTCAATCGGTTCGTGGTCGGGGTTACCCTCGTATGCTGCTGCCGTTGGACGTCATGGATGACCGCCCGTATATGACGAACAAGCTTGAAAGTTGCTGGGGACGACAGATGTGCCTGGCCACGCGTCGGGAAACGGCGAGGTTCGCCACCTTCCTGTTCTTCGGATTCCTGGAAAGTCGTTACGAGCATATGCCTATAAATACTTTCTTGAATCTAAGCGACTCGAGGGTGAGGGAGATGTATGACAGTTTTCTAAACGCTCCGGTAGATGACTTCGACAAGAATATGTTCGCCGCCCTGGGGTATGTGGATATGGCTGCATTCAAAAAGAATGAAGCGGCTGCCCTCAAAGAAATGGGTGCCCTAAAAGAAATGGTGACCTGGCTGAGGGAGTCGACGTTCGTGCTCCTGAGTGTTCCAGTGGATGGAACCTCCAGGGCACGCATAAGGTTCTCCTTCAGCGCTAACAGGGAGGAGAGTGGGAAGAAGGGCTATCGGAACTGGCGCGACAAATTTGGTATTACGGCTTCATCGGTACTCCTTCCCGGAGCGAGCCGGAACGACGACGACGATCTGGGCACCCACGTGAGATTCATGGTGCCGCCGGGCATGCGTGTCGATGATGTCAAATATGAGCCTGGCGGGGAAGGGTCCGGCGGCTATGATATGAAGGAGCCGGCCAGTGCGCGCTGGAACGGGGAAGTTGTATCCATATACGTGCAGCCGTCACCGTCCCAACCCAATTTTGACATGCGAATCTACATGAACCCCAAGCGCGAGATATTCACGCTCCCGGCATTCGTCGCGTGCCTGGTTTCTTATATTGTGGGTCGGCTCGTGCTCCACTGGGTTGCAGAGGAAAAAGGAACGCCATTTCCTGGACAGGCCATGGCTCCCATGGCGGCCCTTGTTCCGGCATTCATCGCTTCCTGCGTCATTGTTGTGCGAGAGCATGAGAAGCTCAGTTTCGCTCTGGGGTTCCGTCGGTCGCTGCTGGCCGTGGGGGCGGTTTCCTCGGTAATTTTCTCCGTGGTTCTGGCTCTAGGCATGTCCGATGGCGCCGCTGGAACTAAGATGCACATTGGCCTGCTTGTTTATGTGGCCCTGCAATTGGGGTTGCTTCTGTTTTTCTTGTTCGATATCTTACGTGTTGGGTTATGGCGTCGGAAATCGTCAAACCTTAATGGGTGGATCGCTTCCTTCATCGTGATCGGGGTTATTGTGTGGATTGCGATATGTGTATACAACACTATGATACTGCTGTGACGGGGATGTGAACGGGTTCGTGGTCGCGGCGGGACTGGCCGCGGGGGCGGGCCTGGCGGCCTCGCTGGGGGCGGGGGCGATCGAGCGCCGGGCCGCGCGGTGGTTCCTGCCCGACCGGCGGGCCGATCCGCCGGGCTCGGACGCGGGAGCCGGCCGGACCCGGGTCCCGGGATGGATCGGCTGGGACCGGGCTCCGGAACGGACCGACCGGGACCGGGTCCCGAGCCGCGATCCGGCTCCGCAGAGCCAGGCTCCGCCCGTGAAACCGGCTTCCGCAACGAGCCCGCCATTCACGGCTCCCCGCGACCAGCCGGTGCTGGGCGTCCGGGCCCACCCCATCGACCAGAGGCTCACGGCTCCCCGCGGCCAGGCGGTGCTCGTCCTCGGGCACGCCGACGCCGGACCCCGCGCCAGCCGGATCAACCGCCGCAGGATCGCCCGGGGCCTGGCGGCCCTGGAGGCGGACGGCGTCCTCATCGTCTCCGGGGGAGCGGTCGCCGGGCGTCGCAGCGAGGCCCGGCTCCTGGCCGACGCCGCCCGCAACGCCGGATACCGCGGCCCGATCGCTCTGGAGGAGGCCTCCCGCTCCACCTGGGAGAACATGGCGAACTCGCAGGCCCTCCTGGAGCCCCGAGCGCGGATCGTCATCGTCTCCGAGCCCGTGCACGCCGCCAAGGCCCGCGCCCTCCTCGCCGCCCAGCGCCCCGACCTCGCGGCGCGGCTGGTCGCCGACCCCAATCCGGCGCCCCGCCTGGCCAATCCCTGGCGGGTGGGCCTGGGACTGATCGACCTGCTGCTCTCGCGCCGGGTCGCCGGCTGGGCGCAGGACTCGGCCCGGGGGCTGGCCGGGCTGCGGCGCCTGGCGGCCCTCCGCCGCTGAGCGAGTCGGGGAGCCCCGATGAGGGAGTGCGGGCCGCTGGCCAGGGGCGTCCGCCGTTGAGCGCGCCGGGGAGCCCCAGGTACTGGGCGACCTCGACGGTGGTCGGGAGCCTCCGCTGCTGGGCGCGCTGAGTCGCCCGCTTCCGGTCGCGGGCGGAGCTCGGGAGACGATCGCGGTGGGCATCGGCGGGTGCGGGCTGCTTCCGACGGAACTCAAACCTCTGCGCCGGGCTCAGCGCGGGAGCAGCGCCCGCCTCCGGTCGCGGGCGGGAGGGGCCTCCGCCCCGGTTATCTGGAACGGTTACGGGACTCGCCTCCGGTTGCGGGCGGGACGGGGAGCGGCGGATCGGGCCGGCGATGGGGCGCCCGCCGCCGTCGGCCCCTCCAGACCTCCTCAGCCGCCCAGGCCCGCCACGAAGCCCCCGAGCCGCTCCAGGCCCTCGGCCAGCTCCTCGCGCCCGGCCGCGTAGGACAGGCGCACGTGCGTGCTCCCCGTGGCCGGGCCGAAGTCCCGCCCCGGCGTCAGCGCCACGTGTGCCTCCTCCAGGGCCCGCTCGCAGAAGGTCCACGCGTCCAGGCCCGTGCCCGTGACGTCGAAGTAGGCGTAGAAGGCGCCGTCGGGCTTCACCGGCACCGGCAGGCCGATGCGCTCCAGGCCATCCAGGACGAGCTCGCGACGGGCGAGCAGCTCCAGGCGCCGGTCCTCGCAGGCTGCCAGCGCCTCGGGTGTGAAGCAGGACAGCGCCGCCATCTGCGTGGGGGTCGAGGCGCACAGGAAGAAGTTGACGGCCAGGTTGTCGGCCGGGGTGAGCAGCTCCTCGGGCAGGATGAGCCAGCCCAGCCGCCACCCGGTCATCCCGAAGTACTTCGAGAAGGAGGACACGATAATGGCCTCGGGGTCGGCCTCCAGGGCGGTGCGGGCCGGCGAGCCGTCCGGGGCCGGATCGGCCAGGGACAGGTAGATCTCGTCGATGATCCGCCAGGCCCCGCGCTCGCGCGCCGCCTCGCAGATGGCGGCCAGTTCGGGGAAGGGGATGGTCGTGCCGGTCGGGTTCGACGGCGTGGCCACCTGCACCGCGCTCGTGCGTTCCGTCCAGGCCGCCAGCGTCGTGGCGAGGTCGAGCTGGTAGCGGGCGGCCGGCGTCGTGGGGGCCAGGACGACGCGGCCCCCGAAGGTGTCGACGAGCTCGCGGTTGCAGGGGTAGCAGGGGTCGGCCATGACGACGTCGTCGCCCGCCTCCGTCGTCAGCGCCGTGGCCAGCAGCAGCCCCGCCGAGGCCCCCGCCGTGATGAGCACCCGCCGCGGGTCGACGTCGACGCCGTGGCGGGTGTGGTACAGGCCGGCCACGGCCCGGCGCAGCGCGGGCAGGCCCGCGGCCGGGGTGTAGGGCAGGGCGCGTCCGTCCATGGTGGCGCGCATGGCCTCGTGGACACCCGGCGGGGCGCCGAAGGAGGGCTCGCCCAGGCTGAGCTTGGCGATGCGGATCCCCCGGGACTCCAGCTCCCGTGCCCGGGCGCCGATGCTCATGGCGTGGAAGGGCTGTGCTCGTACGGCTCGCTGCGCGATCTTCATGGGTGCTCCTGGGGTCAAGGCGCCTGCCATCAGGCTCCGCGGTGCCAGGGTAGGACGCAACCGGCGCCCGTGGGGGCGGCCGGGCGCGGGAGGGCGGGCATATCGTCGTCGACGGCCGGATCCCGGAAGGTGCGCGGAAGGGCGGATGATCCGGTCCCGGTGAGAGACGGGGCCGGGCGAGCCGCGGGGCCGGGTATCCGGCCGGACCGACCCCCGTCTGGCGGACAACCACCGCACCCGCACCGTATCCGCCCGCGGGCCGGCCGGACCGATCCCGATTGTGACCGGGGCCGCTCGTTGTGGTTAACTTGCCGCGTTTCATGACGGACGCCACACGACCGATACCCAGGTGATGCCCCCTATGCTCCCGACGCTTGCCCCCTGCGCCGCCGCGCTCAGCCCGCTCACGGCCGACGTCACCGGCGACGTCGGCGGAGGAGAGGCGAACCTCGAGCTGCCGGACCTGAGCGGCGTCGTCGTCGGCCTGGGGCTGGACGGGCGGGCGCTGCTGCTGATCGGCCTGGCCGTGTGCCTGGCCGGGCTCGGCTTCGGCGTGTTCACCTTCGTGCGCCTGCGCCGGGCGGCCGTGCACGACTCCATGCTGCGCGTCGCCGAGCTCATCTACTCCACCTGCAAGGCCTACCTGCTGCGCCAGGGGCGCTTCCTGCTGGTGCTGTGGCTGTTCATCACCGCGGTCATCGTCGTCTACTACAAGGCGCTGGTCGGCTTCGGATGGTCCCGGGTCGGCGTCGTCGTGCTCTTCTCCCTGCTGGGCATGGGCGGCTCCTACGCCGTCGCCTGGTTCGGGATCCGGGTCAACACCTTCGCCAACGCCCGCGCCGCCTTCGCCTCCCTGCGCGGCAAGCCCTACGACGTGCACGAGATCCCGCTGCGCTCGGGCATGAGCATCGGCATGGTGCTCATCAGCCTCGAACTGCTCATGATGCTGACCATCCTCCTGTTCCTGCCCGCCGACGTGGCCGGGGCCTGCTTCATCGGCTTCGCCATCGGGGAGTCCCTGGGGGCCTCGGCCCTGCGCATCGCCGGCGGCATCTTCACCAAGATCGCCGACATCGGCGCGGACCTGATGAAGATCGTCTTCAAGATCGACGAGGACGACCCGCGTAACCCCGGCGTCATCGCCGACTGCACGGGCGATAACGCCGGCGACTCGGTGGGCCCCAGCGCCGACGGCTTCGAGACCTACGGCGTCACCGGCGTCGCCCTGGTCACCTTCGTCCTGCTGGCCGTGCCCGACCCGGCCCTCCAGGCCAGGCTGCTGGTGTGGATCTTCACGGTGCGCGCCGCCATGATCCTGGCCGCCTGGGCGGCCTACGCCATCAACAAGACCTGGGTCCGCCTGCGCTACGCCGACGCCGAGAGGATGAACTTCGAAACGCCCCTGACCACGCTCGTGTGGCTGACCAGCGCCCTGTGCATCGTCCTGACCTACGCGGCCACCTGGCTGGTCCTGAGCGGTCTGGGCGCCGGCCTGTGGCTGCGCCTGGCCACCATCATCACCTGCGGGACGCTGGCCGGGGCCCTCATCCCCGAACTGGTCAAGGTCTTCACCTCCACCGCCTCCCAGCACGTGCGCGAGACGGTCCGCTCCTCGCGCCAGGGCGGGGCCAGCCTCAACATCCTCTCCGGCGTCGTCGCCGGCAATTTCTCCGCCTTCTGGCTGGGCATCACGGTCGTGGGCCTCATGGGTGCCGCCTTCGTCCTGTCCGGCTCCGGCCTGGAGTCGTTCATGGCGGCCCCGGCCGTCTTCGCCTTCGGCCTGGTCGCCTTCGGCTTCCTGGGGATGGGGCCGGTGACCATCGCCGTCGACTCCTATGGCCCGGTCACCGACAACGCCCAGAGCGTCTACGAGCTCTCCCGCATCGAGGACATCAACGACGTCGACGCCCAGATCCGCCGCGACTTCGGCTTCGCCCCCCGGTGGGAGCGGGCCAAGTACCTCCTGGAGGACAACGACGGCGCCGGCAACACCTTCAAGGCCACCGCCAAGCCCGTCCTCATCGGCACCGCGGTCGTGGGCGCCACCACCATGATCTTCTCCATCATCATCGGCCTGACCGACCACCTGAGCCGCGGCATCGAGAACCTGTCCCTCATGCACGCCCCCTTCCTCCTGGGCCTGATCGCCGGGGGCGCCGTCGTCTTCTGGTTCTCCGGGGCCTCCATCCAGGCGGTCACCACGGGCGCCAACCGGGCGGTGGCCTTCATCAAGAAGTCCATCCACCTGGACGCCGGGGCGCAGCGGGCCTCGGTGGAGGACTCGCGCAGGGTGGTCGAGATCTGCACCCAGTACGCCCAGCAGGGGATGCTCACCATCTTCCTGGCGGTCTTCTTCATCACGCTGTCCCTGGCCTTCGTCGAGCCCTTCCTGTTCATCGGCTACCTGGTGTCGATCGCGGTCTTCGGCCTGTACCAGGCGATCTACATGGCCAACGCCGGGGGCGCGTGGGACAACGCGAAGAAGGTCGTCGAGGTCGACCTGCACATGAAGGGCACGGCCCTGCACGACGCCTCGATCGTCGGCGACACCGTCGGGGACCCCTTCAAGGACACCTCGTCGGTGGCGCTCAACCCCATTATCAAGTTCACGACCCTCTTCGGCCTGCTCGCCGTCGAGCTCGCCGTCAGCCTGTCCGCCCAGGGGATGGGGACGATGGTGCACGTCCTGGCGGCGGCCTTCTTCGCCGTCGCCCTGATCTTCGTCCACCGGTCCTTCTACGCCATGAGGATCCCGGCCAGCACGGGCGACGACGTCGACGAGACCGCGGCGGGGGAGAGGGAGATCACGGAGGTGCGCTCATGAGGATCGCCATCAAGTACGACTCGGTCGAGATCTCGTCCGGCGGGCGCGTGGCCGGGCACGAGGCGGGCGACACGCTCGTGCGCCGTCTGCTGCGGATCTTCCCCGGATCGGTGGTCATCGGCCCCGCCGCCCGGCGCAGCCAGGACTTCGACGTCGTGCCCCTGGAGATGATCGACCCCGGGGACCTCGTGGTCATCAATATGGATGCGGTGGACTCCCCGCACATCTGGCGCGTCCTGTCCCAGAGCTCGCCGGGGGCCGAGCCGCGGATCATGAACTTCGTGTGGCGCTCGGTGCCCTCGGCCGCCCCGGACGTCCACACGGCGACTCTGGCGCTGTCCTGCGCCCTGTTCCCGACCTTCGCCGACTCCCAGCGCACCGCCAACGAGATCGGCGACCTCATGTCGAGGTGGACCGCCCAGCGCCTGTACGAGCGGGCCAGGCTGTCCTGGGTGAACCTGGGCTTCCGCCTGGACCACATCCAGCCGCGGGTGTACACGCAGGTGCCGATCGTCCTGTACCCGTCGATCTACCTCAGCCGCCGTAAGCACCCCGAGCAGTTCTTCCGCGTCCTGGAGCAGGTGCGCAAGGCGGTGCCCCTCAAGGTCGAGATGCGCCTGCAGGAGGACAGCCTCGTCTCCGAGGCCGCCATGGACATCTCCCAGCGGGACTGGGTGTGGATGGGGCCGCTCACGGCGACCCGCCAGTCCTACTGGGAGGCGCTGGCACGCACGACGGCGTTCCTGGCCACCGCCGAGGAGGTGTCCTACGGCCTGCTCTACGTCGAGGCCCTGGGGGCCGGGGTCATCGGCGTCCTGCCCGACCGCGAGTGGGCCCGCGCCCTGGTGCCGCGGACCTACCCGTTCATCTACCGGGACCTGGACGAGGCGGCGGCGATGCTCACGCGGGCGCTGCGCGAGCCGGAGGCGTGCCGCCGGGAGATGGACGCCGCCGCGGGCGGCTCCTTCGCCCAGTGGATCGCCGAGCACCACTCCGACGACGCCTTCGACAAGGCGATCGTCGCCAATGTCAAGACGTGGTTCGGGGGCTGAGCCGGTCCGCCTCGCAGGCCCGGCCCGGCCGGCCCCGCCCTGGGGTAGTCTCGTGCCGTGGCGCCGCCGCGCGCGACGCCCTCCCCGCCCCCTTAGCTCAGCGGTTAGAGCAGCGAGCTTATACCTCGTCCGTGCCTGATAAGCACATGGTCCCGGGTTCGAATCCCGGAGGGGGTACTGGCCTCCGGGGTTTACCGGTAGCGCCGCGTTCCCGCGACCCTGGAGACCAGGCCCCCGTGGTGAAATCGGCAGACACAGCGACCTTAAAAGTCGCCGCCTTAGGGCATGCGGGTTCGAGACCCGCCGGGGGCACGCGAGCCCGGACAGGAGATCCCGTCTTTCTTCGTCCGGCTCACCCCGCTGTACTTCGGCGCAGTCCCCGGACGGGAGTTGCGCCGGTCAGTTTCTGATGTGTCCGGCGTCGGAGGTGTCCAGGGAGCGCGTCACCACGCCGTTGCTGTTCACAATCATTGTCGGGCCGTTGGTCGAGGCGACCACGACGGCGGTATCGGCCTGGGCGGCGTGCAGTGCGATATCGGCCGCGTGGAACTGCTTCTGCAAATAACCGTAGGCCGCGTCATTGAGGGGCACGTACGCCACGTCGCTGCCGCTCAGGCGGCCGACGACGTCCGGGTAGTGCATGTCGTAGCAGATGTAGGCGGTCACGTGCTGGTCCCCGAGTTCGACGATACTGCGCGAGGCGCGCGACACGCCCAGCTCCTCGTCCGGGGCGATGTGCTGCTTGTAGTTGGCGAGAACGGCCTCGCCCGTCGAGCCGTCCACGACGACGGTCTTCTTGTAGACCCCTCTGCCGTTGAGCTCCACCGTGTGGTAGACGATATTGACGCGCAGCTCCGCGGCGGCGTCGGCCACGCGCCGCTGGGCGGATTCGGGGATCGAGTTCTCCGGCCACACGACGGTCGTGGGCTGCGCGTGGTCCCCGCCCAGCGCCTCGCGCGTCATGTCGATCAGGTCGCTCACGTCCTGCTCGGTGGCCGGCGCGTCGACGCCGCCCTCGGTCATCGCCTGCAAGGCGATCACCGGGGGGATCGGTTTGGCGGGAAGGCTCTGGGAGATCGCGTTCAGCCCGATCACCGAGGCGATCACCGCCGCGCCCGCCGCCAGCGCCGCCAGTGGGCCCCGGCGCACGAACGCCGCCGCCACCGTCATACCGCCCGCCAGCACCACCGCCTCCAGCACTGTCTCGCCGCCGAATCCTCCGAGCCAGATCAGCCCGCTGTTGCGCCACACGCTGTAGCCCAGGTGCGGCAGCCACCAGTCCTCGGTCACCGGCATGCGCAGTCGCAGCCAGGTCAGCGCCAGCCAGAGAAGGGCGAACAGCGGCCACACCAGCCGGGTCCCGATCCTCTCGCGCAGGGCCGCCAGCTGGAACAGGTTCGCCGTGAGCAGCGCCCAGCCGATACTCGCCGCGAATGCCACGCCGAACGACATGAAGTTGTAGTACCAGTACGTCGTCGGCACCAGCCACGCCAGCGTGAAGACCGTGCCGACCGCGTACGCCCGCCGGGCCGGGACCGTCCGCAGCAGCCAGAACACCGCCGCCATCGCGACCACCGCCGGCAGCTGCAGCGCCCAGTGCCGCGCGAAGGCCGTCGCCGCCAGCACCCCGCCGGACGCGATGGCCAGCGAGCAATCCCTCATCAGGCGGCCCCGATCGTCGTCGTGGCGCCGCTGCGCGCGTGCCGCGGAGTCGGGGAGGTGGAATCGCATATCGGTCGTCCTTGTCGTCCGGGGGCTGTTCGCGGGGGCGCGTACGGTTCTTCGGCGGCCCACGCGCCGAGCCGGACGGTCCGATCCGGAAAAGGCCCGGGTTTCCGGGCGAGGCGTCTCAAGGCGCAGAATGCCGGAGCGGATGGTAGCACGACGAGTCGGGAGGGCGGGACGGCGCCGCCTACGCCCCCGGTCCCGCCTGGCCGCCGCCGTTGGTGCGGATGAGGGAGACCGTGGGCGCGGGCCGGATGCCGTGGGGCGCTGTTGCCGGTCGTGTGCGCGTCCACGGGAGCGGCCGCGAGCGCCCGAGGGCGGGAAAAGGTGGCTCCCGCATACTTTTAAGGGTCCTCCACGGCGCCGGGCGATTCGGAATCGGCGTCATTGCGCCGTTTCTGCGACCCGCTGCTCCGGGACGGGGTGTTAAAGGTATGCGGGAGCCACCTTTTCCCGCGGCCGAACTACGACAATTAGGAGCGACGCCTTGTCGGTGGCGGTGTTGTCGCTTATTGTTTGGGTCGGTGGGGCCGGAATACGGATGCGTTGGGGCGGGTGGGGCTCCTGGGACCGGATCGGGTGGAAGCGTGTCCGAATCTGTTGCAAAGGCGTCCCGGGCCGGGACCGGCCGCGAAGGAAGGCGCGGAATATCAACGATTCTTCTCCGGCTTCCCGGTGAGATCCGGGCCTTTGCAACAGATTCGGACATCGCCGGTCCGAACGCCGTCGGGGAGGGTCGCCGACCCCGCCCCAACGCGCCCGGTCATGCGTGGTCTCCGACGAGGGCGTCGCCCACGCCCCTGCGGCGTCCCCGGGCCGGCGGGCGGCGGTTCAGTAGCCTTGCTTCCCATGAGCCAGTCCAACGGGTCCGAGCCCGTCACCGAGCCCCTCACCGTCGCCGACGTCGTCGCCCTCCTCCAGGCCGCCGCCCCGCCCGGGCTCGCCGAGGACTGGGACTCCAACGGCCTCATCTGCGGCGACCCGGCCGAGCCCGTGCGCACCGTCCTGCTCGCCGTCGACCCGCTGACCGCCGTCGTCGACGAGGCCATCGAGCGCGGCGTCGACATGGTCATCACCCACCACCCCCTCTACCTGCGCGGCACCGACCACGTCGCCGCCACCGACCCCAAGGGCCGCTGCGTCCACCGGCTCATCCGCGCCGGCATCGCGCTGGCCAACGCCCACACCAGTCTCGACGCCGCGCACGGGGGAGTGGCCGACGCGCTCGCCGCCCGCGTCGGCCTGCTCGGCGCGAGACCCCTGAGCCCGAGCCGCCTCGACCCCGCCCAGGGCATCGGTCGGATCGACATGGTTGAGGATCGTCTCGTTGGCATCAAGTCCCGTGAAATTTACGAGGCCCCCGGTGCCGTCGCGCTCATCGAGGCGCACCAGGCTCTCGAGTCGGTGACGCTGGAACGCATGCAGCGCCGCTACAAGCGTCAGCTGGAGCAGACCTGGGGTGAGCTCGTGT
>ERZ772977.1402-NODE-1402-length-12216-cov-7.474961_pt1 | contig 12216 bp, 10 predicted proteins | sample MGYA00511131_ERZ772977 | MGnify/ENA primary metagenome ERZ772977 (study PRJEB29015, sample SAMEA2737935) | human oral metagenome | biome: human oral; feature: human-associated habitat; material: dental | place: China | collected 2151 ...
GGCAAATTCTCCGAAAAACGCTTTCCGCCGCGCGAAGAGCATTTTCAAGAAGCCGTCGTCCCCGCCGCGGGAAGCGCCCTCCGCCCGCTTCCCTGCAATTCGCTTCTTTTGCGCCCCAAATCACTTACCTATTATATACGTAACGAATGAAGATTGCAATCGTTGGAACAGGCTACGTCGGTCTCGTCACCGGCACCTGCTTTGCTGAGATGGGCGTCGAGGTGTTCTGTGTGGACATTGATCGCCAAAAGATTGAGAACCTCCGGAACGGCGTCGTGCCGATCTATGAACCCGGCCTCGAGGAGATGGTGATCCGCAACTACGAAGTGGGGCGGCTCCATTTCACCACCGACCTGACCGAGGTGCTCGACCAGGTCGAGATCGTCTTTAGCGCCGTCGGTACGCCGCCGGACGAGGACGGCAGCGCCGACCTCAAGTACGTCCTCGACGTAGCCCGCACCATCGGCCGGGCGATGAACAAGTACCTCCTGGTGGTCACCAAGAGCACCGTCCCCGTGGGCACCGCCCGCCGCATCCGCCAGACCATCGCCGACGAGCTCGACCGCCGCGGCGTCACGATCGACTTCGACATCGCCTCCAACCCCGAGTTCCTCAAGGAGGGCGCCGCCGTCAAGGACTTCATGCACCCCGACCGCATCGTCGTCGGCGTCGAGTCCGACCGCGCCCGACGGCTCATGGAGAAGCTCTATCACCCCTTTATGCTCAACAATTTCCGCATCATTTATATGGACATCCCCTCGGCCGAGATGACCAAATATGCCGCCAACGCCATGCTCGCCACTCGCATCAGCTTCATGAACGACATGGCCAACCTCTGCGAGATTATCGGCGCCGACGTCAACATGGTGCGCAAGGGCATCGGCTCCGACACCCGCATCGGCAGCAGCTTCCTCTACGCCGGCTGCGGCTACGGCGGCTCGTGCTTCCCCAAGGACGTCAAGGCCCTCATCCGCACCGCCGCTGAGCATGGCTACCCGATGCGTATCCTCAAGGCCGTGGAGGACGTGAACGAGGAGCAGAAGACGATCCTCTTCCGCAAACTCTCGGCCCACTTCGGCGGCGATCTCCAAGGCCGCAAGGTGGCCATGTGGGGCCTGGCCTTCAAGCCCGAGACGGACGACATGCGTGAGGCCCCGTCGCTCGTCCTCATCGACCGACTTCTCGAGGCCGGTTGCCAGATCACGGCCTACGACCCCGTGGCCATCCCCGAGGCTCGCCGCCGCATCGGTGATCGCATCGCCTACGCCAAGAACATCTACGAGACCGTCGAAGGCGCCGACGTGCTCATGGTAGTCACCGAGTGGAAGGAGTTCCGCCTGCCCGCCTGGGCCCGCATCCGCAGCCTGATGAAGACGCCCCTCATCCTCGACGGCCGCAACATCTACAACATCGCCGAGATCGAAGAAGCCGGCTTTACCTATCACTGCATCGGCCGGTAATCCATAACCATTATATAATAGTAGAGATATGAAGAAGAACCTCTTACTCTGCGGCACGGCCGCCGCGCTGACGCTGAGCTTGGCGTCATGTAATTCGGCCGGAAAAGTGAACGACAACGCCGAGGCGCCGACCGATAGCACGGTCGCCGTGGCCGAGGCCCAACCGGAATCCGCAGCCTTCGACAAGGCGGGCGTCTATACCGGCGTCATCCCCTGCGCCGACTGTGGCGGCATCGAGACAACCCTCGAGCTGCGTGCCGATGGCACCTACAGCCTGACGGAGATCTACAAGGACAAGAAGGACGGCCGATTCGAGTCCAGCGGGAAGTTCCAGTGGGACGCCGCTAACGCCTGCATCACCGTGGGCGAGGGCGAGGACCTGATCTCTTACATCGTCGAGGGCGACCACCTCATCATGCTCGATCAGGACGGCCACCGCGTCACCGGTGAGTTGGCCGACCACTACGTGTTGACTAAGCAGGCCGTGTAAGCGAAAAGCTGAAAACTGAAGCCGGGTACACGAGGGGACGCATCCCATCATGTACCCGGCTTTTCGTTTTTAGTTTTTCGTTCCGAGAATCACCATCTTCTGGGCGCGGGTGGCCTCTGACGAGCCCGCCGTACGGATGGCCGCGCGGTAGATGTAGATGCCGGGGCGCAGACGGGCGCCGCGTCCGTTGGTCAAGTCCCACGTGACGGTGTAGGCGTGGAAGAGCTCCGACGATCCCTGCTCGGTGTGCTGCCATTGCAGGCGACCCGCCAGATCGTAGACGCCGATCGTGACTTCCATGCGTGACTCCGGGCGATTGTGGTCGAGGTAGAAGGTCACCTGGTCGCGGGCTGGCACGGGGCCGGCGCGTAGCTCGGTGATGGACGGTCGGAGTCCCTTCTCGACTTGGAAGGTGAAGGTGCGCGTGGTGGAGTTGTTGAAGATGTCCCACACCTTGAACTCCGCCGTGTGCGTCCCCTCGGCAAGGCGCGGGATGGAGAAGCGCACCACGCCCTCACCCTGGACATCGGTGCGGTCGGCGTAGTAGCTGTTCAGGTTGTAGCTGAGGGCGGGATTGTTGTCGATGGTCAGCGTGATGTCGTGCCCGACGCTGCTGCCGGTGATGTTGATTCCCGAGGCGTCGCGGACGTGTGCCACGAAGAAGGGCGTCTCGTTCGTCTTGTCGCCCTCGCTCCAGGTGCTGTCGTTGAGGTAGAGCAGGCGGATGTCCGGGCCGACGGTGTCGCGTTCGATCTGGGTGGCGGTGCCGCCCACGGTATAGCGACGGTAGGCACCGTTTGCCTCGCGCTGCTGCGCGGCGTCGTAGGCGTAGAGGCTCATTTTCCCGTTGCGATTGGAGTAAGAGATGTCGGCAGGGACGGTGAAGCTGAGCGTGAACTGGCCATTGGTGACGACGGTGTTACCCCTGTGGATGGTGTTCGGGTAATCGGTGTAGGTGTAGGTGTGGCCTGTGCGGTTGTTGTTGAGCGTGGTGATCTCCTTCTCGCTGTCGAGGACGACGGCCGTCAGGGCGCCGTTGAAATCCGTGAGCCGCGCGCTGTCCAATCCGATCACCTCGCCCTTGATCGTCACTCGGTCGAGGGCCCGGAGGTTCACCGTCCCCTCGGTGGCGGACTTGCCGTTGATCTCTGTCACACGGATGCCGTAGGTGGGGAAGGAGAGCGTCAGGGCCGGGTCGCCGATGAGGACGAAGCAGCGGTTGAGGTACGACAAGTAGCCGTTTTTCATCCCCATCAGTGCCTCCCCGAGGGTGGCCCGACGACCGTCCGCGCGGCGTTTGAAAAGTTGCTCGAGGAGGATACCATTCATATTGAAATTAGGCTCATCGTAGGCCACGCGCGAGGTGGTGATCAGCGCAATGCCGCCACTCTTCTCGTTGAGGAAGACATCCTCGCCGGCAGAGGTGACCGTATGATCGAAGGGCGTGAAATCGCACGAAGCCGTGATCCAGAGCGGCAGGTGGGAGTAGGTATATTGCTGGATCATGCTCTGGGTGATGACGTGCTCATCGCTCAGGGCTTGTGCGTTACCGTGGCCATTGTAGTTGATCAGCATGGTGCCTTCGCGCTGCAGGTTTCGGAGGGCGGTGACCACGTCGGGGTAGGCGCCGCTGCCGCCTCCGCCCGAGCTGCTCTTCTTATAAGCGTCGAAAAGGAGGCGGTGGTTGATGTACTCCGGGTAATTCTGCTCCACGAATTGCGAGAGGCGGTTGGCGTCGCTCATGTGGCGCGTCTTGTAGCCGTCGGTGGAGTTGCCGTCGTCGCCGATGAAGCAGAGATTGTTTTTCCAGGCGCCGAAGGAGGGGTTATCGATGTAGCCGACGACCTTGTTGACGGCCGCACGCGCCTGGCTGACTGTGCGGACGGGGAATCGGCCGATGCCGAGTCGCAGGTTGCAGGTGCCGATGCGAGCTCCCTCGCCGTCGTCCAGGAAACCGAAGTAATCATCCGTCACAAAGGTCTCGTGCTCCTCGCCGCCGCCCGTCCAATTGCCACCTAAGGAGAAGTGGGACTGGTAAGTGAGGAGGAAATTCGTCATGTCGATGCCCTTCCAGGCCGAAGAAAGCTGGCGGTTGTCGTGCGACCCATCGCCGAAGAGCAACAGATATTTCGGGGCGTCGGACTCCGAGGAGCGACGGTCGTAAAACATCTTCATGAAGCGACGGATGGCGGTTGCATCTGGCGTGCCGCTCGAGAATTCGTTGTAGACCTGCTCGGGAGTAACGATGGTGACGCTGATCGAGTCGCGCTTCGTGCGGTGCTTGGCGGCCAGCCGCTCGGCTTCGCTGAGGAAGGCCGGGGGAGAGAGGATCACCATGTCGGTTTGCGGAAGGGCGTGCAGGTTTTGCGCCGTCACGGCCCCGACGGTCTCGGGGGTGGGGAAGGTCTTCGTGGGGTCGATCAGCACGAACTCCCGGAGGGTGTCGCCACTGGCGGGGATGGAGAACGTGAGCGCGGAGCCATCGCGGCGCGTGGCCATGCGGCTGACGCGTTGAGGGTGGGTGACGTCGAGGACGATCATCGCCTCCGTGGCGCCGGAGATGACGAAGCGGGAGGCCGAACGCATCGAGGTCAAGTCGCGGAAGAAGGTGAAGGGCGCGTCGTAAGCGCGGAGCGTGCGGCGGACCTGGAGGCGGATGTAGTCGAGGAAGCTGTTGGCGGCCGCTGCCTTGTCGTAGGCCACGGTCACCTTCGGCGCCTCGCTCTTTTCGCCGCGCCAGGAGCTGGTGCCGACGTATTCGTGGGCTTTGGTGTAGGTCTCGTTGTCGAACGGGATCGTGCCGCGGAGCAGCTGCGTGCCGTCGATCGCGAGCGTGACTGTGCCGGCGCCCGTCACCCCGGTGTAGGCCACGAAACGGAGCGTGACTTTGCCCTCTTCGGCCGTGATGCCCGGCACGGAGAAGGGGAAAGTCTGCGATAGGGTGCTGGAAAAACTCTCGCCGAAGAGGTCACGGCCGGATCCGGTCTGCCCCAATTTCTGGAGGAACTCGCGGTCCACCTCGTGCAGCAGGTGGTCGTCGAAGACGGTCACGTCGCGTGCGGCCGTGACGTCGGTGGAGGTCGTGCCCGCGTCGGCGGTGGGCGTGGCGTCGGTCACGAAGTAATAACCGTGCATGGCGTAGGGGTTCACCTCGTGGGTGAAGGTGCCGGCCTTGCGGTCGTAGGTCCACTTGATGGGGCCGCGCCCGTAAAAGAGGATGTAGTCCGCGCCTCGGTAGAGGGGCGTGGCGGGTAGGTCGTCGACATAGCCGCCGTGCGAGAAGTCCTCGTCGAGGATGTAGCCGCCGTAGCCGTGGACGGAGACCTTCGACGGGTCCGCGAAGCCCATGGCGCGGAGCTGGTCGTAGGTGAGTTTGTAGATGCCGTCGTCAGCGACGCGGACCTTCACCCACCGTCCCTCAGCCAGCGCGGAGCTGCGAGCATAGAGCTTGGCGTCTGCGCGCGCGGCCGTGGCGGTAAGGGCCCAGAGGGCGAGGGCGCAGCATATCGTGGTCAGTATACGTGTCATATGTAGAAGTTAGATGTAGACATGAGCGAAAAAGTGGGGCGAATCTATGGATAACGCGCCATGGATTCAAACGAAGAAGTTCGAAAAATGTACCCATCTCCCGCTGTTTTGAGCAATAAGAAACGCCTCGTGCCTGAAGGTCTCATTGTCTGAGACAACAAAAAATGCCTCACACCCGAAGGTCTCATTGTCTGAGACAACAGAAAATGCCCTCTGCCTGAAGATCTCATTGTCTGAGACAACAGAAAATGCCCTCTGCCTGAAGGTCTCATTGTCTGAGACAACAGAAAATGCCCTCTGCCTGAAGGTCTCATTGTCCAAAACAATAGGAAATACCTTCTGCCCGAAGGTCTCATTGTCCAAAACAATAAGAGAAAACGGATATCTCCAGGAACCGTTGTCTCAGACAATACTAAATACCCGATCGAGGTATTCGTGATTGATCGAGACAATAATAAATATCCGTCATCTCGTTTATGATTATCCGAGACGATCGTAGATTCCTGGCGCGTCCATTTGTTATTGTCTGAGACATTATTGAATACCCGGATCAGGTATTTAGTATTGTCTGAGACAACGGGATTTTCCTGCGGTGGGGATGCGTCATTGTTCAAGGCAATAAGAGAACCCGGACGCATACGTTACCTATTGCTTGAGACAATAAGAGATCTCAGTCGCAGACGTTACCCATTGTTTGAGACAGTGAGACCTTCACGCAGAAGGCATCACCCATTGTCCGAGACAATGAGAGATCCCGATTGCAGACGCTTCCCATTGCTTGAGACAACGGGAGATGGGGGAAAACCAAATTACTTAATGTAGAAATCGAGCAACCGCTTGTCGCCGATGAAGCCCTCTAAATGGTCGCCGATGGCTACGGGGCCGACGCCCGAGGGGGTGCCGGTGTAGATCAAGTCGCCCATGCGCAGGGTAAAGAATCGACTGACGAAGGCAACGATGCGGTCGACGGGGAAGAGCATGTCGGCCGTTCGGCCCAGTTGCACTGTCTGACCGTTGAGGTCGAGACGGAAGGTGATTTGGCCGATTTCGCCGCCCACCTCTTGCAAGGGGACGAAGCGGCCGACGGCTGCGGCGTTGTCAAAGGCCTTACAGAGCTCCCAGGGCAGACCTTTGGAGCGCAGGTCTCGCTGCCGGTCGCGAGCGGTGAAGTCTATGCCGACGGTCACCTCGTCATAGTATCGAGCAGCGAACCGTTCGTCGATGTTTTTACCCAGCCTGTTGATCTTGATGACGAGCTCCGTCTCGTAGTGCACCTCGTCCGTAAAGTCGGGGAGGAAGAAGGGCTTGCCATCTTTCAGCACGGGATCGGATTTCATGAAGATCGTAGGCTCCGGGGAGAAAAACGCGTGCTGTAGTTCTTTATTGTGATCGGCGTAGTTCATGCCGACGGCGAAAATCTTCATCGGGTGGTGAGGCTGTTTAGGCGATTGAACATGACGGCGAGATTGGCATAGATGGAGGTGTTCTGCACCACGACGTTGTGGGGTACCCGGATGCGGAAGGGGGTAAAGTTCCAGAGGGCGCGGATTCCGCAGGCCAGGACTTGGTCGGTGACGCGCTGGGCTTCCTCTACCGGCACGGTGATGACGGCAATGGTGGCGTCGAGCGTGGGGCAGCGGTCCGGGAGGTGGTCGATGTGGTAGACGGGGATGCCTTCGATCTCGGTGCCCACCAGCTCGGGGCGGACATCGAAGCCGGCCACGATGTCGAGTCCGTATTGCCCCAGACCGGCGTCACGCATGAGGGCGGCCCCCAGCTGACCGACGCCGAAGAGCAGGGCCCGGTGGGCGTGCGAGAAGCCGAGGAAGTCGTCGAGGATGCCTACCAGGGCGTCCACCTCGTAACCGACGCGGGTTTTGCCCGATATGTTGATGTAGGAGAGGTCCTTGGCCACCTGCACGGGGGTTACGCCCGTCTCCTCTCCGATGCGGGTGGAGGAGACGACCGTTTCGCCGCGCCCGCGGATCAGCTTGAGGTAAGCCAGATACCAGGGCAGGCGGCGGAGTGTGGGTTCGGGCAGGCGTTCGTGGCGGGGACGTTCGTCGGAGGCGGTCATTCGGGTTTCGTGTCCCAGTGGTTCTTGAGGGGGTTGGCGTACATCTCGAGCATTTTGGTGCGCAGGTAGGGCTCGTCTTTTTGGGGCAGGTCGATGCGGTCGAGTTGTTGCTGGAGGTAAGCCTCGAAGCGGGCTTTGTCGCGGAGGTCGTAGTTCATGCGGAAGCGCAGCGTGGCGTGTAGCAGATCGTAGGCCACGTAATTGCTTGGGTAGAAGCGGTAATGGGCGTAGATGTCGCGGTCGATAGCTGTTGCTGCGGCCGCGAGGAGTTCGTGGCGGGGCATGGCGGGGTCGAACTGTCTGAGGGTGTCGTTCAGGGGTGTGCCGATGGTGAAATGCACGCGCCCTTTGTCGCCCATGATGCCGGTCTCCATGCTCAGCAGGTCGTCGCGCTCGCTCTTGACGTAGTTCAGGTCGTCGCGTCTGAGTTGGAACTCTCGGGCTTTGAGGTAGTCGCAGGGGTCGTACTCGTAGGAGATGGCGATGGGCACGATGTTGAGCTCCATCAGGTTGTCGAGCAGGCCCTCGTCGCCCTCTCCGGCCATGCAGAGCATTTTGAGGACTGAGGTCTGGGTCTGGTCGTTGGAGTCTTTGGCGCGGCCCTCTCGCTGGGCGATCCAGATGGACTCGTGCGTCTGGCGGAGGGTGTGGCGGATGTAGGCCGAGAGGATGCGGCTGTTTTCGAGCAGTCGCCGGGCCGATAGGTTGCGCTTGACGATGAAGCTGTTGTTGAGCCGCACCAGGAGTCGGATCCAGGGATAGATGAGGAGGTTGTCCCCGATGGCGATTTGGGTCATGTCGTAGCCCACGTCGTAGAGTAGGACGTTGAGGAAGGCGGCGTCGAGGACAATGTCGCGGTGGTTGGAGATGAAGGTGCAGGGTGTTTTGCCTTCGGGCAGTCGGCTGCGGCCGGAGATGGTCAGCGAGAAGGTGCTCCGCCGTGCGATGGCCATGACTGTCTTGTAGCTGATGGTATGCTTAAATTCAGCCTTGGTGCGACAGGAGCGCATCGTCTCGATGAGGGCTGCGCGGTCGGCATCCGGGGCGATGTAGCTGAGGGCGCGCCAGAGTCCGTCGGACGAGATCAGATCCTCGACGGCTTGGGGCACTTCCGCGTCGTTTACGGGGCGGATGTCGTCGAATGTGGGGGAGGGGTAGGTCGTTTCCATTGCGATGTCTCGGTGTTTATGTGGATAGGAAGGGTGGGGTGGGGCGTTGTTCAGCGGTTGTTCAGCTCGTTCTCAATGATTTCCGTCATCACCTCGGTGATTTGGAGACCGGCGGCGCGGATCTGCTGTGGGATGAAGCTCGTTGTGGTCATGCCCGGGGTGGTGTTTACCTCCAGCACGACGGGTTCGCTGCCGTCCGAGGGGAGAATGAAGTCCACGCGGATGATTCCCTTGGCCCCGATCAGGCGGTAGATGTTTTGCGTCAAGTTTTGGACCCACCGGGTCATCTCGTCTGAGATCCGCGCGGGGGTGATCTCGCTCACCTGTCCGTTGTATTTGGCGTCGAAGTCGAAGAAGTCGTTGCTGGTCACGACCTCCGTCAGTGGCAGCAGTGTCATGCGCCCATTCGCCTGGTAACAGCCGCACGTCACCTCGGTGCCGGCCACGAAGCGCTCGATGATCACCTCGTCGTCGCAGGTGAGAGCTCGCTGGACGGCCTCCTCGATCTTGTCGGCCACCTTCACCTTTGTCGTGCCGAGGCTGCTCCCTCCCGCGTTGGGTTTGACGAAGACGGGCAGGCCGAGGCTCTTGACGACCGTGTCCTCGGAGACCTGCTCGCCGCGCCGCAGACGGATCGCGTCGGCGACACGTAGGCCCTGGCTCCGTAGGAACTGCGTGCAGGTGTATTTATTAAAGGTGAGGGCCGAGGTCAACGTGCCGCAGGAGGAGTAGGGGAGGCCGATCATGTCGAAATAGCCCTGCAGCCGACCGTCCTCGCCTGGCGTACCGTGGATGGTGATGTAGGCCAAGTCGAAGTGTACTTGTCGGCCGTCGGGGGTGCGGTAGCTGAAGTCATTGCGATCTATGGGCACCTGGGATTCGTCGGCCAGGAGTACGCTCCAGGCTTCACGGGTCAGGAGGACGCGATGGAGGTCGTAGCGCGTTCGATCGATAAAGGAATAGAGGCCGTCGGCGCTCTTGAGCGAGACTTCGTACTCGCCGGAGTAGCCCCCGGCTACCAGTGCAATCTGCTTTTTCATTGTTCGTCTATGGGTGGTAAGGGTTAGGTGTTGTTGGCGCAGTAGGTGCGCCATTTATTGATCAGCCCCTGCATATCGTCGGGTAAGGGAGCCGTGAAAAAGAGCTCTTTTCCCGTGGTGGGATGCACGAAGCCTAACGTCTCGGCGTGCAAAGCCTGACGAGGACAGGTGTCGAAGGCCTCCTGCACGAACTGTCGGTAGCTGCCCGTGGGGCGTCCCTTGAGGATGCGTTCGCCACCGTAGCGGGCGTCGTTGAAGACGGGGTGGCCGATGTGGCTCATGTGGGCGCGGATCTGGTGCGTGCGACCGGTCTCGAGTTGGCAGGTTAGGAGGCTGACGTATCCCAGCCGTTCGGTGACGCGGTAGTTTGTGGCGGCCCACTTTCCCTCCTCGCTTCCGGGCGGATAGACTGCCATGCGGAGGCGGTCGCGTAGGTCGCGGCCGATGTTACCCTCAATGTGCCCCTCGTCCGCTTTAGGGATGCCCCAGACGAGTGTCTGGTAGCAGCGTTGGGTAGTCTTCTCGAAAAATTGGCGGCTGAGGTGGGCCTTCGCGTCGATGTTTTTGGCTACGACGAGCAGTCCGGACGTGTCTTTGTCGATACGGTGCACGAGTCCCAGGCGGGGGTCGTTGGGGTCGTAATTCGGCAGGTTGCGGAGGTAGTAAGCCAGGGCGTTGACCAGCGTGCCGGTGTAGTTGCCGTGTCCGGGATGCACAACAAGACCTGCCGGCTTATTGACCACCAGCAGGTCCTCGTCCTCATAAACGATATTGAGGGGAATATCCTCCGCGATGACTTCGAAGGCGTGCCGCGGACGCGCCATGACGATCGTGACCACGTCGCCCGGCTTCACCCGGTAGTTATTCTTTACCGGCACCCCGTCCACTCGCACGTAACCTGCATCGGCAGCCAGCTGAATGCGGTTGCGGCTCGTATGCGTCATGCGGTCGATGAGGAACTTGTCGACGCGGAGCAGAGATTGGTTCGGGTCGGCCGTAAACCGGAAATGCTCATAGAGCACTTCGGGAGCCTCGTCGTCGTCCTCTTCATCGAAGAGGCCGTCTGCCATGGCATCTTGGAGGGTCATAGGTCGATGGTCGGTAGTTACTTCGTTGGGGATCATTCTTCGTCGTCGGTTCCTCGTTCTTCTTCGTCGTTTGAGTCATCGCTGCTGCGAGAGGCTCGCCATTCCGATTCGGAGCGTGGCGACCAGAATGTGGAGTCTGTGCCGCCTTCGCCGCCGTCGCTTACCCGGAGCACGATCTTGGCTGCGATGGGCGCGCGATCGCCTGCCCTCAGTGTCTTACCGCGCAACTGTACGCCCAACGCCAGATCGCGGTAGCTGCCACTGACGTAGACGACGTCGATGGACGTGAATCCGTGCGATTGCAGCAGGGCGAAGGCTTGGCGCAGAGAGAGGTCGGTGACGTCCGGTACGATGGCCATCTGTGCGGTGCGGGCGTTGATGGTCAGGTAGAGGATGCGGTCTTTCTTGACCTTCGATCCGATAGCGGGCACCACCTCGACGATGGCTCCCGGGGCCATATCCTTGGAATAGATGGAGTCGAGCACGATGTAACGCAGCCCTGTTTTTCGGATCTCCCGATGGGCCTCTTCGGGCGTTTTCCCCTTCACGTTGGGCACGACGATGGACTCGTTGTGGCGGGTGTATACGTCCAGGGACTTCAGCACCATGAGTGAAAGGAGCCAGAGTGCGATGGCGGCCAGGAAGATGTGCACTACCACCGGCAGGCGCATGAACCATTCCCGTATGTCTTCGGCGTCTTTTTTCTTTTCCATAAGGCTGCGTGTGCGCTTTGTTTGGGTCTTAAAACGAAGAAAGTAAAAGTCTTTTCCTTCAAACTTTTACTTTCTCATGTGTGGGGCCAGACAGTTTTTTTTCTGTGGCTTTTTATTCCCGATGGGGGCTTTTAGGCCTTCGGATATTCGTCGGATACGGTCAGTTTTTTACGTCCCTTTCCACGACGTGCGGCCAATACGCGGCGTCCGTTAGCAGTCGACATTCTCAGGCGAAAACCATGCTTATTCTTTCTCTTTCGGTTGGAGGGTTGGAATGTTCTTTTCATTTGATCTATCTGTTATTGTTATGATTATCCGTGGATTCAGGGCGCAAATGTAAATCCATTTTTGATTGCAGCAAGCCGGCCGGCTGGGCTGGAAACGGCCGGTAGAGCCATGAAATGCCCCCTGTTTAACGTGAGTTCGGTGTAAGAATAAAGCCCGCAGAGAGTTTCTACGGAAGCCCGACCAAAACGTTTTTGGAAATACCTACAACACTGTTGCAAGTGCCTCGAAGAACTTTTGGGCGTTTGCGGGGTGTCCCGCAAGTCTCGTAGCATTTGCTTTGACGTTTGCGGGTACTCCCGCAAGTCTCGCGGCATTTGCTTTGGCGTTTGCGGGAGTCCCGCAAGTCTCCCGGCATTTGCTTTG
>ERZ772977.1408-NODE-1408-length-12173-cov-20.269599_pt1 | contig 12173 bp, 9 predicted proteins | sample MGYA00511131_ERZ772977 | MGnify/ENA primary metagenome ERZ772977 (study PRJEB29015, sample SAMEA2737935) | human oral metagenome | biome: human oral; feature: human-associated habitat; material: dental | place: China | collected 2151 ...
CGACGACGGCCAGGAGCTCGTTGCCGGGCAGGGCGAAGGAGATGCCGTCCAGGAGCTTGAGCCGGCCGTGGTCGACGGAGAAGGTCAGATCCCGGATCGTCAGCTCGCCGGCCGTCGTCGTCTCCTGGACCTGACCGCTGTCGGCGGGGGAGACGACGATGAAGGTCGAGCCGATGCCGACGGTGGTCGGCTCGGTCACGAGGCGGGAGTGGTGGATCCTCGTGTTGCCGACGAAGGTGCCGTTGGTCGACCCCAGATCGGTGATGAGCACGCCGTCGTCATTCCACTCGATGCGGGCGTGGTGGGCGGAGACGAGCGGATCGGACAGAACGAAGTCGTTGTCCGGCGCCCGGCCGATCATGCCGGTGCGGGATATCTCGACCACGCGCGGCGCGGCTGGAGTGAGGGGACCGGGCGCAGCGGCGCCGCCGGGACCGAGCACGGTACGGGACACGTCGCCGGGGCCGGGCGCGGGCGGGGCGCCGGGCACGGGCGCACCGGCGCCGGGACTGAACACGGCGCCGGGACCGGGCATGGCGACACCGGGCGCGGACACGGGACCGACGCCGGGGTTGAGCACGAGACCGGGTGCGGGCGGGATGCCGGCGGCGGGACTGAGGGTCATGACCAGGAGCGGCCCGTCCTCGTCTATCAGCCGGATGCGGCTGGTCCCGGTCAGGATCGCCGAGGTCTGCGCGTGGCCGTTGACGAGCATGCTGCGGCCCTCGGCGCACTGGGCGCGCCATCCGTCGGCCGTGGGGCGCACGATCAGATGATGGCGCGAGACCCGCGGATGCGAGACGACGACGTCGCAGGACTCGGACCGGCCGACCGTGAAGGCGGCGGTGAAGGTCTGCGGTGCGGCGGCCGCGTGAGCGGTGGGCTGGGAGACGATGACGGCGTTATGACCCGAGGCGGGAAGGCTCTGATCCACGCGATGAGGATACGCTGTGAAGGACCGTATCCCCGAGGCCGGACCCCGACGTCGTCCGTCTGCGGGTCCGGCCCCGGCGTCTCGGCCCGAACATCTCAGTCCTGAACGGTCACGCGCATGTCCTCCTCGGCGCTGACGATGTGCTCGGTCCCGGCGAGCTCCGTGACGAGGCACGCGTTGAGCGACGGGTCCTCGAGACGGACGACCAGTCCGCCGCCCGCGGAGATCATGCCGGTCAGGGAGGTGCCGCAGGCGTTGGCGGCCGTATTGACGGGGCCGGTCATCGTCTGCACGACGGTGTCGAACTCGCCGTAGGTGAGCAGGTCGCTCATCTCCTCGTCGAGGATGAGGAGGACCCCGGTGTCCGCCGGGTCCGTGGGCGGGGGGTTGATCAGAGGACCGGTCGGGGCGTCGGTCGGAGGCGTGGTCGGAGTTCCGGGCGTCGGCCGGGGGGCGGGGGCCGCTGTCGCCGGGCCGGGTGCGGTGGTCGCGCCCGCGCCGGTCTTCCCGGGAAGTTTCATGATGCCGCTTGCGATCGCGACGGCCAGGAGGAGTGTCGCGAGCACGCCGAGGGCGGCCGCCGCGGGACGGACGGAGAGGCGGGATGCCCAGGCCCGGATCCCGCGACGACCGCTGCGCGGAGACGTGCTGCTCATCGGTTCGTCGTCGGCCATGTTCTGCTCGTTTCCGCTGACTCGCACTGCTGCGGGGTCCGCTCGCCGTTCAGTACCGGCAGTCGGAGTCCCCACTGCGGCAGACGCCGGGCCCGTGGCGCTTGGTCCACGTGCTGTCCGTGCCCGGGGAGGGGTTCGGATCGGGCCCGGGGTCCGCGCCCTGCTCGGCCAGCTCGTCCACGGCGGCGGTGGCATTGATGATACCCGTGCCGCAGGAGTCGCGGTCGCAGTTGCTCAGGGGCGTGGAGGTGCTCTGCAGCAGGGTGGTGGCCTCCTCGGTCGTGAGCGACGGTTTGATGGCCCGGAGCAGCGCGATCGTGCCGGCGACGTGCGGGGCGGCCTGGCTGGTGCCCATCATGTAGCCGTAGGCGGGCTCCTGCGGGGTGGTCTCGGACCTGTCGACGGTGGAGGCGATGCCGTCATCGGTGTTCGGGTCGCCGCCCGGGGCCGACACGTCGACGACGGAGCCGTAGTTCGAGTAGAAGGACCGGGCGCCCGTGGAGCCGGTGGCGCCGACGGTGATGACGTTCTGGCATCCCGCGGGGGCCACGCCGCCCGCGTCCACGTCCTCGTTGCCGGCGGCGGCGACGATGATCGAGCCGCGCTCGACGGCGGCGTCAATGGCCTTCTGGTAGAAGGCCGGGCAGGTGCCCGTGCCGCCGAGACTCATATTGATGACCTGGGCGGGGTTGTCGTTGTCCGGGACGCCGTTGACGTGCCCGCCCGAAGCCCAGGTGAGGGCGTCGATGATGTCGGTGGACGTGCCGCCGCAGCGGCCCAGGGCGCGCACGGGCAGGATTCTGGCGTTGGGGGCGACACCGGCCACGCCCCTCTCATTGTTCGTGCTCGCGGCGATAATGCCGGCGACGTGGGAGCCGTGCCAGGACGAGGGCCGGGCCTCGGAGCCCTGGTAGCAGACGTCGGCGTCGGCGCTGTCGCCGTTGTCGGACGGGTCCGCGTCGCGGCCGTCGTCGTCGCGGGAGATCCAGGGGTCGGAGATGAAGTCGTAGCCGGGCAGGAGGTTGTTCTCCAGGTCCGGGTGGGTGGACAGGACGCCGGAGTCGATGACGGCGACCGTGACGTCCTGGCCGGTGGATCGCGACCAGGCCCCGGTGGCGTTGATGCTGTAGGAGTCGGAGGTGAGGCTCCACTGGCGGGAGAAGTACTTGTCGTTGGGGGTTTCGGGCACCGTGTCGCCCAGGGCCGTCATGTGCAGGTCCGTCTCGACGGCTTCGATGCCGTCCGCGGCCCCGAGCGTGGTGATGAACTCCTTGACCTGGTCGGCGGTGAGGTTCTCGCTCAGGGAGATGCCCGCCATGCCCAGGGAGTGGGCGGTGACGGACTCGATCGTGACGGAGAATTTGCCGGCGGCGGCGACCAGGGCCTGCCGGTCCTCCTCGGGCAGGGAGTCGATGATGTTCGTGCCGTAGGCCTGAGCGGACTCGATGACGGAGGCGGCCGGCGATCCGTCGGAGTAGGTGACGACGAAGCTGTTGCTGCTGGTGTTCGCCGCGGCGGGCGCGGCGTCCTGCTTGGGCGTCAGCACATCGTCGTCGTGCCTGAAGACGCCGGTGAGCGCTGCGATGCCGACGGCGGCCAGGGCGACGACGACGATGGAGATGGTGACGATCAGGACTGGTCGTCTATGAGGCTTCGTACCCATGAGATGGCTTTCGGTGAGTGGGACGGTCCCGGGACGGGGTCGTCTCCGGGCTGGAGCACGATGAGTGTGGCACGGAACCACGGGGGGAAAGCCCCTGCATCCGTAGGCAGAGGTCCCCATGCCCCCCCCGCCCCGCCCGCGGTCGGTCGGGCGATCCGGCGTCCGACTCCCCGCCGGGAGGATCCGCCAGGGGCCGGCGTCCGGGCGGGCCGCCGTCGTCGGTCCGCCCGAGTCGCGCCCGCGCGGGGCCGGCGTCCGGGCGGGATCGGAACGGTCTTGCTGGAGCCGGGGGCCGGCGGGTCGTAGGGTTGACAGGGCGGTCGTCGCAGCCCCGATCCTCGTGACTCAGGAGAGCAGATGATGTACGACAGCAGCGACCTGACGGAGCTTCTCGCCCTCGCCCTGGGGGCGGTCCGGGCCGGGGCCCGCCTCGCCCTCGATCCCGGGCAGGCCCTGCGGATCGAGACCAAGCGCAACCGCAACGACGTCGTCACGCAGGTCGACCGCGCCGTCGAGGCGCTCATGGCGCGGCGCCTGGCCCCCGCAGGCTACCCGTTGGTCGGGGAGGAGGGGCATGCGGCCGGCGGCTGGGCCGGTCGCGTGTGGGTGCTCGACCCGATCGACGGGACCCTCAATTACATCGCCGTCCACCGGCACTGGGCGATTTCGCTGGCGCTGGTGGAGGACGGACGGCCCGTGGCGGGCGTCGTGGCGGATCCGGTGGACGACCGGGTCTACACCGCCGTCGTCGGGGCCGGTGCGCGCGTGAGGCGCCTCTTCGTCGAGTCCGACGCCGGCGCCGAGCTGGCGCGGATCGCCGACGTTCCGCTGGCGGACGGCATTGTCATCGCCCATTTGCACGGTCTTGAGGAGGTGCCCCGGCTCGCCCGGATCATCGAGGGCACTCGGGGTCTGCGCTGCTACGGGGCGGCGGCCCTGGAGATGGTGGAGGCGGCGGCCGGTCGGGCGGGGGCGGTCGTGCACACCGGTCTCCAGCCGTGGGACGTGGCCGCCGGGGCGCTTCTGTGCGCCGAGACCGGCACGGTTGTCACGCGTCTGAACGGGGAGGAGCTGGACGTGCGCGAGCCCGGCTCGCTGCTGGCGGGGACGCCGAGCGCCCACGCCGAGATGCTCCGGCGGCTGGCCGGGGCCCGGCCCGGGGTCTGATCCGGGGTCCGGCCCTGGGACCGACGCCCTCCGCCCCGGCCTTTTCGCCTCCGCGGCGGGCCCGACCGGCGCCGACCCCGGCGGCGCCGGTCGCGGGCTCCTTGGTCCGTCACCGCCGGTCGGAACGGCCGGGTCGAGGCGGTTGCCCGGATGTCCACAGCCTGTGGATAAGTGTGTGCCTCGTGTGCCGTTTCCGCCGGTTTCGGTGAGGTGGTGGGGGAAAGCGGGCCGGTACGGAGATTCGTACCGGCCCGCCCGCTTCAGGGAGGACCGCCGGAGTTCCCGGACGCCGCCCCTCAGGGATTCATCGAGGCGGACGCGCTGGAGAACTCCGGCGGTTGATATGGGGAAGTGTCATCGCCGATGACGGGGGAATATCACCAGCGACGGAAGTAGCGCCACGGATTCCACGGGAAGGGGTTGAACATGGCCATGATGTGCTCCTTTAGAAGGGGAGGTGTTTTCAACAAGACGTATCGTGCAATGAGGTGATAACTAGTTCATCGGTCAATTGACCGAACCGGCCGGACGAAGGTCAGACAAGTCGGTTTCTCAGAGCGTGGACAACGGCGCCCACGCGGTCGTGCACGCCCAGCTTGGCGATGAGAGTGGACACGTGCGTCTTGACGGTCGCCTCGCTCAGACCCAGGCGGTGGGCGATCTGCTTGTTGGACAGGGCGTCCACCATGAGGGTGAGGACCTCGTGCTCGCGCGGGGAGAGCGTGACGCCGGGCGGCAGGGCGTTCGGGGAGGGCTTGCTCGGCGCGACCCCGACCGGTTGCAGCAGGTGCGGCGCGACATCCCCGTCATTTGTCTGACGTCTGCTGATGATGGCGGAGGAGGTGGGTGAGAGCACCATGTTTCCGGCCGCGACATGCCGGATGGTGGTGGCCAGGGCGGAGACGGGGTCCTCCTTGGCGATGAAGCCGCGCACCCCGGCGGCCAGGGCGCGATCGAGGATGGCGTCGGCGACGAAGGTGGTGAGAATGAGAATGGCCAGTTCGGGGCGGTCCTCGTGAAGGGCCTCCGCCAGGGCGATGCCGTCGAGCCGGGGCATTTGGATGTCGAGGAGGAGGACCTCGACGGGGTTGTCCGGCGCCTGCAGGGCGGCCAGGGCCTCCTCGCCGTCGCGGGCCGACCAGACGATGCGAACGTCCTCGGTGGTGGCCAGGAGGTCGGTCAGGGTGTGGCGGACCAGGGCGTCGTCGTCCGCGAGTCCGACGTTGATCATGCAGTCTTCTCCAGGGGTGTGGGATGGGTTCGGGGTGTGGGGAGCGGAATGGTGGCGGTGGTGATCCACGCGTTGTCCTCGGCCAGAGTGGTCAGGGTGCCGTCGATGGCGGCCAGGCGCTCGCGCATGCCGAGCACCCCGACGCCCGAGCGGGGCAGGCGCGGCACCGCCGAGCCCACGCCGTTGGTGGTGACGAGCCGGATGACCTCCGGACCCAGGCTGAGGGTCACGGTGACGGGACTGGCCGGGTCGCCGTGACGGATGATATTGGCGCTCATCTCCCGGGCCACGCGCGAGAGGGTCGTCGCCTGGAGGCGGCTGGGGCGCGCCTCGCCCAGGCACCGGTAGGTCACCTCGAAGCCGGCGGCGGTGATGTCGTCGCTGATGAACCGGATGGCCTCGCCCAGGTCGGTGACCGCGTGGCCGAGCCCGGTGGAGGTCTCAATCGATCGGCCGAGGGCCGGTTCGGTCTGGCGCAGGGTGCGCAGGAGGAGGCGCAGCTCGTGGAGGGCGTCGGAGGCGGTGGACTCCAGGGCCATGAACTCCTCGCGGACCTCCGGGGGGTAGCTCGCGTCCGCGGCGGCCCGCTGGGCGCGCAGGGCGGTCTGGGACATGGAGTAGGCGACGAGGTCGTGCATCTCCCGGGCGATCTCCAGGCGCATGTCCTCCAGCCGGGCGGCGGCGCGCTGGGAGTCGGCCAGCCGGGCGGCCTCCGTGGCGCGCAGGAGGACCCCGGTGGGGAAGAACGCGAGCGCCATGAAGACGAAGAAGAGGAAGGAGTACACGCCGTCCATGGGAGCGGAGAGGACGGCGATCTTCAGCAGCAGGGCCAGCAGGCTCACCAGGGTGATGGTCAGGCCGGGCCAGAACCTCAGGAACCGGCCCAGGAAGATGAAGAAGGCGGCCTTGGTCATCATCATATTGGTGACGTGGGTGTCCGGGAGGGCGAGCATCACGAGCCACAGCAGCAGGTAGGCGGCGGCGCCGGGAGCAGGGCGCAGGGGGGTCACCATGAGCACGGCGAGGGCGAGCACCATGCAGGTGAGGTCGGCCGACGTGACCGCCGATCCCGTCTGGATGATGTTGATTGTGAAGTTCGCGGTCCCGACGATCGCCCCGATGACGATGTAGGCGCGCCGCCCCGGCGGTCCGCCGGAGGGGCCGGTCAGGGCCGTCCGGATGTTGGCCGCCAGGGAGGCGCGGATCACGTGCAGTGCGCTCACCTTGTTCTCCCGTCGAAGCACCAATGGCTGGGAGCAACCTTAACAAGAGGCAACGAAAGGCTGGAGGCGGTGCGCCCCGCGAAGTCGCGGGCGGTGCCCGAACCCGTCCCGGCGGCCGGTGTCATGGGCGTCATGGGGCCGCGGAGGGACGGCGCCGCACGACGAATTGTCCAAATCGTGTTCGGATGCCCCAGCATGACGAGGTTGCGGATGACGGTGAACGTCGTTCAGATGCGGCCGGTGGACAGGAGGGATCCCCACCAGCCGTAAGGGATCTCGAGGTCGCGCCTGGCGGCGAGCTCGGCCAGGGCCCAGCTCTTGCCCGTCAGGCGGGCCAGTCCGACGTCGAGGAAGAAGACGACGCCGGTCACGATCGCGATCTGAGAGAGGGTGAAGTGCTCGAGCACGATGGCGATGAGGCACACCCCGATCATGGCGCAGGATCCGGCAACGGTCACGGTCTGGATGAGGTCGCGCAGATCCTCGGACAACTGGGCGTCGGTGGTGAACTCGGCGCTGACGGCGATGGTGCGGCGCAGGTGCTGGCGCGAGACGCGGAAGGCGACGATCGCGATGACTCCTGCGATCGCAACAGTACTTACAGCACCGATCATGGCCTCGAGGCTCATGGGGAATCTCCTTGGGATGGGGTGCTTAAGTACACGCGCACCGGGGCCCATGCGCATCGGCCGGCCGACCGAGCCGATCGGCTGAAACCCCAGTGGGCCGATCGGCCGATCCGATCGGCGGAATCGCGCTCGAAGCGCCCTGAAAGGCGGAGTCCTTCCGTCGATCGGCCGAGGCGATCGACGGCGCCGGGCGCCGCAAATCCTTTACAGGCTTCCCGTCCTCTGGAGTCGCCGCAGGCTGAGCCACCCCACGGGGATCGGGATCCAGAAGGTGACCAAACGGTACACGATCGCGGCGGACAGGGCCACGCCGCCGGGCACGCCGGCGGTCGCCAGGCCCGCCGTCAAAGCGATCTCGACGGGTCCGATGCCGCCGGGCGCGGGCACCACCGAGCCGACCGTGTTGGAGGCCAGGTAGGTGATGGCCAGCACCGAGAAGGGAAGGGTGTAGCCGAAGGCCCACAGGCTCGCCGCGAAGGAGAGGACGTAGCTCAGGCTCAGCAGGACCGTGCCGGCGGCGCCCAGCGCCAGTCGGCCCGGGTTGGACAGGATCCACATCAGCCGCGGCCACACCTGCCGGTAGGTGGGCTCCGCCTTCGCCCACAGGAAGGAGCGCACCCTCGGAATGACCAGGGCCACCGTCACAACGGCCACAAGAGCGGCGGCCGCCACCATGACCCAGCCCGAGGGCAGGGACAATCCTGTGGACTGGCCGGTCGTCGCCGCCAGAACAATGAGGAGGACGACGGTGACGACGAATTGGATGATCTGCACCAGGGCGACGGTGGCCACGCCCACCGGCGTCGGAACGCCTTTGCGGTTGAGGAAACGCAGATTGATGGCGGCACCGCCCACCCCCGCGGGCGCCACGAGGGAGACGACCGAACTGGCCAGATGAACCTCGGTGGAGGTCCATATGCTCAGTTTCGTCGGGGACAGGGCCACCAGGGCCAGGCCCGCGCCCAGATAAGTGGCCAGTGAGAAGGCGAGCGCGCCCAGGATCCACCAGATATTCGCCTGGGCGACGACGGTGCTGATCTGCTCGAAGTTCATCCGCGCCAACAGCGTCCACAGGGCCACCATGCCGACGACGGTGACAATGACCGTGCGCGGGGAGAAACGGGCCAGCTTGGCCGGCTCGGCGTGGGCGGTCGGGGTCAGGGCGACCAGGGCGTCGCGCAGCTCCTGGAGGAGCCTGCCGCGCCGGCCCATCGCCTCCCGCGTGGAGGAGGGCAGGACGACGCGCTGGAGCATGGGGGCGATGGAGGCCAGCTGAGAGGCGCTCAGGGTCCGGGAGGCGGAGGCGATGGCCCGCTCCGCCCCCGCGCCCGAGGCGACCAGGGCGAGGGTCTGGGCCAGGTCCACGCGGCGCGACAGCTCGTTGGAGATGGTCTCCCCGGCGTCCCAGTCCAGCAGCCACACCCGGCCACCGGCGTCCACGACGACGCTGCCGCCGTCGATCGCCCGGTGCGCCAGGCCTGCGGCGTGGGCGCAGCGGATCTGCTCCCACAGGTCGTCGAGGACGGACTCGGGGACGTCGGCGCCCAGGGAGTCGAAGGAGCGGGCGCCCACGACGTGCTCGGTGACCAGCAGCATCGATTCCGCCGCCTCCGCCATGCCCAGCAGCCGGGGCGTGCGCACCCCGGCGCGGGAGGCCTCCAGGGTCATGAGGGCGGCGTGCTCGGCGGCGGGGCGCACCGACATGTCCCGCGTGGGGGACAGGCCCTTGACCCGGATCCGGTCCCACAGGGTGGACAGGAAGCCGGCGACCTGACGGTCGGCGTCGAGGACGGTGACGTCGCGGCGCACGCCGCCGGCGTCCCACACGGCGTACAGGCGGTGCACCGAGGCGCGCCCCTCCGCCAGGGCGGTGCTGTGCGCCTGGGACAGGACCTTGGCCAGGTCGACGTCGTCGGCCTGCGTGATCGTATTGGCCTCCGGATCGCGTGCGGGGGTCGACAGCGCCGGCGGCTCGGCGTCGTCGGCCTGCGCGTCCCCGGTGACCGGCGCGGCCAGCGGGTTCTCCCGCACCTGCTCGGTGTAGCCCAGGGGGGCGTCCGTCGTCACCGTCCAGGCCCGGGCGCGCGGGGCGCGGTCCATGCGCACCACGCACACCGCGTCGAGACCGGCGCGGCGCAGCGCCCGCACCAGCGGGATGCCGTGCGCCCGGTGGTCCTCCACCCCCAGGATGTAGCGCATGACGAGTCCGACGGCGCGTCCGAGCAGGACCGACAGGATCGCCCCGGACAGGGGCAGGGCGCTGCGCAGCACGGCCAGGCCCACGATGACCCACATGCTCGCCCATCCGTAGCGCACCGCCGGCACGGACCGGCGCTCGCCGGCGCCGGTGAGCAGACCGGCCAGGGCCGCGTAGGTCGCCGAGATGCCCAACTGGGCCGAACCGGCGCCGGTGACCGTCAGACCGGCGAGCAGCGAGGTCGGGGCCCAGGTGCGCAGCGCGATGTAGGCCGTCACGCCGAACAGCCAGCCGCCGACGGCCCCCAGAGCCGCTTGAACGGAACTGCGCCACGAGCGCCGCAGGATCCGTCCCAGCAGGACGGCCACGGGGATGATGAAGGTGGCCAGGCCCTCGATGGCCTGGAGGGGGAAGACCAGGACCTGGCGCAGGACCACGGCGAGGATGTTCTGCACGTCCTGGGTGACGCCGGTGGTCGTCTGGTGGGCGTAGACCGCCAGGATGAGCATGGACAGGGAGCCGATCGTGGACAGGGCCAGGTCGAGCAGGTCCTCGACGCGGCGCAGGCGCCGGGGCGGGGCGTCGACCAGAAGGGTGTGGGAGCGGATCGTCGACGGCGGGCGCGGTGCGCGCACGACGACGGGGGCGATGCCGACGGTGGGGAGCCCGACCGGCGATGTCGCGGGAATGGGTGCGACGGCATCGGGCGTCTCCGAGGGAGGTGCATCGCTCATGCCCGGGAGTCTACGGTCTGCTCGTTCCGCTCGTTCCGCGTCGCCTCGACCCCCGATTCGCGAAGCCGGCGGAGGAGTCATGCGAGACCGGCGGAAACGGCGCACGGGGCGCGCACTTATCCACAGGCTGTGGATGGCGGGGCGGCTCGGCGGCCCCGCGGGACGGGGGCCGCGCGGGAATCGCCGCCGCGCCAAGGGGCTCGCCCAGGGCTCGCCCGGGACTCGCCCGGCGCGAATCGGCCGGAGCGTGTAATACCACCTTGGTACCGTGCCCATGTGGCGATGACACTACAACTGACTCGCGAGGACGAGCGCATCCTGGTTGAACTGGCCGAGGCCGATGGCATCAGCCGTCAGGAGGCGACAGTGCGGGCCATTCGCGAGGCGGCGGCTCGGCGAGGTCACGACCGCAGGGTCGGCGAGGCCTCCGCACGGGCCCGCGCCCGGTACGCCAACGTCCTGGACCGGCTCGGAAGGTGACGGAGCACCTCGATGTCGAGGATCTTCTGACCCTGGCCGCCGACTCGAGGCGCCCGACGACGCCTATGCCCTGGTCATGGCCGTGGCCGGCGGCCGGTGCTCCCTGAAGGGGATCACCGGAGCGCTCGCCGCCTGGACGTCGAGGTGACCGATGACGGGCGGGCCGTCCGGACGGCCCGCCCGAGTTCTTCCTCGGCGGTGCTCCGGCGCCAGGCGGCGAGCCTGGCCGCCATGAGTGGGGGAAGGGCGGCGTTCTCGTCCTCGGGCTCGGGCTCATAGGACTCGAAGGCGTCGGCCAGTTCGTCGGCGTGCGCCTCGATGTCCTCAAGGGAACGACGGGTCACGGTGTCTCACCTCGGGTACTTGGATCGGGCTGGGCGCATGGACGTCAGCGATGGCTACGGTACCGTGCCGGGGGCGCGGGGTGGGCCGGCCCGGAGCCGGGGTGATCGCCGCGGCCGCCGTCGCCGCGCTCGTCGATGGGGCGGCACCGCTTAGGGTGGGCGCATGGCAGATACCGACGTCGTCGTCCGTCCGCCCACCGCCCCCGAGCAGCGCCGGTGCGAGACCCTCATCAGGGAGGCCTTCTGGGACGTCTACCGGCCCGGGTGCATTGAGCACCTCATCTGGCGCAGGGCCATGGCGGGGCACCCCGATGCGCTTCCCCACCTGATCCTCGTCGCGGACCGGGGCGGTGAGCTCGTCGGGTGCACGATGAGCACGCGCGCGTGGGTGGAGGCGCCCGACGGCCTCTCGCGCACGCCCGTCGTCGGGGTGGGCCCCATCGGGGTGGTGCCGGGCGAGCAGCGCCGGGGGATCGGCTCCAGGCTCATGGAGGCGACCATGGATCGTGCGCGCCGCGATGGCGAGCGGGTGGCCCTCCTCTTCGGCGCCCCGGCCTTCTACGGCCGCTTCGGCTTCCAGGAGGCCTCCCAGTGGGGCGTGACGACGGCGGAGGGCGACAATTTCCCGGCCTTCATGGCGGCGGAGCTGGTGCCCCACGGCCTGAGGGGCGTGAGCGGGCGGTTGATCGAGAGCCCGCTGCTGGAGGTCGATGAGCCGGCGGCCGGGGATGCCGACGCGGCCGTCGAGGCCCCACCGGTCACGCGGGCGGAGGCTCGGCCCTGACCGGCGGCTGCGCTCAGTGCGCCGGGCGCAGTCGCGTCGTCGGCAGCGGCAGCGGCAGCTCGATGCCGCCGACGAGGTCCACGGCCTTGGCGACGTCGGCCGATATGTCCTCC
>ERZ772977.1410-NODE-1410-length-12171-cov-21.490343_pt1 | contig 12171 bp, 12 predicted proteins | sample MGYA00511131_ERZ772977 | MGnify/ENA primary metagenome ERZ772977 (study PRJEB29015, sample SAMEA2737935) | human oral metagenome | biome: human oral; feature: human-associated habitat; material: dental | place: China | collected 2151 ...
GGGCGGTGCCGGCGATGATCTTGGCGGCGGCCTCGACGTCGTTGGCGTTGAGGTCAGCCATCTTGGACTCGCCGATCTCGCGAGCCTGAGCCATGGTGATCGAACCAACCTTGGCGGTGTTGGGGGTGCCGGAACCCTTCTGGACGCCGGCGGCCTTCTTGATGAGCTCGGCGGCGGGCGGCGTCTTGAGGACGAACGTGAAAGAACGATCCTCGTAGACGGTGATCTCGACGGGGATGATGTTTCCACGCTGAGACTCGGTGGCCGCGTTGTACGCCTTGGTGAACTCGACGATGTTCACGCCGTGCTGGCCCAGCGCGGGGCCGACGGGCGGTGCGGGGGTGGCGGCGCCGGCTGCGATCTGAAGCTTGATCAGGCCGGTGACCTTCTTCTTCGGTGCCATGAATGCGGGTCTTTCTACTGAAGTTCTGGCCGACGGATGCCGGTCAGGTCGGCGCGACGGGCGGCGTCCCACTGGGTTCCAGCGGACACACTACGCCCAACGCACACAAAAGTGAATCATAACGCGATTCCGGACCTGATCCCAAGTCCGGGTGCGTGATGTCACTGCTCGAGCTTCTCCACCTGGTCGAAGCCGAGCTCGAGCGGCGTCTCGCGCTCGAAGATGGTGACGAGAACCTTGAGCTTCTGCGTCTCGGGCATGATCTCGGAGATCGTGGCCGACATGGTCTCGAAGGGCCCGTCGATGACCGTGACGATCTCGCCGACCTCGTACTGGGTCTGGACCGCCTGCACGGGAGCGGGCTGATCCTTGACGGCCTCGGCGGCCTCCTCCAGCACGTTGGGCGTCAGGAGCATGACGACCTCGTCAATGGACAGCGGCACGGGGTTGTGCTGGTCGCCGACGAAGCCTGTGACGGCGGGCGTCTCCTTCACGACCCGGTAGGAGGCCTCGTTGAAGTCCATGCACACGATCGCGTAGCCGGGGATGCGGACGTGGCGAACGCGCTTCTTCGCGGTGCCGCGATACTCCATGACGTACTCGTCCGGGACCTCGACGGCGAAGATGTAGTCCTCCATGTTCTGGGTCGTGATGCGCTGCTCAAGGTTGGCCTTCACCTTGCGCTCGTGGCCGGAGTACGTGTGAATCACGTACCAGTCGCCGGGAGACATGTAGAGCTTGCGACGCAGCTTGGCGATGGCCTCTTCCTCGGCCGAGGCTTCCTCTTCCGCCCCGGATTCTTCTTCTGATCCGGATTCTTCTGCGGCGACCTCGTTGATCACCTCGTCGACGACTTCTCGAGCCGCTCCGTCTGCCAGCGCATCAGCGGTCTCCTGCTCGACCTTTTCCTGGGTCTCTTCGAGGGTCTGTTCCTCGCTGTAGTTCTCGTCGCTCACGGTGTTCCTCCTACGAAGTGGGGCCGGACCGTGAAAGAAACCCGCCTGCAGGTTCCTGCGGGCGGGTTCGTCGGTCTCAGCCGAAGATCAATGCACTTAGCTTACCGAATCCGAAGTCGAGTAGGCCAGCGAAAAGCATGATTGCGGCGACAAACACAACGACGACGACGAAGTACGTCCAGGTCTCGGAAGCCGTCGGATAAGTCACCTTCTTCATCTCGTCAATGACCTGCTTGAAGAAGAGCCAGATGCGACCAAAGAAGCCGGGGCGCTTCGCATTCTCGCCGACGGCCTCACCGCGCTTGCGGGTTGCCTCGCTCTTCGTGCGATCTCGGCGCGAGGATTCGGCGCCCGATGCAACACCTTCAGCCATGTGGATCCTCCTGCGAAAATATTAGCCTTAGCCGCAGGGCAGGCGGGACTCGAACCCACAACCGCCGGTTTTGGAGACCGGTGCGCTACCAATTGCGCCACTGCCCTACGCAGGAAAACCTGCCTGACGAACACTAGTGGATAAGGAAGCGTTTTGTCCACCGGAGGATCGCGCTCCCGCGTCGCACGGCCCGCGAAATCGACGCCAAGGCCTCGCATGAGAGGTAGAACACGCGCACATTGCGTGTGCGCGTAGCCCCGTCGCGCCCGACGTGGGACCATGGAGGGGTGACCACAACTCCTCGCACCCGTGTCTCTGATCGTTTCAACGCCATCACTCCGTCTGCGACGCTGGCCGTGGACGCCAAGGCGAAGGCCCTCAAGGCCGCCGGACGCCCCGTCATCGGCTTTGGCGCGGGCGAACCGGACTTCGCCACGCCGGACTACATCGTCGAGGCCGCCGTGAAGGCCGCTCGTAATCCGGCGATGCACCGCTACACTCCCGCCGCCGGTCTGCCTGCCCTGCGCGAGGCAATCGCCGCCAAGACCCTGCGCGACTCCGGCTACGAGGTCTCGCCCTCCGACATCGTCGTCACCAACGGCGGCAAGCAGGCCGTATTCCAGGCCTTCGCCGCCCTGCTCGGCCCAGGCGACGAGGCAATCCTGCCAACGCCGTACTGGACCACCTATCCCGAGGTGGTCAAGCTCGCGGGAGCCACCCCGGTCGAGGTATTCGCCGGAGCGGAGTCCGACTACAAGGTCACCGTTGAGCAGCTTGAGGCCGCGCGCACGCCGCGCACCAAGGTCCTGCTGGTGTGCTCGCCGTCCAACCCGACGGGAAGCGTCTACACACCCGAGGAGCTGACCGCGATCGGGCGGTGGGCCCTCGAGCACGGCATCTGGGTGATCTCCGATGAGATCTACGAGCACCTGCTGTACGAGGATGCCCGAAGCGCGCACATCGTCAAGCTCGTGCCGGAGCTGGCCGACCAGGCCGTCATCCTCAACGGCGTCGCCAAGACCTACGCGATGACCGGCTGGCGAGTGGGCTGGATGATCGGCCCCTCCGACGTCATCAAGGCCGCGCTGTCCTTCCAGTCGCACCTGACCTCGAACGTCAACAACATCGCGCAGGAGGCCGCACGCGCCGCCGTGTCCGGGTCCCTGGACGCCGTGAGCGAGATGCGCGTCGCCTTCGACCGCCGCCGCCGCACGATCGTCGACATGCTGCGCCAGATCGAGGGTTTCGACGTTCCCACCCCCAAGGGAGCGTTCTACGCCTACCCCAGCGTCGAGCGCCTGCTCGGCAGGGAGATTCGCGGTCGCGTCGCCCACACCTCCGGGGAGCTCGCGGACCTGATTCTCGACGAGGTTGAGGTCGCTGCCGTTCCCGGCGAGGCGTTCGGGCGCTCCGGCTTCCTGCGTTTCTCCTACGCCTTGTCAGACGATGACCTGGTCGAGGGCATCGGCCGCGTTCAGGAGCTCTTCGCCTGATGCGCCTCTCCTTCGAACGCGCGGACGAGGACGCACGTGGGACAGTTCTCCTCTCCCACGGCTACGCGGAGCACTCCGGGCGCTACACCCACCTGCGCTCCGCCCTTACCCGCGCGGGATACGATGTCGCCTTCTACGACCACGCGGGCCACGGGACCTCAGACGGGCCCCGCGCCCGCGTGGATGTGGGCGCGCTCATCCGCGACTTCGGCGACGCCCGGCGCGAGGCACTGGCGCACGCCCGCACGCCGGACCTGTTCCTGTTCGGACACTCGATGGGCGGGCTCATCGCTGCGGCCTCGACCATCCTTGACCCGACACGGCTGCGCGGCACGGTGCTCTCCGCTCCGGCGCTGCGCCCCCTCCCCCACGTCGACCCTGCCCGTGCCCGCATGCTGCTGCCTCTCGCGAGGCTGCGCCCCGGCCTCATCGTCGCCAAGGGGGCGTCCGACATGGCGGTTTCCCCGCTGTCTCGAGACCCCGAGGTTCAGCGCGCCTTCGACGCCGACCCGCTGACCTACGTGGGGGGCGTGCCCATCCTCACGGGCCTGACCTTGATCCTCCAGGGCGACGAGGTGCTGCGGCGCGCCGACCGCCTGCGCACTCCGACCTTGGTCATGCACGGGTCGCACGACCTCATGGCGGACCTGCGGGGCTCGCGCGATCTCGTGCGGGGCGCGCTCGCCGCCCACCCGAGGGCCGACATCCACCTGCGCATCGTTGACGGCGCCTACCACGAGCTGCTCAACGAACCCGAGGGGCCCGGCCTGATCCGCGACATCATCATCTGGCTCGGGGAGCACTGAGCCGTGGCGACGCCCGCGGTGCCAAACCTCACCGCCCCACGCCCGACGCCGCCGGGCAGGCGCGACCTCGCAACCTTGCCCAAGGCGCACCTGCACCTGCACTTCACGGGGGCCATGCGCCCCTCGACGATGATCGATATGGCCGCCTCCCAGCGCGTGCGCCTCCCCCCTCACCTGCTGCACATCGACGCCGCATCCATGCCGGCCGACGGGCGCGGTTGGTTCCGCTTCCAGCGCGCCTACGACTCCGCGCGCCACCTCGTGCGCTCCGAGGCCGCGATGCGTCGGCTCGTCCGCGAGGCAGCCGAAGACGACGCCGCCGAGGGATCCGTCCGCATGGAGATTCAGGCCGACCCCACCAGCTATGCCCCCTACGTCGGCGGCATCACCCCCGCGCTCGAGATCATCATCGACGAGGCCCGCTCGGCCTCGGCCGACACGGGGGTCGACATCGGCGTCATCGTCGCGGCGTCGCGCATGAAGCACCCGTTGGACGCGCGCACCCTCGCGCGCCTGGCCGCGTCGTTCGCGGGCGACGGCCCTGGAGACGTCGTGGGCTTTGGCCTCTCAAACGACGAGCGCGTGGGTTCCACGGCCGCCTTCGCTCCCGCGTTCCGCATTGCGCGCCGTGCTGGGCTCGTCGGCGTCCCACACGGCGGCGAACTCCTGGGGCCTTCCTCCGTGCGCGAGGTCGTGGCCTCCCTGGCCCCGGCCCGCCTCGGGCACGGGGTGCGCACCAGCGAAGATCCGGCGCTCCTGCGCGCCGTCATCGACGAGGGCATCGCCCTGGAGGTATGTCCCACGTCGAACGTGCACCTGGGCGTGTACACGGATTTCTCTCAGGTGCCGCTGCCCACGCTGCTGTCGGCAGGTGCCATGGTCGCCCTGTCGTCCGACGACCCGCTGCTGTTCCGCTCGCGCCTGGTCGCCCAGTACGAGGTCGCCCGCGACGTGTTCGGCCTGTCCGACGAGGACTTGGCGTCTCTGGCGCGCTCATCGATCGACGCGTCCCTTGCCTCGCCGACGCGCAAGGCGGCCTGGAAGGCCGACATCGACGCGTGGCTCGCGGCGCCTGCGGCGTAGGTGGTTCTCGGGGCGCACGAGGGTGTTCGCCTTGCGGTGGAGCGTGCCCGCGTCACTCCTGGGCCAACGCCACCGAGCCCCTGCTGGCGTCGGCGAGCCTGCTCCTCCGCATGCGGCGGCCTACCGGACGCGGCAGCCGGGTTGTTGGCGCCGTCGCGTCGGCGGAGGTCAGCCCTCAAGCGAGTTAGGAAACACTCATGCCGCACGAGGAACGTAACCACTTCCCGCAGCAGGCCACCACGCGGATAGGTTATGAGGACATGGATAGGTTATGAGGATACGGATAGGCTATGAGGCTATCCGCAAGCGAACAACCTATCCGCATCGTGACAACCTATCCGCATCGTGACAACCTATCCGCGAGCGTAGGCCTCAAAGCCGTTGTGGGCGACGTTGAGGTCACGTGCATTATCGATCCATGACGGGGCGCGCACGACGACAATCCCAGCTCTAGTCACCGCGTCAGCACCCGCCGAGTTCTCGCAGGCAGTTCCCCCACAATCTCGCACGCAGTTTCGCCGCCACTCTTTCAAACACTGAATCCAAAACGTTGGTATTCCGCGGTCTTCAGAATATGCCCCAGGACATGCTCCGGGGAGTTACGTGCGACATGCGGGGAAGCGCCTCTCGAAACCTCACCAGGGCACTACGCGCAAGACCTGGGGAGGTCCGAACCTTCGCCGTGAAAGCGCTTGTTACCGATGAGGTGTTACACCCCTTCGGTAAGGTTCAACCCCTTCTGATCGGGTTGATTCTTCCTGGGCCGACGACATCAGGTCGGTCGCATTGCGCCGAGCGCGGGGTCCCTCGAACGCGCACGTGCGGGGCGCCCCCCATCACCAACAAATAGTGCACACGTGCACTATCATAGACACATGAGTCGGTTTCATCGTGACGATGCGCCGTTCCTCGTGCGCGCTGCACGTCAGGACGCGTCCCTCACGCAGGCCGAGCTCGCGGGAATGACCGGAATGAGTCAGTCGACCCTCGCGCAGATCGAGTCTGGCAGGCGCGCAGTCTCCGCCGAACTGCTCGAACGTATCCTGCGCGCTGCCGACTACCGACCTTCTGTGCCACTCGCCCACTACGCGCCCTCCATCAGCAGTTACGCCCAGGAACGAGGCCTGGGTTTCCTCCGCGTCTTCGGTTCCGTCGCTCGGGGAACGGACGGATTCGAGTCGGACATTGACCTGATTGGCACGCCCACCCGCGACCTATCGCTGTTCGAGTTGGCAGACATTGCCTCGTTCACGAGCGAGCTCACCGGCTTCCCGACCGAAGTACACGAGGACACTCACGTGCCCGAAGCGCTGCGAGCAGCCGTCGACGAGGCGGTCCCGCTATGAGCGAAGCAGCCTCCTTCACGCCTCGGCCGCGAGTAGCGCGGAGGCACGCGCCCAGCTTTGACGTCGATAACTTCCTGAGCGAGCTTGACGCCATCACGCACCGCGTCGAGCGGGTGGCCGCGCTTCCCACCGAGGGGTTCAGCACCGATTGCCCGGAGTACGACTCCGCCTGCATGGTGATCATCCGGCTTGCCGCGTTCCTGGAGCGGGAGGAGTACGCGTCCTACATGGATGTCCTGACCTCCTCTGAGAGGCGCGCCCTGCGCACAACTCGCAACATCGCGGCGCACTCGGGCTATCAGAGCATGGACGACCGGCTCCTGTGGATGGCCGTCACCCGCAACGTGCCCGACATGATCGCGCGCCTGCGCGCTGCGGCCTCACGCGGATAGGTTATGAGGATACGGATAGGCTATGAGGCTATCCGCAAGCGAACAACCTATCCGTGTAGCAACAACCTATCCGTGAAAGCGGGGACAGCGCGGACGCGGGCGGTTGCCTGCGGTGCCGGAGTCAACCTATCCGCGAGCGCGGGGCGCGGCGTCCGTTCGCAACTGCTGCCTCCCCACGAACGTCGGCGAGCAGCTGGCACGTCACCGTCCGCGGCCTCGTCCCATTGCCCGCTCCCGACGAAAGCCGACGAAACGGCGATGCCACCGGTACGTGGGGCATGTGGGCATGCCCCACCACGAAAGCTATCCCTCCGCGCCAGCCGGGCGTTCGATGAACCTGCTCGCCAAGCGATGCACCTGCCTGACGTCCTTGCCTGCGAGGTCCCAGGTCTCCAGTTCGGCTGCGACCATCTCCGGGTGTTTCTTACTGATGTCCCGCAGCGCGTTGCCCACCGACCTTCTGACGTACTCGCTCGCGTCACCTCTAAGCCTCGCCAGTCTCCGGATCGCTTCGCACGGGTTGTCGCGAAAGTACGGTCGGCTCGTCCATATCCGTAGCCCCTCGGTGACTGCCCGGCGCACGTTCGGGCGTGCGTCCGCGAGCCACTCGTCGATGACGGGAAGGGCGGCCTCGTATCCCCTGGTCGCGCAGAACTCGTCGAAGGCCTTCGCGAGGACCTCCTGTACTCTCCAGTTACCGTCGTTGGCGACGTTATCCCTGAGGAAGGCACGTTCGTCCCGGTCTTGCGACAGGTGGCCCAGCAGGAAAACCGCGTACATGCGCACCTGGTAGACCTCGGAGCGATAGGCCAGGTGGGCGAGCTTCTTCGCGCGTTTGCGATCGAGACGGTCATAGTCGGCCCGGGCGCGACTCTGTTCCTCCCGGAAGCCTCTCTCTATCGCCGATAGCTCCGTCTCCAGACCCTTGACATATTCGTTCACGACGTTTCCCCTTGCCGGTTTGGTAACGAACTTCCTGGTGGGACCCGGGCCCAGGGCCGGGGTCTGGCATCTGGCGTCTGGCACGTTAACCCACCTCTGCGCAGGTTAACCCACCTCGTGGAGCCTGGGCACCCGCGCCCACGTGCCACCTAGTGGGTTAACGTGCGCAGCAAGTGGGTTCACACCGCCACCTCGTGGGTTAACGTGCGTGCGGGGAGCCTCTGTCGGCTCGCAGAGAACTCCGGCGGACACGCCCGTACCGGTAAGCCGGCGGGCAAGTAGGCCCGTGCACCGGCAGGCGGGTGCGCCGAGGAGCTACCAGGTGATGCCGACCGCGACCGGCTCGGGCACCAGGGTCACGCCGAACGCGTCACTTACCCGCTCGCGCACGGCGCGGGCCAGGGCCTCGATGTCGGCGGCGCTCGCGCCGCCCCTGTTCGTCAGGGCCAGGACGTGCTTGGTGGACAGGGACGCACGAGGAGGATCCCCGGCCTCGGGCAGGTGGAAGCCGCGAGCGCAGCCCGCGTGGTCGATGAGCCAGGCGGCACTCGTCTTGACCAGGCCCTCCCCCGCACTAAAACGGGGCGCGTCCTCAGGGAGGGAGGCAGCGACGGCCTCGGGAAGGATCGGGTTCGTGAAGAAGGAACCGGCGCTCCACGTGTCGTGGTCGCCCGGGTCCAGGACCATGCCCTTGCCGCGGCGCAGCTCCAGGACGGTCGAGCGGACCAGGGACGCGTCGCCGCGTGACCCGGCCTCGACACCGAGGCGACGCGCCAGCTCGGCGTACATGACGGGGGCGCTCAGGGGCGAGCGCTCGAGGCGGAAGTCCACGGAAAGGACCACCCAGCGGCCGGTGGGGCCCCACGGGCGACCATTCAAGCCCTCCTCGCCGACGCTGCGCTTGATGGCCGAGGAGCGGTATGCGAAGCCGAGGTCGCCGGGCAGGAGACGCACGACGATGCCCGTCCGCCGGTCGTAGGCTTCGACGCTCTCGATGGTTTCGGCGACCTCGTGGCCGTAGGCTCCCACGTTCTGCACGGGCGAGGCTCCCACGGTCCCAGGGATGCCGGACAGCGCCTCGATGCCGGAGAGGCCCTCGGCCAGGGTCCAGGACACGAACTCGTCCCAGACCACGCCCGCGGCCGCGCGAACGATGACGGAGCCGTCCGAGGCCTCGTGCACGATGGACGCAACCTCTCCGGCGCGGCGCACGGTGAGAACCGTGCCCTCGAAGGGGTCATCTGAGGCCAGCAGGTTCGATCCGCCCCCCACCACGAGGAGGCGCGTCCCGGCCTCGTCGGCGCCGCGCACCGCTTCAACCAGCTCGTCGGGGGAGGTCGCGGTCACGAGACGGGAGATGCGCCCGCCCACGCGCAGGGTCGTCAGGTCAGCAAGGGTCGTCATGCCCCCAAGCCTAGTCACCAAACACCAGGTCCGTGCGCTTGATTCCGCGCCGGTCGGGCACCTGCCCGGCCAGGACGATCGCGAGGAGGACGGGCACAGCGACGAAGGCCAGCGCCCGATGGTAGCCGACGTGGTCGGCGATGAGGCCCAGCAGGGGCGGGCCGATGAGAGCCGCGCCGTAGTTGACCGTCGAGAGGACGGAAACACGCGCGGGTGTCATCACGGGGTCGACGGACAGCGCGGAAATGCCCAACGGGAAGCCGAGGGCCGAGCCGATACCCCACAGCGCGATGCCCGCGAGCGCGAGGCCGTGGTGAGGCGCGAAAGCCACGAGCAGCAGGCCGACAACAGCGGCGCTGAAGGTGATGCGCAGCAGCCTCGGCGAACCCAGGCGCGCCTCGAGGCGTGGGGAGGCGAAGCGAACGATCGTCATCATGAGGAGGAAGAACGCGAAGGCCGCCGAGGCCGCCGCCGTCGAGTAGCCGTAGCCGTCCACCATGGACAGGTTGAGCCAATCGTTGGCCGCGCCCTCCATGAGACCCGCGCTCATGACCATGAGGGCAATGAGGACGGTCTGCTTCTCGCGCCACGCGATCCGGGTCAGGCCCTTCGGCTTCTCGGACGAGGCCTTCTCCCCCTCGCCGCTGTCCTGAACGGGCGCGAGGGCCGCGACCTCCTCCTTCGTCAGGTAGAAGCCGACGGCGCTGCCGCAGGCGATCAGCTCGAGGACGGCCAGGCCGAAGAGGTGGGCACCCAGAGGCAGACCCAGCTGGGCGGCAAGCGCCCCGAGCAGGGCACCGCCGAGCATGCCGACCGCGTACATCGCCTGGATGACGGGAACGACGGTGCGGCGCACGGCCGCCTGAACGAGGCCGGCCTCAATGTTCATGGTCGCGCCCCACAGGCCGTTGCCGGCCGCAATCATGACGAGGCCGGCGGTGGCCAGCGGGATCGACACGTTGAGCGCGCCCACACCCGCGCAGCCAATGCCCATCGCCCAGATCGCCACGCCGATGCGCCCGGAGGCACGCGCGCCGATCATGGTGACGATCGGGCCGGAGGTTGGCAGCGTCAGCAGCGAGCCGAGGGAGGCGATGAGCAGCATCGTCCCGATCGTCGCCGGGGTCAGCCCGAGGTCGTCGCGCACGTCGGGCAGGCGCGAGAGCCACGCGGAGGTGCCGAAACCAAGGCACACGTAGACGACGCAGGTGGCGCGCAGGGAGGCGTGAGCGCGGGCGGTTGAGACAGGCATGCTGGGTAATATACGCTCCCCGTGTGGCGCGCAAAACGGTGCGCGGGCGGGTGTTCGTCACCCCGCCCGCGCACTATCGCACCAGGAGAGGAATCAGCCCTCCACGGCCGCCTTAAACCAGGTCGTGATCGACGTGGGGTGCGTGATCGCGGTGCCAACGATGACGGCGAAGGCGCCGGCCTCAACGGCGGCGGCGGCCTGCTCGGGCGTGTGGACGCGGCCCTCGCAGATCACGGGAACGTCGCCGAACGCGGCGACGACCTCGCGCAGGAGTTCCAGGTCGGGGCCGTCGGTCTTGACGCGCTCGCCCGTGTAGCCGGCCAGGGTCGTGGAGACGATGTCCACGCCCGCGTCGACGGCGCGCTGGGCGTCCTCGAAGGAACCGCAGTCGGCCATGACGAGCGTGCCGTCCTGGCGCAGGGCGGCAACGGTCTGCGCGAAGCTCAGGCCATCGAGACGGGGACGGCCCGTTGCATCCAGGGCAACGATGTCGGCCCCGGCCATGACGCACGCGCGCGCGTGGCGCAGCGAGGGGGTGATGTACACGCCCTCGTGGCCTTCCTTCCACAGGCCGATGACGGGAACGTCGACGCGGCCCTTGATGGCGGAAATGTCGGACAGGCCCTGGCAGCGGATGGCCGCGGCGCCGCCGATCTCGGCGGCGCGCGCGATCTGCGCCATCGTCTCGGGGTGGCGCATCGGCTCGCCCGGATACGCCTGGACGGAGACGACGAGCTTGCCCTTCAGGGAAGCAATGAGCGGGTGCATGGTGAACTCCTATGCGTGCAGAAAGAACGAAACGGCCCCGAGCAGCGGCGCGTCGCCGCCGAGGGAGCCAACGAGGATGGGTGTGTCGGCGACGGGCGTCATCGCGCTAGCGGCGAAGCCTTCGCGCAGGGCGTCCCACCAGATGTCTCCGGAGCGGGTCATCGACCCCGAGAGGATGACGGCGGCCGGATCCGTGCAGTTGACAAGCGACGCCGTCGCCTCGCCGAGGGCGTATGCAGAGCGCGCGAAGCACGAGGCGGCGAGGGCGTTGCCGCCGTCGGCGAGTTCTTGCAGGGCGCGCCCGCCGTCGACCGCGGGGTCGGACTCGCCGCGGAGCGAGCCGTACCAGGCGGTGATGCCCGAGCCGGAGCAGAAGGACTCGATGTGGCCCTTGCGCCCGCACGAGCACGTCATGTCGGGGGCGAAGTGGTGGTGGACGTGGCCGACGTGCCCGGCGATGCCCCTCGCCCCGAAGGCGACGCGGCCGTCTTCGACGAAGGCTCCGCCGATGCCGGTGCCCACCGCGATGGAGAGGACGCTGCGGTAGGGGCGTCCGGCTCCCAGTGTGGCCTCCCCGAGGCCGTGGGCGTGCACGTCGTTGAGGACGCGCACGTTCAGGCCGGTTGCCTCCGCGAGCATTGCGCCGAGGGGGGTGCCTCCCCACCCGGGCATGGTTCCGGTCGCGGAGACGATGGCGCCGACGGCCGGGTCGACGACGCCGGCGCTGGCGACGGCGACGCCCGTGACGCGGGGGTGAGAGGCGGCCACGGACGAGGCGAGCTGGCAGACACGCGCCGCCACGTCCTCTCCGCCGCGCATCGCGTCGGTGGGGATCGATCCGCGCTCGGTGACCTCGTAGGTGTCACCGGCCTCGACGATGCCCCACCCGACCTTGGTTCCACCGATGTCGAGGGCAAGGAGCGTAGTCATGAGGATCCTTACGAAAAGTCAGG
>ERZ772977.1412-NODE-1412-length-12149-cov-7.875475_pt1 | contig 12149 bp, 14 predicted proteins | sample MGYA00511131_ERZ772977 | MGnify/ENA primary metagenome ERZ772977 (study PRJEB29015, sample SAMEA2737935) | human oral metagenome | biome: human oral; feature: human-associated habitat; material: dental | place: China | collected 2151 ...
TGGCCGCGGCCGCCAGGCGCGCGGCGGCCGACGACGTCGGGGCCATGCTCTGGGTCCGCGACGTCGTCGAACGGGTCAATGCCGCTGCCGACGACGACCTGGGGACCCTCGCGGTGGCCCGGGCGGTCCTCGTCAGGGCCGCCGACGACCGCAGGGCGCAGATCGCGCGCCGGGAGGCCCAGGACGCGCGGTGGGCCCAGGAGGAGGCCGCCGCCGCTTCGGCGACCCGGGAGAGGGAGAGGATCGCCCGCCACAAGCGGCGCCTCTCGCGACTGCCCGGCCAACTCTGCGCCCGCACCCTGACCAGTGCGATCTACTGCGCCCTGGCGGGATGGGCCCGGGCCGCGGTGGAGATCGGCTCGTCCTCGCCGTCGACCGACCTGATGCGGGCTTTCGCCCAGCCCATCCTGGTCGCCTGCCTCGTCAGCGCCGGCCTGGCCATGGTGGTCGACTGGTTCCTCGACAGCCCCAGTGGCAGCTTCAAGCTCCTGGCGACCTCGGCCGGTTTGCTCATCGGAGCGGGCGAGTGGGTCGCCTTCCTGTCCTCCTGGGTCAGCGGCACGACCGGCGACGGGGACCTGGGCCTCATGCCCTGGGCCTTCGGCATCGGCTGGATGATCGGCGGGGCGCTCGACTTCATCGGCAGGCGGATCACCCAGCGCCACCCGAAGAACCACGCGAATCAGAGCATCCGCTCGGCGCGGTTCTGGCTGAACCTGTCCACGACGCTGGCGGCCCTGACGGGGATCAGCGCCCTGTTCGCCGACAACTGCCTCGGCCGGTGCCGCACCGAGGTGCTGGCGGACATGACCCGGGTCTGCCAGAGGGCCGACTTCCTGCACGCCGACGTCCTCGGAATCGGCTCCTCGGCATCGGTCGTCGTGGCCCTGGCCGTCCTCGTCTGCTTCCTGCGCCTAGCCGCCCCGATCGCGGCGCGGGCGTCTCAGCCCCTGGGGGCGGCGATGGCGGCGGCCGTGCCCGTCCTGGGCGTGATCACCCTGCTCGCCTACACCCCCAACCCGGCGAGCCTGCTGGTGGGCGGGATCCTGGGTGGCGCCTCATGAGCGCGCCTGACGGCGCGGCGGGCGCGGGGACTCCGGCGTCGGGCGCCAGCGCCGGCTCCGGGCGCGGGGGGCGGTGATCGTGCGAGCCCCCCTGAAGAACCTCCTCGTCATGGCTCTCCTGCTGACGATCGGCCTGTCGCTGGCGCCGTACATCGTCGGAGTCGTCATGGACGTCTTCGCCGTCTCCGTGCACAGCGCCACGGGATGGGACCTGGGGGTCGGGTTCGTGGAGAACTCCCTGGGCATGTGGCCCGGGGGCGAGGTGATAGCCGCCATCATGTTCCACGCGCCGATGTCGGCCGCGGGGCTGATCAGCGGCCTGTTCCAGGTGTTCCTGGTGATCGCGCTGCGCACCCTCGTGCCCCCGCTCCTCGCGGGGGAGAACACCGACTTCCGCGTCGGCAGGATCCTGGCCATCGGCATGGTGGACTCCCTCATCACCTGCCTCATCGCCATCGGCGTGAGCTGGTTGTTCTCCCTCGGAATGAAGGACGTGTTCACCAGCTCCGTCACCGGGGCGTTCGCGCAGGTCCTTGTGGGAGTCGGGCTCCTGGTCGCTTTCGCGCTCGCGGCCCTGTACACCCTGGGATTCCTCCGCGGCGGCGACTCCACCTTCAACTTCTCGATCATAACTTCCACGGGGCGCTTCGCCCTGACCACCTTCGCGCTCATCTCCTGGTCGCTCTACGGGCTGCTCGGGGCCCTGACGGTGGTCCTGTGCATCGTGGGCTGCGCGGTCCTCGCCGTGGTCGATGGCAGGCAGTCGGGCTACTGGTGAGGGCCTCGGCCCGTCCGACGACGACGGGCGGGCGCGGCCGGCGGACCCCAGATGCCGGGAGCCGGCACGGGCGGCGACGGCCGCACTCCCGGAAACGACGGCGGGCCCCGCACGCCGGGACGGCCGGTCCCGGCGACCAGCTACTGGTCCGGAGAGGCCCCCGGACACCGGGGGACGACTGGCGGGGTCGAGCCCCGCTGGCCGTCCCCCGGCACTGCGGCATGTCCGCCTCACACGAGCCAGAAGGCTCCGTGCTCGGGGCAGACGACGCCGAGTCCGCAGGCGCGGCACCCGTCCTCCCGCCACTGGCCCCGGCAGGCGGGGCACACGGTCAGGATGCGGTCGCACCAGCGGCACTGGCCGTCGGCACGGACGCGGCGGAGGGGGTTCTTCCAGACCCAGGACACCCACATGTCACGCCTCGCCCTCGCCGCCCACGGTGCGGAGCCTGGGCCGCATCGGACTGGCCGTGGGCCGGCCGCCCTCGATGGCATCCAGGCGCTGCTCCATGGCGCTGGTGACCTCTGGGTCCCTCGCCGCCTGGATGAAGGCGGTGAGGTAGGCCTCCTTGGCATCCTCGACGATCCGGTCGATGAGCTCGACCTCCTCCTCGGCGCGCGCCTCGATCATGATCAGGCGGGCCTCGGCGACGTCCAGGCGCTCCCTCAGGGCGGGGAGCTTCTTGGCGAGGGCCTTCGCCCTCTTCTCCGCCTTGCGGACCTCCCGCAGCGCCTTGCCGAACACGCGGGCCACCGGGTGATCCAGGTACTCGATAAGCCCAATGGTTATGGGAAGTATGAACTGGATCGCGAAGAAGCCCAGGAGGGTGAACTGGTCGAAGCCGTTGGACGCGTTGACGTCGGTCGCCCCCGAGATGTCGTCGCCGGCGGTCACGACCGCCTCCTGCCGCAGGAACGTCAGCATGAGGGCGGTGCAGATCAGCACGGCGGTGAACAGGAAGGCCGCCGCCCCGCCCAGGAGGTAGCGCTTGTTCTGGAAGAGACGGGCGACCTGGGTGGCGCAGGCGCAGAGCGCCACGCCCAGCGCGAAGGCGATCGCGAGGGTCTCGGCGAACCCCATGTCGAGCATGCCCAGGGCGTAGTTGTTGAACGCCACCTCTCCGCCGAAGGCGATGAGGATGATGAAGAGGAGGATGACGGGCATGAGCCCGGCCGCCTCGACCCAGGCGGTGGCCGTGGGACCGAGGATGGCCGCGCACTTCTCCTTGGCGCGCTCCGCCCTCGCCCGGGCCCGATCGACCTCCTGCTCGGCCTCCGTCTGGTTGTGGAGGGCCGCAGTGATCGCGCCGATAATGCTTCGCTGATCGGCAAGGGTCTCGTGGGCCCGCATGCGCGCCTCGGCGACCTTCACGCGCCCCCAGGCCTCCAGTCGGCGGATGAACTCCAGGGGCCGGTGACCGGTGCTCAGGGAGTCGGCGTCGTGGACGGGGCGGGTGGCGTCGGCAATGCCGTGCTGCTCGGCCACGGAGAGCATCTCCGCGTGGTTGGTCACGGTTATCGGCGTCTGCTCGGACAGGTCGCGGGCGTCGTCCCGGTAGAAGGAGAGGTCCTCCAGCATGTCGGCCGGGTCGATCTGATCGGCCGGGTCGATCGGGCGACGAGGCCGACGTCGGAATGCGAGTCTCATAATGTGCTGCTCCTATCTGCGGTTCATGAGATGGCGGTTCGGAATCCGTCGCGGGGCCGCGGGGCCCCTCCCCCGGTCTCGCGGAAGGCCTCCCAGGCCCAGACGAGGACCTCGGGGGTGTCGACGACCCGCGTGCGCAGCAGGGGGAGGTCAATGAGCCATTCGGAGCGGGGCTGGTAGACGGGAACGGGCGCGGTGACGCGGCGGGGGCGGCCGAACAGGCGCCTCCACCAGGGGCCCCGGACCAGGCCCCGCCGGTAGGCGGAGACCCTGGCGTTGCCGACAGCGGCGACCTGGTTGACCAGGTCGGTAGACTGCTCCAGGAGGTGGCGCCGCGTTGCGAGGTCGGTGGTCATTCTGTTGATGACCTCCTGGAGGTCGGCTCGCCGCTGCCGGGCCCGGGCCGCCTCCTCGCGGGCGGCGCGGCGCTCGCGGTAGGCGGCCAACTGGTCGGGCGGCGGGGCGCCCGGCTCGGGCCGGGGCGCGGCCATGAGCTCCCGCAGTTGGCGGAGTCGCTCTGCGTCAACGGCCAGTCGGCTGTCGATGGGGGCGATGACGTCGCGCAGCTCGGCAGAGATGATCATCTCGGCCTCGTGGCAGCGCTCGAACTCGGCGCTCGTCCAGGGCGTGGAGCCGTCGTCGTCGATATCGACCTTGTGGTCGTGGCGCCCCTGGCGCTCGGCCTTGCGCAGATTGGTCGAGATGCCGAGACGGCGGAGGGACGCGCTCAGACCGAGCTGGGTGCGCGGGGCGGGTGGTGGGGAGGATGAGGTCTTTCTTGACATGTCATTGCTGACGGACGCGGCGGCCGCGGGGTCCGACGTCGCCCGACGGCCCCGGCGTTGTCGTCGCTGGCGCCCGGCGTCGTCCGGCGTCGCAGCGCCGTCGGCGTCCGTCAAAGAAGCACATGACACGCAACCAGGGCGCTCGGCGCCTCACCCGCTACCTGTCCCTACTCCTGGCCCTCGTCGTCGGCTGCACCGGCCTCGCCGCGTGCGGCATGGGCGGCGAGGACTCGTCCAACTCCTCTGATGAGCGGACAGCCTTCGTCTACTCCACCCGTCAGAACCAGCCGGTCCTCGACGCCATGAGGCCCTCGCCGGGGCTCGACGACGACATTGCCGGCGCCGTCTCGGGGCACGGCAAGGCGACCATTCACTCCACGGGCGGAGAGCTCGCCCCCGTGCAGCGGGTGGACCTGAAGGTCCACGGCAAGACCTCCCAGGCGATCAAGCGCGACGAGATCGCCGCCGCCAAGAGGATCCGCACAACCCTGGCCGCCTCGGTGGCCGCCTCCCCCGAGGCGGATGTGCTGGCCGGGATCTCCGCCGCCGCGGACGAGGTGCGCGAGGGCCAGAACCCGAAGATCGTCGTCATCGACAACGGGCTGCCCACAGTGGGCTCGGTCTCCCTGCCGCAGACGGGCCTGTTCGCGCCGGGCGTCGACATCGCGGCGAGCGTGCGCGCGATGGCCGACCTGCACCTTCTGCCGGATCTAACCGGCGTGCGCGTGCGCTGGTACGGGATGGGCGAGGTCGTCGCCCCGCAGGAGAGCCTGGACGAGGCGGCGAAGGCGCGCCTGACCGAGATCTGGAAGACTGTCATTGAGACGGCGGGCGGCTCCTTCGAGGAGGGCACGCAGTCCCCGACCGCGGCGCAGGAGGTCCCGGAGAACCTGCCGCCGGTCACTCCGGTGGACGTGTCCACCACGTCCTTCTCCGCCTCGGCGCCAGCAACTCCCGCGCCATCGCTCTCGGTGACCCTGCCCGAGTCGGTCCTGCCCTTCGTCCCCGACGAGGCTGCCTTCCTCGACCCCGAGGCCGCCAGGGCCACGGCCCTCGCCCTGGCCGGGCAGATCGTCGCCTCGGGCACCACGACGGTCACCGTCACCGGCTGCACGGCCAGCGCCGCCACGCCGGAGGGGCGCGCCGCGCTGAGCACCAACCGTGCTCGGGCGGTGGCCGACCTGCTCGTCGCCGGCGGCGTGCCCGAGGGGTCGGTCACGGTGCAGGGCCTGGGGGCCGAGTGCCCCGGGCGCGTGCCCGACCTCGACGCGGAGGGGAACCTCATCGAGGCGGCCGCCCGCGCCAACCGGGTGGTCAAGGTCACGGCCTCCTGAGGGGCGGGGCCGGGCGGACGGATCGGTCGGAGGTGTGGCCGGCCGGGCGGCCGCTCCCCTTCCGCAGCGGCCCGCCCTCCTCGGCGCCTCGCACGAGCAGAGTGCTCGAGATTTATCCTGCGCGATGGCGCGGCGCCGGCAGCAGAAGACTTCATCGGCGTCGGCCGCAGCCTATGAGACCGCATTGGTCCGACCCTTAGTTTTCAGACGCCCCGCCGATCCCGGCGCCGGAATTTTTGTCTCAGAAGTGAGACTACACGGCCCCCGCCCCTTGTGATAACGTTCTCGGCGTCGCGATGAGCGACTTAAGGGGTGTGTGGCGTCTACGAAGAGGTCCGGTCGACCTCGCGAATGACGTCTGCGCCGTGATCGGAACAACATCACGGAGGTCTGAGATGTTCACTTACGTTGCTGATGCGAGCCCGCACGGGAATGTCAACATTCGTCGCGTGTGCGGCAACTGCGGCGGAGTCTTCTACGTCAGTTACGGTGCGCAGAATTATCGGTGCCCCCACTGCAACTGCAAGCAGGGCTGACGGCCGCCCGGGGGAACTGCCGTGGCCACGTGGAGAGATTTCGTCGGCTTCATAGATCGAACCTACAAGTATGAAATCTTGAACGATGATCTTCTGAAGCTCGTCTTCAATACCTCGAACCTTCGTACCCAACTCGTCTTCCTCGAGCATGCGACCTGTAACTCGGGAGCCGAATGGTTCAAGGTGAATTCGCCTATCGGGAAGCTGACTCCGCAGCAGGTCATGTATGCTGCGCGACGTCTTGAGGATATGGTCGTCGGCGGCATCATCATAAACGATAACATGGTTTTCGTGACGACTGCGATGCCTTTGGAGAACATCGACGCCAGTGAGATCACGGATTCGATTGAACGCGTTGTGAATATTGCCGACAGGCTGGAGGCGGACATACTCGGAACCGACGAGTTCTGAGTCCCCGCGGACCGGCTGGAAGGCGGGACATCTCCTCCGGCGGACGCTCACGGGCGATGGGCGGAGAGGGTTCCGAGAGCTCGGGGTCGCCGCGCTCCCGGTGACGCCCGGCCAGGAGGCCGGTCATGGCCGATGACGGAAGCAGGAATGAGTCCGAGGACGAGTTGCGCCGCCGGGCGCGGGAGTTGTTTCGCAACGGTTTGACGGCGTCCTGGGGTGATGGTCTCCGTGATGCAGTGAATTTTTTCGAAGAGTCGCTCGCGCTGTATCGATCGCTCTCCGGGGCCGAACGTCAGCGCGCCGTTTGCCCGTTCAACATCGGTGCGTTATCGGTTCGTCTCGGATACTATCGGGAGGCCGCAGTCAGCTATGACGAGTCGGCCGATCTGTTCCACCGCATTCCCGGCGGTCAACGAGATGCGTCGGATTTGAGGACTCCGCTCACTCCACAGACTGGCTGGGTCCGGGTTGGTGACGTGCTCGCGCATCGCCTCCAGCGTGCGGCACTCCGCCAGGACCCCGCCGCCGTCGGGCGCAGGATCGTGGTATTAGGGCGTGGTGTGCCCCGCGCCGGTCCTGCGGCGGGTCGATCACTCATTCCAGCAGGGGTCAAGCGCGACAGGGCGGTTGTGGTGGATGACATGGCGGCGCGATTCCCCGACGGCTAGGATGACTCAAGACGCCACCCATCGTCACTGTCCGGTCGCCCCGCGCCTCCGCTAACACGCCGACAACCCGGACATCAGACCATCCCCACCGACTTCGCCGAGACCCTGACCGGCCTGGACGCTATGAACCTGGACGCTATGAAACTTGTATCAATTTTGGGACTTGCGGGATTTGTTGATCTGCGATGTAGTGGAAGGAGAGACTGATGGTGCGCTTGTCCGAACCATCAGTTGACGACATTTGATTCGCGTAAACTTTTCAAAGTGCGAGAATCTAATGTTGTTCGAAACACTGAACTCGAGGAGATTGAGGACGATGGTCGGTCAGGCGGAGTCGCTTGAAGTTGTGAACTATGTTTACAATAAAGTATTTCCACAATTTTACAAACAGTCGCTTCCGATGGTTTCGGTGAGCAATAACGGCCTTCTAACCTTCGCTTCCGACAATAAGATCATCATGGGCTTCGGTATTCTCCGCGAATTGACTCCCACGTATGGCCTTTTGTCATCTGTGGCGACGTGGAATCAGACAAATCGAGTCGGGCACTACTGGTTGGCCGAGGGCAGTGATGACGAACACTGGTCTTTGGTCTGCGGATTCAAATATCTTCTCAACTGGGAGTCGGCCCCGACCCTGGCGATCAAACTTGAGAATATTGCCGAAGCGTATGACACTCTATTGGATGCAAATGTTTCGCGCGCCAAGAGTTTCGGCGGCAGCCCGTATTGGGATCCTTCCAATGATTCGGAGTCGGAAATTAATGCCTGCGCCCTCGTTTTGGTCAGTCATCTCGCTTGAAAGTTATTTCAGGGCATCTGTACGTTTATTTGAGGTGTGCTTTTGAAGACGTAGAGCACGAGGACTGTGGTGATGGTCTTCTCGAATGCGTGTAGGGGGTGACGGTAGTCAGGGGGTATTTCTCACCGGGAGGGCCACTGGGCTGACGGGGGTCGGCGTGGTGGTGCGGGAGGGATTGTAGTAAAAATTTAACGAGATGACCTGAAGGGTCGATACTTGAATTTCTTCGAGGTGACGAAGGATTCGAATGCTTTGCAGGTGTCCTCGAAGAAGCTCCTCAGCCTGTTGCTGATGGAGTTATTGCCCTTGTCTCAGACTCTCTCTACGGGGTTCTTGTCGGTACTGCGGGGCGGCAGGCTGATGAACTAGGCATACTCCAGGGGTTTCCCCTTCCCCGTCTGCGCGCGCAATGTGCTCGACTTATGCTGGCTGGCGTCGTCCCGCACCACGACGATCGTTTTGTTCGGGTACTTCAGAGTGAGTTCGGTCAAGGCTCTTACGACGTTGTCGGTGTTACACCGCTCCAGTTGCATGAGATCCACCCTCCCGTCCGATTCGTAGAGAAACACGATGTACTTCTAGGACTGCCGCTCCCGGTCGACCCTGATCCTCATTTGGGCGCACTTCTTGCACCAGGCCCTGCGAATAATAACCTCGTGCCAGGTGCCGCCTCGTCGGCGGACACCACTATGACGTTCCCCCCGCCCTTATTCCCGTCGTCCTCCTTCTCGTTCTCCTCCTTCTTCCCGGTCTCCCGATGGGCCTCGTCCTCCTCCCGTCCGTCCTGCTTCCTCTCCGTGATCTCGGCGATCTCGGCGTCGATCTGCTCCATGCGGGCCTAAATCTCCGCCTCGGGAGCGCGGTGCTGGTCCACGCCCACGGGCCTGTGGAAGGACAGATCCGCCATTCGGAATCGGCGGTGGCAGGAGGACCTGGACCCGTACTCGACGTTGAAATGCTCGCGCATCCAATCGACCAGGCGAGAAACTTCCCAGAAATCGGTGGGGACTCCCTGCTCCGACGGGGGCTGGCAGGGCGCCCCCTCGTCTCCTCCACCTGCTCCCGAGCGAGCTTCGAGGCGCTGTCGTTCTCAGCGTATCCGGTGCGGATTGACGCCAGTCCGGACTCGTTCCGCTGCCCGACCCATCTCTTGATCGTCTCGGTGGATCAGCCCCGCGAACCCGGCGGCGAACTTCTTGCCCGCCCCCGTCGACAGCACGATGAGCGCCTCGAACCCGAGTCTCATGAACTTGTGCGGCGCGCCATTCCTGTGATCCCGGAGGATGCGCAACTCGTCATCGGTCAGTTGAATCGTGCTCATGCCGCCATTGCAGTGCGTACTCCGATTCCAATCCACCCCGAATGCGCGCCCCTCAGGGGTTGTCCGCCTCTATGGGTGAGCCGAATCAACGGAGGTTTATCTTGTTTCGTATTCGCTACAGGCCTATGCCCGATCGACCATGGATCTGGCGCTGGAGGTCATCGCCGAACTCGGCCGTCCTCATCTCATCTCCGACCTGATCGCCACCTGGCGCACCGTCGGCACTCTCGACGTCCCGCGAACGGGACCGAGCCGAACCGCCAGCAGGGAGAGCCGCACCAGTGACCAGTCCGTGACCGCAACTGAGCACTTCACTGGTGCTAATAGTGCAAAGGAGATGTTGGAAGAAGACGAGGAGTCGTCTTTCGTCGCCGGTCCGGCAGTCGGATCCCAGACGGCCATTATCGCCCATCTTCCGCGCCGGCCCGGTCCCGGCCTCCTCATGCCCCACCACCGCACCGCCCTCGCCGGTTACGACCAGGCTCCCGCCCCAGGGGGTCGGCAAAGTCGGTGGTGGGTGGTCTGATGTCCGGGGTTGTCGGCGTGTTGGTGCGGGTGCGGCGCGGCCCGGCCGGTGACGATGGGCAGTGCTTGAATCAACCTCGCCGCCGGGGGGTCGCGCCGCCATGCCATCATCGGCCACGACCGCCCTGTCGCGCCGGCCCCTGAGGGAGGTCCTGGAGGGCGTGACCGATCCGCGGGACCGGCGGGGCGTGCGCCACCCCCTGGTCTCGGCCGGGTGCCTGGCCGTGACGGGGATACTGGCGGGATGCCGGAGCCTGACGGCGATATGGGAGCACGCCGCCGACCTGGAACCGGCCGATCTGGGGGCCCTGGGCCTGGAGGAGGGGCGGGCCCTGCCGTCGGAGTCGACGATCAGGCGGGTCCTGAAGGACCTGGACCCGGGCGACCTCGACGCCCGCGCCGGCCTCCTGGTTCTTCACCCGCACCGGCGCCATCGGGGGCAGAACGGTGATCGCCGTGGAGGATGAGACCATGCGCGGGGCCCGCACCGGCTCCAACCCGGCCCCCCACCTCCTGGCGGCCCCGGGCCGGGCCGCCGGCACGGCCCTGACCCAGAGGCGGGTGGCCGACAAGTCCAACGAGATACCCGCGCTGAGGGACCTGCTCGCCCCCCTGGACCTGGACGGTGCGGTCGCCGGCGCCGACGCCATGCACACCCAGACCGGCACAGCCGAGTGGATCCGCAGCCGCGGCGCCCACTACGTGCTCACGGTCAAGAACATGCCGGCCGGGCCTGAAACGGGCCCTGGAGAAGCTGCCCTGGAAGGACGTGCCCTCCACCTCCGTCCCCGACGGCTCCCACGGGCGCAGAGTGCGGCGCACCGTCCAGGCCGTCGAGGCCCCCGCCCGGGTCGACTTCCCCGGCGCCGCCCAGGTGATCCGGATCCGCCGCACCAGAACCGTCAACAAGCGCGGCGGCGGCAGGAGGACGACCACCGAGGTGGCCCACCCGGTTCTGCTCCCTCCCCATGACCGACGCCCCGCCCGAACTGGTCGCCTCCTGGGCCCGAGGGCATTGGGCCATCGAGAACCGCCTCCACTGGATCCGAGACGTCGTCTTCGACGAGGACCGCCACCAGCTGCGCACCCGCAACGGACCCCAGATCATGGCCGCCCTGCGCAACCTCGCCATCAGCCTCATCAGACTCCTCCACGGCCCCCGAGCCCCCATCGCCGCCACCACCAGAGCCATGGCAAGACGCCCCCGACGAGCCATCAGACTACTCACCCGACCAACCACCTAAACCGACTTTGCCGACCCCCTGGCTCCCGCCCGCACCGCCGCCTACCGATGATTCACTCCGGACACAAGCGTCCGCCGCGCCGTCGGGGAACCGCGCACGCCTCAGCGCTCCCGCCGTCCGGCGTCGGCACCGTCGTTTGCCGCGGCACCGGCGTCCGCCTCGGCGGGCACCGAGCGGTCCGGCGCCCGGAAGGCCGTCAGCCCCGCCCACGTCAGCGGCGAGACGGCGGGGCTGGGATTCCAGCGCCACCGCCGCAGCCGCTCCCGCTTCCACTCGTTCATCTCGTGGACCGGGTCCTCGGAGCGCAGAAGATCGTCGACGACCACCGACAGGTCGAAGAAGGGCCGGATCCGCTCCGCCCGGGGCCCCTCCCCGTCGTCGGAGTCCCGGGCGGAGAGGCTCACCCGCTCGAAGAACCGGTCGGTGAGCATCGTCCACCGGGTGGCCATGACCAGCTCGGCGCCCGCCTCCAGGATCGCCGTGACCATCCCGAAGGGCTCCAGCTGGCGCGGCTCCGTGCCCGACTGGCAGGCGATGAGCCCCACCCGGGGCGGCATCGGCCACAGCAGCGGGCCCGCCACCTCCTGCGGGGCGTCGAAGGGGCGCTCGTCGTCGGCGGGCCCGGCCGCGCCCACGCCCGCGGGCCAGCGGGTCCCCAGGTCCAGGGGCGCGCCGTCCTCCTCCGACTCCGCCCGCAGGCGCTCCACGTACTCGCCCCAGCCCCAGGTCCCGTGCAGCAGGTCGTCCGCGGAGAACCACCGGCACCCGCCCTCCACGCGCGTGCGCCCGAACACGTCCGCCCCGTCGGCCAGCCGCATGCGCGACATGGGCCCGTCGCCCGTCATATGGCCCACGTACAGCAGGTGGGACAGCGGCCGCGCATTGTCGACCGACGTGGACTCGGCGTCGGCGCGCAGACTCGACGACAGCCAGATCCGGTCCGCGCGCTCCCGACCGCGCGCCGGGGCGAGGGCCGCGTCAATGGCCGCCTCGGCCCGGGTCAGGTGGTCCAGGGCCGCCAGCGGGTCCCCCGTCGC